>Ga0197142_1002391_pt1 | contig 16496 bp, 12 predicted proteins | sample GBS60_MetaG_FD_148614 | JGI IMG/M metagenome (GOLD analysis project Ga0197142, IMG submission 148614) | Sediment microbial communities from Great Boiling Springs, Gerlach, Nevada, United States - GBS 60_MetaG | ecosystem: Environmental > Aquatic > Thermal springs > Hot (42-90C) > Sediment...
TGTGCTTCTTTTAAACTTCTCTGACTTTTCGATCCTTAAGGTAGAGAGGTCAATCTTTTCCATTAAAGTCTATTATAACATTGTAAGATGACTGGATAGGAAAGGGATGGGATAGGCTTATTCTACACTTAAAAGGCTTAAAAGAATAGTGGACTCAGGGTTTAAAGACGATCTCTATTATTGCTCCTCTGGAGGAATCTATATTCATATATCCATTTAAGTCTTCTTTTACAATATCCGACACAATCCTTAAACCCATGTTTGAATCTCTTTCCATATCAAAATCCTGGGGGAAACCTCTGCCATTATCACTGAATACAATAGATACAAGATTGTCAGGCCTTTCTTTTAGATCTACATTTATCCTTCCAAAAAGCCTTTCCCTGAAACCATGCTTAAGACTATTTGTTACGAGCTCATTAAGGATAATCGCTATGCTCGTTGCCTTCTTTGAATCCACAAAGATGCTCGAACCTGTAATAGCAAAATTGAGAAATTTATTTTCAACATTTGAGAGTTGAAGGCCTGATTCGACTATCTTCTCGCAGAGTTCAGATAGATTTACAGATGAACCATCCTCTCTTGAAAGGAGTTGATGTACTGAGGCAATGCTTCTTACCCTCATCAGATTGTCAATAAGGATAGCCTTAGTTGATGGCTCATTGCATTGCTGGAGCTGGAGAAGGAATAGACCTGAGAGTATCTGGAGGTTGTTCTTTATCCTGTGATGAGCATCCCTGCATATCTTGAGGATTCTTTTATTCTTTTTCTCCATTATGGTGTGAAGATAAGAGTTTTCTATTGCCACTGAAGTTATTCTCGCAATGTTTGTAAGCAGGGATATATCTTCCTGAGAGAGATAATGTATTCTATCAAGGACAAGACATATTATACCTGTTAACTGATGCCTTGTTATAAGACCCAGACCAATCTTTGTAGCGGAAAAGGATAAACTGGGGATGTTTACACAATCTTCTGTATCAATAAGCCGCGGCTTTTTCGGACTTTCCGCTGGCAACCATTCTATCTGTCTGTAGCATCTTGGTTCACCGTCCTTAATGATAGTATGATACACAGCAATTGGTGGCTTCTGTAAAAAAAGGTCCTTACATATTACACTACCAACAGTTAATTCCCTTTCTATTAATTCATATTCATCACCTGAAGAGGCCTCAAAACATAGGGTTGCATCAAGAAGTACAGGGCACTCAAAACAGACCTTCATCTTATCCTCAAAAGTGTTAAGGTTACTGCTATCAGACTTGCAAAGAGTGCCAGGAATCGACCAGCACCTGAGGTCATCATTGCCATAGGCAGGACATGTAACCTTTCCGCACTCTACATATTCCCAGCATCTTGACAATCTCTCAGGATTTAGTGACCAGAAAACAGCAGTCCTTGCATTAAAAACAGACCTTATAATCTCAAGGATGTTTGAAACAAGAGGTTTTGCCTTTGGATTTGAGACAATGGCATCAGCTATTAAAAAAAGAGCCTCAAGGGCCTTTTCTCTGGCATCAATATAAGAGCCCTGCATATCCTCTCTTTCTGTTAAGAAGTGCCCCATCTTTAATTAATTTCTATGCAATTTTAATGCCCAAAAGGCTTCCCCTGAAGAAAGTCACAGGGATAACGGCATCTACTTTAATTCTATCAGATTATTTAAAGAATGCAACATGTTTTAATAAAGGGTGAAATGACCCACTTGGTGGGTGAAATAACCCAATTTTTATGTCAAAATCATACTTTTATAATATTTAAGGCTGGTCTATATCTTGCTATACAGGCTTTATGAATCTACCCTTTTATTTAATCCTGTTTATAATACTCCTGCTGGCAGGAGAGGTCAGGGGTTCAGACTCCTGTACATCCCAGTGCCATACAGGGATGCTCAAATCAGATCATATCCATCCACCAGCCTATGGTTGTGAAACATGCCATGTTCAGAGAGAAAAAAAACACCCTCAAAAAAATAAAAAGACCTTTGCCCTTGTGAGTGAAATATCCTCCCTCTGCAGGACATGTCATGAGAATCAGAGGTCACTGCCCTATCTTCATTATCCTTTTAAAGAAGGGATGTGCACAGAATGTCATGACCCTCATGAATCCAGAGTAAAGGAGCTTTTAAAAGAACCTTCTGATAAGCTCTGCAGAGGCTGTCATGGTGATAAACAGAAGGCTAAATTCCTGCACGGGCCATCTGCTTCAGGTGATTGTATATTCTGCCATGAGGCTCATCAGGCCAACATAAAACCTCTTCTTAGAACTTCAGATCCAGACCTATGCCTTGGTTGTCATATTGAGATAAATAATGAACTAAAGAAGAGGTCTGTCCATCCTGCCCTTCTCGGTGGTTGCTCTTCATGCCATAATCCTCATGGTTCAGATTATAAAAAATTCCTTATTAATGAGGGTGACAGACTCTGCTTTTCCTGCCATCCAGTGATTGAAGAAAAGATTAAGACAGCCTCATCAATCCATAAACCCATAAAGAGTGAAAAGGCCTGTGCATCCTGCCACCTCCCCCATTCAAGTGACGGCACAAAATTAATGGAAAAATCAGATATGGATGTCTGCCTTAACTGTCACAAGGGATTTATAGATGAAAAGAGGTATAAGTATTTCCACGGTCCTATAAAAAATAAGGACTGCTCATCCTGTCACGATAGCCACGGAAGTCCACACAGAAGACTCCTTACAAAGGAATTCCCTGAAGATCTCTATGTCTCGTATAATGAAAAATCCTATGAACTCTGCTTCACCTGCCACAACAGAGACCTGCTCAGATACCCTGATACATCCTTTGCAACGGGGTTCAGGGATGGAAACAGGAATCTCCACTTCCTTCATGTAAATAAAAAACAGAAGGGAAGGAGCTGCAGATTATGTCATGTAATACATGGAGGTACCCTTCCAAAGCTCATTGCAGAAAAGGTCAGATTTGGTAGCTGGGAGATGCCAGTTGGCTTTCTACAGACAGATACAGGTGGTAGTTGTGCACCTGGTTGCCACAGGAAATATAACTATGATAGAAAGGCGATAGAGAAAAAAAGATGAAGACAGCACAAAGAAAACATAAAAGACAAAAGACTGTTCAGGAGATTGCTATTAAAATCCCTGAAATATCCTCTGATGAGATTAAAGGTATCCTTATGGATATAAGCGAAGAGGGACTGGGTGTATCAACAGAACATCCCCTTCAACCAGGAGAGCTCATTGAGGTATTCACTGGAAGGGCTGTTCTCACAGGTACTGTTATGTGGACTATCAAACAGGATAAGACCTTCAGGTCAGGGGTGTATCTTGTGAATATAAAAAATCTATTTGATTGAAAATAAATTATTAATGTAAAATATATATGAAACATCTAAACTCAATAAAGAGAGGTGAAGTCCCTGAAACAAGGGCGTGTACAATGAACCCTGACCCCAAGACAAAGGCCCTTGTAGTTGACGATGAATCCATCATAAGGCTTTCCTTGAAAAAATTTCTCGATGAAAATGGGTTTTGCGCCCTCACCTCAAGCACAGGTCTTGATGCCCTTAAAAAGGTGGAGGAGGAAAGGCCAGCCATAGTTATACTCGATATCCAGCTACCTGATACAAATGGTATTGACCTTCTCAGGACTATCAGGGAAATAGATCCATCCATAACAGTTATCATGATTACAGGTCATGCTGATGTAAAGGGTGCGGTGGAGGCTATGAAGATGGGTGCCCTTGACTATCTGGAAAAACCAATTGATTTTAATGCCCTTCTAAATACCCTTTCGAAGATAAAAACAAAGGTCTCTGGAGATGAGCCTTCCATTGGAGGTGACCTGATAACCCTAAATCCAACGATGAAAGGGATATACAGGGTTGCGGAGAATCTTGCTATGAAATCAGATATAACAATCCTTGTCCTTGGAGAAAGCGGCACAGGTAAAAACTTTCTTTGCAAGAAACTCCATGAAATAAGCCCTAGAAAGACAATGCCGTTTGTGGAGGTGAGCTGTTCCAATATACCTGATCATCTCATAGAAAGCGAACTCTTCGGATACGAGAAAGGTGCCTTTACAGATGCAAAGGCATTAAAGAAAGGTCTTGTAGAAGTAGCCCATGGAGGAACCATATTCCTCGATGAAATCGGTGATATGCCCTATCAGATGCAGTCAAAGCTTCTTACCCTCATAGAGGAAAAAAAATTCAGAAGGATCGGCGGTCTCCAATACCTCAAGGCAGATGTGAGAATCTTTGCTGCTACAAATAAAAACCTTCAACAGCTCGTTCATGAAGGTAAATTCAGGCTTGACCTTTATTACAGACTGAATGTGGCTACAGTTGAACTCCTGCCCCTCAGGGAAAGAAAAGAGGACATCCCACTTCTTGCTAATTATTTCCTTAAACACTATGTGAATAAATACAGTACTGAGCAAAAAAGATTCACAGACAGGGTTATTAATGCCTTCATAGAATACTCATGGCCGGGAAATATAAGAGAACTTAAGAATCTTGTAGAAAAGCTTGTGATATTATCAAGATATTCAGAGATAGATATCCACGACCTGCCAGCTACATTTATAAACAAAGAGGCAACACATAATCATACACCACCAGAACCATTGATAATCACAAAGGAACAGAAACTTTCCCTCAGAGATTTAGAGGTTGAGTGTATAAAAAAGGCCCTTCAGCTTGCAAAAGGTAATCAGAGAAAGGCAGCAGAGATACTCAATATTACGAGAGACACCCTGAGATACAGACTCAAAAAACTCGGAATAAAGGCATCAGAATTCAGGAACTGAAATCAGGGATATCTTGAATCTGCCTCTTTATGTATCCTTCCATGACAAATAAGAACACATGAACCAGAACGATTACCATAATCAATAAAAAGAGGATAAAGATTTCCTTCAAGAGGTGTAACCACCCGTGTATCGAAATTTATAAGATGGGTGTGGTCACCTGAACCAGGGATATCCTGAATGCCATGAGGATCGTGACACGCTGCGCATGTAGCTCCTGATGTTAAATGACCACTATGCCCTCCTCTTCCAGCCTCATTTTTCTGAAAACTATCATCCCTGAGGATACTATCCCTGTTATGACATCTATAACACAGGGCATAACTATGCTGGGACTCACCTGTGCCATCATCGGTCTCATAATTCTCCATAAGTAATGGCCTGTATATAGAGCCATGAGGTCCTCTGGGACCACTGCCACCAGCATCAGGAGACTCATCACTCTGATGGCAGTCAGTGCATCTGATTATACTTGTTACTGTAAGGTCAGGCCTGTAGGCACTCGGTATGCTTGGTACATCTGAATTCTTCCCAGATGAGACCACAGGATGATAAGAGGGATTGGACGGAGAGAATTCGACTCTTGTATTAATGGTATTTATTACCCTTGGCACATAGGGAATAGAAGCACTGGAATCACCATGGCATTTATAACAGACCTCATATTCATAGTTAACAGAGGATACTGGTGCCCCATTCTGGTCGATCCCTGTTACCTTATTGAGTCTTCCGCTTGCATAAGGTGGCTCAGCAGTCATTTCATTTACTGCATGGGGATTGTGGCAATCTACACATTCCACATGGCCCCACAAGGGAATGGTCTCCCCTGGCTCATGGAAGTAGGCTGTAATTGATATTGTTGTATCTTCAACAGGATGCCTTGAAGACTTCTGAAACTGTGAATATATGTCTTTTTTAGCCACATTTCCGTTATGACACTTATAGCAGTTCCTTTCCTCCTCAAGATGATAAAGGAGCCTCTCTTTTCCTTCTGCAGAGTGAGGTGTGTGGCAGCTTTCACATCCATTCTCAGCAACAGTCTGCCATCCAAAGACTGTCCCTGGACCTGTTTTTGGCCATGGAGCAGGCTCAATTCCATTCCATGTGGCATTGGAGGTTCTGTGAATAGAGGTCTCCCAGCCATCAACGAGATGGCACTTCCTGCATAGTTCAGAATATCTGTTGTCAATAACAAGGAACTTTCCATAATCATCCCTGTGGGGATCATGACAGGTTGAACAGTGGATATTATATTGAAATCCATAAAAGGTGAGCTCAGGAGGTGGAGAGGGTATAATCCCTGGATTAGAAATCGAGTCAAAGTAAGAAAATGATACAGGATGGTCATCAGTAAGATCTGTTCCTATGTAAGACCTTCTATCGGGTGTAATCTCTCCATAAACCTGTATCCCTCCCGCAGGCCTGATAACATTCCCAATGGCAATGATACCATCATGGCAGCTGAGACAGAGCCTTGAAGGGCCAGATGGCTGGGATGGTACTGCCTTCATGGTGCTGCTGGCGTATACATCGTAATTTACAGGTTCAAGTTCCCTGTTCCATAGGGGTGTGAGAGGTTTAGCATTATGAGGTGTATGACAGAATACACATATCCTCGTCTCAGAAACAGCCTTTATCTCTCCAGGACCTGAAACAGAAAGATTATGTCTTGTGTTGACAATATTGGAGGCAGAAAAGACAGCAGTAGATGAAAAAAGAATAATTATCAATTGAATGATAATAATCATCTTGTCCTTCTCACCAATCTGAATATCTGTATCCTGCTGTTATAGGTATCACAGATATATAACCTTTCAAAACCATCCATAAAAAGGCATGAAGGGAGCCAGAATTCTGCCTCTCTTGTTCCTCTTGCCCCAAGGGTAAGGAGAAATTCCCCTTTTTCATTGAAGAGCTGGATATTGTCAAAAAGGGAGTCCACAACATAGATAATACCGTCTCTATCAACAGCTATCCCTTTGGGCATGGCAAAATCGCCCGAACCATTTCCGTGGTGACCGAATGAATAATGAACCCTTCCATCCTTATCAAAGACCTGTACCCTGAAGTTCATTGCATCAACAATATATATAAGGTCTGATACTGTTATGTGGGTTGGGAAGTTAAATTCTCCGGGTGACTCTCCTCTCTTGCCGAAAGAATATATCTTTTCCCCTTCTCTATTAATGGCATAAACCCTGTTCTCAAGGGTATCAACCACATAGATAATATCGTATTTCTTGTCATAGCCAAGGCCAGTTGGTCTCTTAAATCCTCCAATCTCACCAGAGAATCTGCCATTTATATCGTATATTAAGACCTTTCCAAGGACAGAATCAGCCACAAATAGCCGGTTATTCTTATCAAAGATAACCCCAACCGGAGAAACCAACCTCCCTGAATCAGTCATGAATATCTGGATATATCTACTCCCTTCAGGAATAAAAAGATGTACACACTGGCATCCTATATCAGAAACAGCAATCCTTCTATCATCTCCTGTGGCAAAGGAGATGGGTCTAATGAATCTGAATTCCCTTTTTCCTGTAAAGATTGACCCAAGTGTGAAATTCTTTTCGTAAAATCCATGTAAACTCATCTCATAGATAATCTCACCTGACTGATGTTGCCAGATGTGTCGGGAGAGAGGGAATTCCTGTCGGAGCTCCCATTTCGGAGTGCATGAGGCAATTAAAATCAAAAAAATGAAGATAACCTTCATCTCAATCCTTTATCAGATTCTCTTCATATACCTTTATAGATGCACCTTTCCTGAGCTCCTCCCTCCATTCCTTCTCTCTTTTCTTTACAGCAGATGGATAGAGCTGCCCCTCAAGGAAGAACCTCATTTCATCAAGGGTGGGATATCTCTCTTCCTCATGTTCAATAAGCTTTATAATATGAATGCCATCAGATACCTTGATAATATCTGATATCTCCCCGATCTTAAGACCCCTGGCCACATCGTAAAGTTCCTTTTGTTTCTCTTTATTTAATCTTATCTGACTCACGATGAATGTACCATCCTGTATAAGCCTCCATACATCACCATTAAGCTCATTAATAATTTTATGGCGAAGAGCAAGTGCCTTTTCAATGGAACCTGTTGCATCAGGCTTAAGAAGAAATTTGACATCAACAACAATAATCCTTTCTGGCAACCTGAATCTCTTTTTCTGAATTTCATATTCCTTGATAATATCTTCTTCAGATATAATGACCTTCTTTATGACCTCTTCAACATAAAGCATCTCTATCAGGATTTTTCTCTCTATCAAGTATCTGAGTTTCTCTTCAGATAGATTGTTTTTCTTCATATAATCCTCAAATCCTTTTTCTCCAAGATTCATCTTGAGTTCAATCAATGTATTATTGATACTCCTTTCGTCAGCTCTCAGCCCCCTTTCCTTTGCCTTCTGGAAGGCAAGCTCCTCATATATGAGCTCATCAAGGAGATCCGTTATGCGTTTTTTATTGTCTGTTTTATCTTCCATGCTCCTGTTAAGAACCCTCAACAGAGAATCAAGATAAAGAGGGTGGCTATTCACCTCTGCAATAATTATCCTTGAAGGGTCATCTACTGAATAGACATGTGGAATCTTCAGATTAAACGCAAAAATTGATACAACCAGAAGAAATACTATTTTCATATAATATCCTCCTCAAAATCTTCTTTTTAAATTTACATAAAGAAGTTCTGAAAACCTCCTGGTGTCCCTTGACTGAGATTCTGTTTTATACCATTGAATATTTACCCCTCCTGCCATCTCAAATCTACCCGCCCTGAAGATTACAGAGGAATTTATAGAAAAGGCATCAGAATCTGACCTCGAATCCCTTCTTGAGTATTTCAGTCCACCAAGGAAAAGGATGTTGCCTCCAAATCTCTTTCTTAAATCTACTCCAAATCCCTTCACTATTTCAGTGAATTCCTCTGGCAGCATATAACCCTTAAAATACCATGTCTTTGAATAAAAAAGCTTTGAAGTTATATTAGCGGTTGAACCAATATCTGTCACATATTTCCCCTCTGCCCTTATATTGTCTGAGGGATTAAGGTTAGAGCTCACTTTCTGGAACTGGGCTGTAAAAAAATAAGGCCTTTTTGTGATTTGAAAACCTACGACATCTATATCTGTATCGGGTAATCGTCCTTCATATCTGCCTGAAACAAGAGAGGTCCTGAATTGTTGATGGGTATAATAAGGAGAAAAGAGATTATCATATAAGTCTAACCTGAGATAATAACCAAAACCTTCGGTCTTCAATTCCGCACCTATATCCTCTGATTCATAGGACACAAAAAAATTATAGGTAATTATATTAGGATCAGAGCTCCATGCCCCTGAAGGAAGGTCAATAATTCTTATCCTGACGATATCACCAATAGGGATAATTAAGAAATGGACATCCCTTATAAGCCTGTAAAGTATCCTGTTGTCAGGGTTTTCAACATAGATATCTATAGACTCAGGAATCGCATTCCTTTCATTCAGGTCAAACTCATCATTACCTATTATACCAGGCTGTGCTGAATGGGCCTCTTTTATAACAGACAATCTACCTTTTCTGTCAGAAATAGATGAGCTCCAGTTAAAACCAGCATTCAACCTCCCAATCCTGATAGATTTTGTATAATTAGAACTCAGGAAATGAGAATAAGTCTTGACCTCCATTGCTGAATCTTTAAATTGTTTGTCTTCACTAGAGCGGGTTGATAGATAACCGAATCTATAGGTAGACGAAAGGCTTGAAAATAATTGATGGTTGAGACTGAAGGCACCATTATTTATCTCAGAAGTTCTGGAATTATTATCTGATGAGGCAATCTTATTTTTTGTGTACATGTATGATAGGCCTGAGGAGAAATTCAATGGAAGCCTGAGGGAGAGTCTCTCAGTCCAGTTAAAGGAATCTATGTCCTGTCTTCCAGAATCTTCATGACCTGATTTATCAAAGGAAGCAGAGGAATAGAGATTCAGAAAATTAAGACCTATACCATTTTGAACCTGATATTGATCCCTTGAGCCAATTTGTAGGGAATCGCTCTTAAAATAAGAACCTCCCAGGGAAAAATTCCTACCACCCCTGAAATCCTTAAAGTACCTCAGGCTACTGTTGAAGAGCCTTGTATCATATCTTATATCTTCATGCCTTGTTGTAATCTCAGAATAGAGCATATTTAAAAAGATTGGCTTTTTTTCATATTTAAACCTTGCTCCATCAACCGTACTTACAGCTGGAGAGATTCTTAGAAGTCCCTGTCTTGAAAGAGGCTCTTTCCTTATTAAGAATATCTCAAGATTATATGGATGTTCTGGAAGTATGAAATTTCTCCATTCGTACTCAAAGGATGAAGCGGTCCACCAAGATGACCTTGCACGGTCTGTCCTGAAGTCCTCATGTTTGAGTCCTCCTGAGGTCTTGAGATAGATGGTAATGAATCTTGGATGGTATATATAGCCCCTGAGATAAAGGGTGAGCTTCTCTTTTAAAAATATATCCCTCCTCTCCAAGCCGCTGCCATCAGTTTTGTTTTGCTCTTTATCGTATAAAAAATTTATCTCGATCTCACCTTCTGAATCATAGAGCCTTGGGAAGAAGTCAAGGCCATAAATATCTGAAGTCATAATAACAAGAAAGCATACCATAAAAATTGAGACCTTCATATAGAGGATTGCCCTTCTCCATGTCTTCCGTAATATCAATCCCTCAAAAGGAATCTATCATTTCCTGTATGGGCATCATGACAATCAAGACATCCTGATTCAGCAGAATGAACCTGATTCTTCATAATGTCTTCTTTTCTGTGACAGTAAAGACAGAACTCCTTTGCCTCGGATACAAGCATATAGTTATAACCCGAACTGTGAGGCATATGACAGACACGACACCCCCCAGCAGATATGGGGCCATGAACCCATTTATCCTTTATATCCATCTCGTGACAGTTAAGACACAATCTTTCTACAGGCATGACAAGTTCATTCGTATCCCTTTTATGACATCCATAACACATCCTTGCTGCATATGGACCGTGCTCAGCTGGTTTTGTTACAGCTCTTTTTTCTGTGACAAGGACATCCGTCTCTTTAGTATCACTCCTTTTTTCTGAGTGTATCGGTAGTGGTACACCATCAAAAAATGTGGAAAGAATCTTATATCTCAGCCAGGGGTCAGAACATGAGGATAGCAGGATTATTATAAAAACAAAAACAAGGCATTTCGCCTTCATTCTTGATTATCTCCCTTAGAATCAGGGGTCTTCTGCTTTTCAAAGAATTCCTGCTGCTTTTTCTTAACCTGCTCAAGAAGTTCCTGGTCAGTGAGATACTTAAGTCCTTTCTGCTTTCCAAAACCATAAACATTAATCATCCTGTCACCGAACTGGCTCGTTACTATCACTACATATTCAACTTCAAAATCAGGTGCAGCATATTGTCTGAAATAGTCAATGTTGTCGTAATCAACAACAACCTCGGCAGGAAGCACGAGTTTTCCAGGAGCAGTTCCACCACCTCCGAAGAACATGAGAAGAAAGCCATCTCTGTTAAAGACCTGAACATTAAAGAAGGCAGCATCTACTACAAATACCCTTCCCTCCCTGTCAACAGCAACACCTCTTGGTCGGGCAAAATGCCCAAGATTAACCCCGAGTCTTCCTATGGTTCCTTTAAAATGGCCATCCCTGTCGAATTTTACAATCTGGAATCTGCCTGCGTCACTTACATAAAGAATACCCTCTTTGTCAAACACAAGATTCGTAGGCCTATCGAGCCACTCTGTGGGGTCACCTTTTCTTCCAAAGGTTCTGTTTATCTCGCCTGTTAAGATATCAAGAACCTTGATCTCTCCATTCTTTATATCAGCCACATACAATTCGTCACCAAAAGGTACAGCATCTACAGGTTTCCAGTCTTCAATAATCCCATAGGACCTCACATATAAATCATTCCTGTCAAAGACAACAACCTGTTTTCTCAGAGGGTCAGTTACATACTTATTGCCCTTCTCATCAATACTTATATTTACAGGCTGAATCAATTTCCCCTGACCTATAGCACCCTTGAGAAATTCATATCTTCTGTTTTTAAGATCAAAAACAATCACACCTGCATTCGTGTCACAAACATAAATCCTGCCATCATGTATGGCAACGCCATAAGGTTTGTCCAACCTTCTGACATCATCTTTTTCACCGGTAATGAATCTTTCAAAAGCAGATTTTGGTGGCTCTATATCTCTTGCACCAGTAAAGGAGGTTAAAAACTGTATTCGGGGAGGGTCTGGAGGCTCAGGAAAAAAAACAAGGGGCCCCTTTGTATCTTTTATTGTCTCAGAGCAACCTGTTATCAGGATAAATATTAAAAAGATATTTATTACACATACATATCTCATGCATTTATTATATTCTAAACATTGAAATTTTTACATTAAACATTAAATAAAAAAGGGAAGGGACATGCCCTTCCCTTTAATTTAAATCCTTACGGTGTCTTATTCCCCTTAGCGTGGCAGGAAAGGCAGAGATTACTATTCTGGTCACTCACATAGAGGAACTTCTCTCCACTATTACCTGTATTATGGACAGCATGGCAGGTTGAACACTCCATCTTTCCATTCCAGAGGTAATTACTCACAGGAGTAGTTCCAAATTGTGCAGTTGAAGAATCATATATCTCTGTATCCTCAGCTGCGACTGAATCATAATCAAATCCTATTGGATGGTGGTTAACAAGGTAACCATCTGCACCGATCTTATACTGATCAGCAATTGCGCTTCCACCGCTGCTTCTTGACCTTGAATCCTGTGGTGCATGGCCATATTCATTTACTGCAATAGTTCCATCATGACAGCTCAGACAGAGCAGAGATACTGAGCCTACATTGTCAAAATAGTCCACAGACTGGGGATGCTTTGAACCAGAGATGGGCTGGTCACTACCTGGTGTGTAAGGTGTAAATATCTGGGTTGTTACAGCATGGTTCCACAAAGGCAGATAGGTATAATCTGCTGGTGCCTCTGGACCGGTTCCCTGACCTGAACCATTGGGCCTGTAGGCATGATGGGGTGCATGACACCACACACATATCCTGTTCAGATAATCAGGAGGCTGAGCAGGATAATTTCCACCAGGCTGACCCTGCCTCAGGTCATGGGGTGTGCCATTGATGCCTGTGCCAGGTGTGTAAGTTCCTGTAAAGGCAATTGCAATAGCAAAGCTACAGAGGACTACAAATAGAGTAATTAACGGAATAGATAACCTTTTCATCACAGAAAACCTCCTTACTCCATTTATACTGCTCAATGAGCAGCCAAACCCTGAATCCTGACAGGCAATATTTATTAAGCAATTGTTATGCCAGATTAAAAATCAAGATAATACCATGAATTTTTTATCACCCATAAGGTCTTTACCCCATTTAAAGGGTGAAATAACCCCAAAAGGTGGTGAAATCTCTAACATAGGTTAAATTCAGTTTTAATAAACATTAATTAATAAACAATTAAAAAATAAAGAGATTCATAGATTCTAAACCATCGGCATATTAATTGCTTTTTAATTTCCAACAAATCCTGTTCTGACAGGCAATTAAAAATAATGAAAAGGAGGTTTAGATGTTGAGGTTTGTCCTGACTATAATGTTCCTTCTTTTATTTCTCTCAGGGTCTGGTCTTGCAGCCCATCCTGATGTTGTTGTTAAGGGATTCAGTGGATATCCTGTAAGTGGATATGAACCTTACAGTCCAAAACATACATGCGGAGGTTGTCATATTGAGGACTGCACCACACCAACCCCTGATAATCCCAGAGGATACTGTACTGAACAGCAGCAGAACAAGGACGATTATGGTATCGGGTTAAAACAGGTTCAGCAACATGTGGGAAGAATACTCGCTGATGGGACTGTTACATTCACAACCCAGACTGTGAGTTCCTACGAGCATGGTGTTTCTGTATCAAAACATGTGAACATGGGAAGGAATGAGTCCTATACTGCAGACATGAGAAACACCTGGAAACAGGCCTTCTTTACAAGCTCTCCTGGCATGTTTGGACGTTATTGACCTCCGTCAAACCGCCAGTTGGCGGCTATGGATATCAACCTCACAGGCGATACCTATGGAAGGCAGATAGAGGCCTCTCCTGCAGATTGGACAAAGTCATGTGGTGCATGTCATGTTGGTGGTGGTCAGCTTGAATATGATAGAACCCTTAACCCTTATAGTTCTAATTCACCTGCAGGAGACAGATACACCTATGTAAAGCCTCATATAAATCCTCAAACCGGTGAGGTTATTGCTGGTGGAATCTATGATATCTCTCAGATTCCAGAACTCCAGGCAACAGAGCTCTTTGGCTCAAACAATGCTGAGATAGATTGCATGCTCTGCCACAGCAATGATCCAAGACCAATGGCTGCCTGGTATAAGTCGATGGGCTGTGGTCAGGGAGGAGTTCCAGGACCAAAGACAGACCCTAATTGTTCTGGAGAAATTTTCAATTTTAGCCCGGGTAATATCTATGATATCTATAACAGAAACCTCGTCCTTCTTATGGGCAGATACAACCTTGCAGCAACTGCTGGACTCGGTGTACCCATAAATCCCATGACTGGTGAGACTGTAATGCCTACACCACAGAGTATCTCAGGTGCAATTATTGCAAAGCCAAGCGGGAAAAATTGTGCCCAGTGCCATGCAAGAGATGAGGATACTATTGGTCTTCCTGGAATGGCTGCAATGCTTTCTGGGTTTGGAAACTATGCAAGGATAACCATGCCTGGTTATGGTTTTGATTTTGATGAGATTAACTCCTCAGGTCAGTGTAATCCGTCTGATCCTGACAGGGATTGTAAAAATAATACCATGTGGTTCGAACTCGGCTGTAAGACAGGTATGGGTAAAAGGGCTCAGAAGACAGGCACAGGAAGTAGCGACAAATTTGGCCCATCAGGGATGTGTATTGCTTGTGAAGGACTTTCCTGGAGCCAAGGAATATGCTTAAATCAGACCCTTAAGGGCTATTGCCAGATGCTCGGTGTAAGCATAGACAATAATCCCATGAATGACATTGGTAAGACAATACCCAACAAGATGCCTGATACTGATGTCCATGATGCAAAGAATATGAGATGTGCAGACTGCCATTACAGCCTTGAAGGGACAATCCCTGGCAAGACCTATAGTGGTGTAACCTATCCTAATGAGAATATCCAGAAGATTGACCATCAATTTGCTCAGGGTTATAGCACACTTGAGAAATCTAAGGATAACCTTGATGGAACGGTCACCTGTGCTGGATGTCATATAACAAAGGAACATCCAAACTCAAGTAATGCACCCACTCCAGCTCATACAGGTTTCCCTTCTATTCACTTCCAGAAGATTGATTGCAGGACATGTCATATACCATCTGTCTATGCCGCCCCTGGAAGATTAAAATACAGGGACTGGACTGTAGGCTGGTTCAGGGGACTTAACAGAAACCAGCTTGACTGGAACTTCAATATGCTTACAGGCTCTCACGATCCAATGCCTGTGCTCAGGGCATGGATAACCACACCGGAGGGAACAAAGATTACACCTGTACTTCCATCTGTAATACCTGTATGGACAGAAAAACTCATCATAAATAGTGAGCCAAAATGGGTTCCAACAAAGACAAGGGATGTGGCAAACGCAGCTGCTATCGTCAAAGGTAAGGTGAATGATGGACTCCTTAGTGGTGTGAATTTTACAATCAATGGAGCAAATGTCATTCCCCTGTTTGACGGCTTTCAGCTTGCCGAGAGTCTTGCCATAGATACAAAGGCTGATATAGATGCCATGGTGGATGAGCTGATGAATAGCAATGGCAGTGGTCTTGCACCTCATGCCGCACTGAATGACCCAAAGCTCGGGATGCTCCAGCTCTTTTTTGACCCCTCTCATGGAGTTGTACCAAAGGAGTTTGCTCTTGGAGGTTCAATGACTGGTGGATGTCTTGCCTGCCACTCAAGTACAGACCCTTCATCAAGGAATTACTCTCCTCTCTCAACAGGATTCTTTGAACGAAATCAAGAGCTCCTCAAACATCCTCTTAGCCAGCTCGCTGACTATGACTGTGACATTCTTGTGCCTGCTATGTTCCCAGATATAGCTACATGCAAGGCTTATATTGGTGGTCAGCTCATGCCAGGTCTTGGCTTATCCATGGATGGGATAGACTTCATCCAGATGATGGCAATAAAAGAGGGGGATCCTGATTGTAATCCCATGATGCAGATCTTCGGTCTTCCAACAAACTGCGATGACAATGACCAAGATGGATGGCCCGATGCGATGCTTACAAGGGAAGAGGTAAGGCAGAGATTTGCTACAAGACTCCAGCAGAGCACTTATAATGGCTCGAACAGGGTTGTATGGAATATCTCTGTGGGTAAAAACCCGGGTAATTCTGCTCATCAAAACACCTGGGACCAGGCAACTATATGCTATAACCCCCTTACAGGTCAGACCATGCAATGCACAGATGGTGGGATGATCCTCACTGTTGTAAATGCAAATCAGCTTCTTGGATACGACCAGGCATCCCTTAGCATGCTCACAGACCCTTCCACTGCAGGTATTCCAAAACCAACTGCCCAGTTTACTTATTCAAGAAATGGCCTCACTGTTACTGTTAAAACCTCTACCGCTGCATGCTCAAGCTCTGACTGCTCCTAT
>Ga0197142_1002393_pt1 | contig 16492 bp, 12 predicted proteins | sample GBS60_MetaG_FD_148614 | JGI IMG/M metagenome (GOLD analysis project Ga0197142, IMG submission 148614) | Sediment microbial communities from Great Boiling Springs, Gerlach, Nevada, United States - GBS 60_MetaG | ecosystem: Environmental > Aquatic > Thermal springs > Hot (42-90C) > Sediment...
CCGAAAGCCGGTAGAGGTGCGTGGTGGGGAAGGCCCAGGCGGCGCGGTCGCGGTCAATCGAGGCGGCAAAGACGATCGAGCGGCCGTCCGGGGCCCACACGGCCTGCAAGCTGAAACCGGCCGTACCGCTGGGGGCGCCGGAGAAGCCGGACTGCGCGGCAAACTTCGTGCCGGCCAGCAGGTCCTTGGCCGGAGCGCCGGCCTTGGCCTCCATGACGAAGACATGGGGACGGGTCTCGGGCAGCCACCGGTCCCAGAAGCGGATGGGGAAACTATCGTAGATGCGGGCGTTCCACTTGCGCTTCTTGCGCTCCTCGATGATCTTCTTGTTCGCGGCGTCGTCGGCCGCGCCCGGGTAGACTTCGCTCTCAAACAGCAGGCGGCTGCCGTCGGGGCTGAATTTCGGATTCTGCGCTCCGGTGGAAAGCTGGGTGTAGCGCACGGCTTCGCCGCCGTCGAGCGAAAGCACGTAGATCTGGGCGGCGTCGTCGCCCTCGCGTTTGGCGCTGAAGGCGAGGCGGCGGCTGTCCGGCGCCCAGGTCACGCCCTCCTCGCCGCCCCGGGTCGAGGTCAGCCGGCGCGGTTCGGCGCTCGCGTCGGCGGGCACGAGCCACAGGTCCGAAACCTGCTTTTCAGATTCGTAAGCGGGCTCGGTGACCGAGACGACCACCCAGCGGCCGTCCGGGCTGATTGCCGGCGCGCCCACGCGCTTCATCAGCCACACATCCTCGTGGGTGATCGGCCGCCTGGCTGCGGCCGGCACGACAAGCGCCACCAGAAGTAGTGCAACGAGACGCCTCATGAGGGCCAGCATAACAGGACGGGGACGCCGCTCCTTTCGATAGACTTGATGAGCGGAGCATGTCGGTGCAAGCAATGAGCGCAGAAAACACCCGGCGGACCTTCCTGTGGACGGCAAGCGCCGCCGTCGCCACGCGCGGCCGGCCGATTCTCGGGGCCAACGACCGCATCCGGATCGGCGTCGTCGGCGTGGGCGGCCGGGGGCGCGACCACATCAACACCTGGAGCAGTATCCCGGAAGCGCAGGTGTCGGCCGTCTGCGACGTCAATCAAGCCAGCCGCGAACGCGCCGTCGCCTTGACGGAAAAACTCAGCGGGGCCAAGCCCAAAGAGTACGTCGACATGCGCGAGCTGTTCGAGGACAAGGAGATCGACGCCGTCTCGATCGCCACGCCCAACCACTGGCATGCGCTGGCGACGATCTGGGCCTGCCAGGCGGGCAAGGACGTCTACGTGGAGAAGCCGGCCAGCCACAACGTTTTCGAGGGCCGACAGATGGTGCGGGCGGCGCGCAAGTACAACCGCATCGTCCAGGTGGGCTCGCAGGGGCGCAGCATTCAGCACAAGCAGAAGGCGATGAAGCTGCTGGCCGAGGGCGTCATCGGCCCCGTTTACATGGCGCGCGGGCTGTGTTTCCGCCGCCGCCACTCGATCGGGCACACGCCGGACGAGCCGGTTCCCCCGGGCATCGACTGGGACAAGTTCCTCGGGCCCGCCCCGATGAAGCCCTACAGCAAGAACAAATACGCCTACAACTGGCACTGGTTCTGGGACACCGGCAACGGCGACATCGGCAACCAGGGCGTCCACGAAATGGATCAGAACCTCTGGGGGCTGAACCGTTACAGCTTCCCGCGCGAGGTCTCCTCCATGGGCGGCAAGTATCTCTGGAAGGACGACCAGGAGACGCCCAACACGCAGCAGGCCGAGTTCGACTTCGGCGACGCCGAAATCGTCTTCGACGTGCGCAACCTGCCGAGCCCTCCCGAAGGTTCCAGCCCGATCATCGGCAGCAACTACGTCGGCAACATCTTCTTCGGCGCCGAGGGCTACATGGTGGTCGATCCCTACGGCTTCCGCGTCTACAAGGGTGACAACCGCGAGCTGGTGATGGAGGAACGGCCCGCCGAGCCGCGCCTCTGGGACACCGAGCCCCACATGCGCAACTTCCTCGAGGCGGTTCGCAAGCGCGACCACAGGATTCTGACGGCGGACATCGAAATCGGCGCGGCGGCGGCGGCCTTCTGCCACCTGGCCAACATCGCCTATCGGTTGCGCCGGCGGTTGCGCATCGACCCGCAGACGGAACGCTTCATCGGCGACGAAGAGGCCAATCGCATGCTGACGCGCCAATACCGGCACCCCTACGTGGTGCCGGAGATCGTCTGAGACCGCCGCCAGGGCATGGACTCTCTTCATGCGCGCGGCGTTTCTCGTCCTGCTTGTTGCGTGCTGCCTGCCGCTTGAGGCCGGCCTGTTCGACCGGGTCGTGATCTTCGGCGCCAGCGTCTCGGCCGAAGAGAAGGCCCCTTCGCCCGGTCGGATCCTGGCGCAACACATGGGCACCCCGGAAAGGCAGGTCCTCGTTTTTGCGCACGGCGGCGCCGACAGCCGCCGTCTGGCCGCCTTTGTCGACCGGATCACGGCGGCGCGGCCGACCCTCATTGTCGCCGTCGATCTGTTCTTTCACGACTTCAAGTTCTCGCTTTGGCTTTCCGAGCAAGATCGCCGTTATCTGCGCGATTACATCGGACGGCTCCAGCAGACCGGCGCGGTCCTCGTCTTGGGCAACATCCCACCGCAGGTCTTTCTCCGATATCGGCACGTGAATCGCTACCTGGAGCAGCTCGAGCGCGAGTTCCCGCGCCTGGTGCTGATCGACCTCGAGGCGGCGGTTCACCAACTCGACGGCCCCGGCATCGAGGTGACGCACGGGGGCGAACCGGTCGTTCTTTTCCGACGGGACGTCTTCGCCGATCGGGTGCACCCGAATCTCGCCGGCACCACCTTGCTGGCCGACCGGATCCTGACGCGGCTCTGGGAACGCTTTCCCGCCGAATTCCCGCGGCAGGGCGACGGCCGCCCGCCTCGAATCCCGCTGCCGCTCGCGATTCGGTGAGGCTGCCGGCGCGGCGGCGATCGCCGTTTGCGCGCGATGCGATCGAAAATTGAGATCGAGCGTCCGCCGACGCTCTCCCTAAAATGCCGGGTATGCTCAGGGCCCCGATTGTGCTGTTTGCCGTCGCCGCCTCGCTTTGCGGGCAAGCCTCCGAAGAGGCGATCCTGGCGCGCATCGACCCGCCGGCGCGCGGGCGCGCGCCGCGCGTTGCTCTACCCGGCACGGCGCTGTTCGAGCTGCCAGCGAATCTCTTCGAAGTTCAGCAGCGCCAGATCCAGGACTATTTCCTGCGCCAGATTGCCGCCACGCCCGCCCGGAGGGACGAGCTCTGGAAAGACTACCCGGGCAACGTCGCCGAACGGCGCCGGCGTCTGGCGGCGATGCTCGGCAGCGTCGACGTCGAGGCCCCGGCGGCGCAGTTCTCGCTCCTGGCGGCATGGAGCGATCTGCGGATCGAGGAGCTCCGCGCGCCCGTCGAGGGCGGGCACACCGCCCATGCCGTGGTGCTGACGCCCTCGGGCGGCGCGGCGCGCAAACCGGCTCTCGTCGTCATCGGTCCGGAAGACCAGACCGCCGAACGGTTCGCCGGGATCGAGGAAGGCCGCACGCCCGAGCCGTGGCTGGTGAGCCTGCTCGCGCGCGACGTCATCGTCTGTTTGCCGGTCATGGTGGAGCGCATTGCCGACCATCCGCTCTCGGCGCGGTTGCGCGCCTCCGAGCGGTTCCCGCTCAAAGACCGTCGCCACATCCTGCACCGGCTCGGGTTCGTCACCGGCCGCACTCTCACCGGCCTCGAGGCGGACCAGGTTCGCGCGCTCGTCGGCGCCTTGGCCGCACGCGCAGACGTCGATGCGGAACGCATCGGCGTTGTCGGCCGCGGCCAGGGCGGCATGACGGCGCTGTTTGCCGCCGCGCTGGACGAGCGCATCCGGCTGGCCTGCATATCCGGGTCCTTTTCCGCCCGCGAGGAGTGCTGGCGCGAGCCCGTGGACCGGATGATCTACGGACAACTCCTCGAGTTCGGCGACGCCGAGCTGGCGGCGTTGGTGGCGCCCCGGCCGCTCCTGCTGGACACGGCGGCGGGCACGGTCGAGTTCGAGCGCGCCCGGCGCTATTTCGACCGGCAAAACGCTTCCGAAAAGCTGCGTTTCATCGCGGGCGCCTTTGAGGAGCTGGCCGCCGAGTGCGCGCGGCTGCTGGGCGCCTCCGAGGCTGCGGCGACGCCTTTCGAGCTGCCCGGCAGGCTGCCGGCCGTGGAGATCCAGGAGCGCCGCAACCGACACTTCGAATCGCTGCTGAACTTCCTGCGGCGACGGATTGAGGCTTCCGAGGAGGTACGGCGGCGCCGCTGGAATCTGGCCGGCACGCCGCGCGAGGCCCGACAGGCGAAAGCCGCCGCGCTGGTCGAGGAGCTGCGGCGGCTGGTGGGCGAGACGCCGGCCGACGCGACGCCGCTCAATCCGCGCACGCGCCTCATCAAGGTGACCGACCGCTATGTCGCCTTCGATGTGATGCTCGACGTGGTTCAAGGCCTGGAAGCCTACGGCCAACTGCTCGTGCCCCGCAATGCCGCGGGTCGCCTTCCGGCCGTCGTCGCCCAGCATGGCCTGGGCGGCCGGCCCAAGGACGTCACACTCCAGGGTGACAATCCCGACAACATCTACCACGGCTTCGGGGCGCGTCTGGCCGAGGCCGGCTACGTCGTCTTTGCTCCCTATGTCACCGTGCCGATCCCGCAGGCCGAACTCATCAACCCGCTGGTGCGCCAGGCGGCCGCTCTCGGGCGCATGCGCACCAGCATCGAGGTGGCCAAGCTGCGCCGCATCGTCGACTTTTTGGAGTCGCTCGAGTTCGTCGACCGCGACCGCATCGGCTACTACGGCCTTTCCTATGGCGGCTACTCGGCCATCTGGATGGCGCCGCTCGAGCCGCGCCTGCGCGCCACCATCGTCTCCGGCCACTTCAACGACTGGCGTGAGAAGATCACCAACGAGCTCGAACGCACAAGCTACCTCTTCCATGTCGATGAGGATTTCTTCAACTGGGACGTGCTCAACCGTTTCTCGCACGTCGAGCTGCTGGCGGCCCTCTTTCCGCGCGCCGCAATGGTCGAGTATGCGCTGCGCGACGGGACGACCTTCCCGGCCTGGCACGAGCGGGCCTGGAGCGAGATGGCGAGGATCGCCCGCGCCTGGGAGGCCGAGGAGCGCTTCGTGCGCGATCGCTTCGAAGGCCGCCACGAAATCCACGGCGTCGGCGCGCTGGAATTTCTCGATCGCTGGTTGCGTCCGGAGAAGGCCGCGGGCCGGGATTACGAATACCGGCTGTGGCCGAGCCTACAGTGGTTGCCGGGCATCTCCGATGCCTCTCCGGACACGCTACCTTTCCTCACCCACCAACTCGACGCCCGGCCGGCTAGCTGGATTCGCGGGAGCCTGCGGACAGAGGGACCGTTCGGTGGTCTTTCGTTCCGGCTGGCGCGCACCGGTGATCCGGGCAGTCTCCTGGTGCGGTACGGAACCCGTCCGGGCGGCGAGGAGCTCGGCACGGCGCGCGTGGCCGCGGCCGACATTCATCCGCTCTTCGACCTGTGGGTCGATGCTCCGGTGCCTGCGCGCGAGCTCGGGCGCGGTGCGACCGTATGGTTCGAGCTGAGGGCCGAAAGGGGTCGGGCGCCGGCAGATTATTTCACCGTCTTCGGACCGCGACCGCTCGGCGGGCTGCGCCTTCCGCCGGAGCTGGCCGTCTCATTTCGGCCGATCGGCCGGCGCCCGGATGGACGCGAAGAGCGCTTCGAGTTCATGCGACGACTGCTCGGTCCGCTCGAGCCTCCGCGATCGGCTGCCCCCTCGGGCGGCCGCTATGAGGTCCGCCTGAGCGGGCCGGCGGGTGCGGTTGGGGAGGAGGCCGCCTCACAACTGCGCGAGCTGCTCGGCGCCTGGGGCGCTTCAATCGGTCGCGGCGGCCGGCCGATCGAGCTCGCGCTTGCGCCGGGCGCTCCGCCGGATGAAGGCTTTCGCATCGAGATCGGCGCGGCCGGCATCCGGATCACCTCGAGCCGGCCACGCGGGCTGTTGCGCGGCGTCTATGAACTTGAACGGCAAATCCGGCTTGCCCGGTCGCTTGATCTCGCTCCCGGCAAGATCGAGCTGCGGCCGCGTTTCCCGATCCGCATCACCACCGCGCCGGTTCCCGGCGGAGACCGCTACACGGAAACCTCGCGCGAGCCGCTGTACACGGACGGCCTGCTGCGCCGGATCTCGCGCGACGGCTTCAACGGCATCTGGGTGTGGTTGAACGTCGAGGAGGCCGTGACCGATTCGGCGGTGCTTCCTGAGCTCAACGATCCGGACGCCGCGCTGCGGCTGGCCCGGCTGTCTGCGCTGGCGCGGCGCGCGGCGCGCTTCGGCATCGACGTCTGGGTCTATCTGGCCACCGGTTACAACCGCCATATGCCGGAGTGGTTCTATGCGCGGCGTCCGGAGCTGCGCGGGCAAGGCTGGGGGAATCCGCTTTGCGTCTCCCAGCGCCTGACGCGCGAGTTCTACGCCGAGACCGTCCGCCGCATCTTCGAACGCGCGCCGGAACTGGCCGGCTTGGTGGTCATCTACGACAGCGAGGGCTTTTTCCATTGCGCCAACGAGGAGCGCAACCATAGCCGCTGTCCGCGCTGCCGCACCAGGCCGCGCGAAGAGCTCACGCGCGATTTGCTCGTGCTGATCCGCGATGCCATGCTCCAGGCGGGCGGGCCACAGAAACGTCTGATCGCCTGGAACTACGGCTACGATACCCGCTGGCTTGAACGCCTGTTCGCCCTGCTGCCCAAGGACATCCTCCACCAGTGCGACTTCTCCAAAGGCGGGCTGGTGGAGCGCGACGGCATCCGGCACCTGACGGGCGACTACAACCTCACGCTCGTCGGCCCTCCGGATCACTGGCTCGAGCAGTACAGGATCACGCAGAAGCTCGGGCTCAAGTTCATCGCCAAGACCGAGCACGCCATCAGCCAGGAGTTCGTCTTCGTGCCCTACATCCCGGCCATGGAGCAGTGGCTGGCCCGGATCCGCAAGATGCGCGAGTTTCGCCTGGAGGGCTGGTTCGGCAACTGGAGCCATTACGGCTACACGCCGTCGCCGCCGGCGCGTTTGATCAACCGCATGTCGTGGGATCCCGAGCCGGCCGAACCGCTCGAGGAACTGGCTCGGATCGAGTATGGGCCCGAGGCGGCTCCCGCCGTCCTTCAGGCGTGGCGCCGTTTCTCGGAGGCCATCCGCGAGTTCCCGTACTCGGATCATGTAGCGCGGGTTCCCGGACCGCTGCAAAAAGGGCCGAGCCATCCCTTTTTCCTGGACGCCTCCGTTTCCTCCTTCGGCCGATGGAGGAGCTGGCAGAACGACCTCGAGTGGACCAAGCCCTGGGGCCCTGCGGTGGCGGCCAAGTATCTCGGGCGGGTGCGCGACGGCTTTGCGGAAGGCGCCCGGCTTCTCGAACAGGCGCCTGCCGCCGCCGGCGAATACCGCATCGCGCGCACGATCGTCTCGGCTCTGGAGACGACGTTGAACCTTGTCGAATGGATCGAGGCGCGAGATCGCGGCGCGCCGCCGGAACGGCTGCTTGAGATTCTTGAGCGGGAGCGAGCCAACGTCGAAGCCGTCCTGCCGCTTCTTGAGGCCGACTCTCGCCTGGGCTTTGCCAGCGACGGCGGCGGCATCATCCGCGGCGGCCTGTTTACGCCCGAGCTGGTGCGCTGGAAGCTGGGGTACCTCGAGGACGTCATGGTCCGCCAGATCCCGGCTCGCTTCGGCCGCCCGCCCGTTCTGCCTCCCAATTCGGATCTGGCCCGGTTCCTGGTTGCCGTCCGTTAACTGTTGCGCTTGCCCCGGCAAACGGGCCGGGAAAAGCATGACGGACCAACCAAAGCATGAGAACTCCGTGCATGATCGGGGAAAGGGCGGCGCTTTGGATGACCTCGGGCCGCCCGACCGAAACCAAGGGCTTGCTCCGCGAGTCATCGAGCGGGCTTGCGCCCGGGGGGTCAGGGCTCGTGCGAGGCTTTGAGGATCTCTTCGATGACTGCGCTGCTTCCTTGGGTGTCGAGCAGTCGTTTGAGTCTGGCGAGCGTGCCTTGAGCGCCGTGGATGACACCCCGGATCCAGAGCGATTGGCTGCGCGTGTCAGGCCCCCAAGCTGAGCCGTCGGCGAAAAGCACGTAGTCGACGGTGGCGGGGACGACGGCCTTCGTCGGCGCGACTCCGGTAATTTTGACGCGAGGCTCGTCGCGGGTTTCACCCGGCCGGAGGCGGTTGAGGGGAGCGGGCGCCAGGAGGTAAACCGTGGCGTGGGTTAGCGTGCAGAGGCCTTTTTCATTGGGGGCGCAGGCCACGAAGGCGCTGACGTCCTTCTGGGAGACGTTCTTGACCCTCCAGAAGCGCTGTTGTCCTTCGGCAAGCTGGACAGTGATGAGTTCCACCTGGATGGGCGGCTGCTCGGGCGATGGGAGCTGTGCCGTGAGCCCGGTGGCGGAGCCGATCAGGACGGCCCCGGTGGCGAGGAAGCGAAAGATGTGTGTTTGCATCGAGTCACCTCGGTTCGTCTCGGGCAGGCTCGCGTGCCAAAGGTCCAGGCGCCCAGGTAGCAACGGCGCAGTGGTATAGCAGATGCCGTACCGCAACGGGATGCCGAGAAGCGCACCGGAAAGGACGGACCGTCGTGCGACCTGGTTTCGCGCGGCCGATTTCCTTGGCGTTGATTAACCGGAACTTGCGTTTCCAACTCCCGCATGGACGGAGCGGACTCGATAACCGGGTGTGGGTGCCCGGCCGCTCACCCTCCCCCGACAAAGTGAACGATCTCAAGCTGTTCGCCGCCGGCGAGCGTGGTCGTGCCCCAGCGCTCGCGGCGCAGAATTTCACCGTTGAACTCGATCGCCACGCGCTCAGGCGGGATCCGGAAGTTTTCAAGCAGCTCCAGAACGGTCTGCCCTGCGGGCACGGATCGCCGCTCGCCGTTGACGGTGATCTCGACCTGAGACTGGTGGGAGCCGGTCTCGGCGTTTGACATGCTCTTTGCGCCCTCATTATAGTCGAGGTAAGAGTTCTCATGCCGTCGTCATACCCGGAGATCTATTTTCCCGTTTTGATTCAAGTGCTTATCGCCATCGCCATCGCCGCCGGGATGGTCGTCGGTTCCTACGTGCTCGGCAAGCGCGTGCGCACACGGGCCAAAGACATGCCGTATGAGAGCGGCATGGTCCCGGTGGGCTCGACTCGTGAGCGCTTCAGCGTGAAGTTCTATTTGGTGGCGATGGTTTTCATCCTGTTCGACGTCGAGTTGGTCTTTCTTTATCCCTGGGCGGTCGTCTACGGGGAGCTCGGCCTTTACGGCTTCCTCGTGATGTTTCTGTTCATCGATTTGATCCTCTGGGGCTTTTACTACATCTGGAAAAAAGGGGTGCTGGACTGGTCTCGGGAAGAGCCGGCCGGCAGCCAGGCGTAGAGGCCCCGCATGAGCGTCCAAATTTCCGAGATCGGCCCGGTTGCGGAAGCGCTCGAGGCCCGATTTCCGGGCGCTGTTACCGAATGGAAAACCGATCGCGGCCAGACGATCGCCTATCTGGAGCCGGCCTCGATCGTCGACGTATGCCGGTTTCTCAAAGAAGAGCAGCAGTTTGAGCGTCTTGCCGGCATCACAGCGGTGGACTGGTATCCGCTCGAGCCCCGCTTCGAGGTGGTCTACTTTCTGCACTCCCTGAGACGCCGGCAACGCCTGCGCCTCAAATGTCGGGTCTCGGAACAGGAGGCCGAGCTTGACTCGCTCACCGGCGTGTGGCGCTCGGCCAACTGGTACGAACGCGAGGTGTTTGACCTGTTCGGGATCCGCTTCCGCGGCCATCCCAACCTGCGCCGGATCATGCTGCCGGAAGATTGGGTAGGCCACCCGCTGCGGAAAGACTATCCGGTCCACGGCTTCAAGTACAGCTACAAGGACGAGCCATGAACGACGCCGCCCTGGAAACGCCCGCCGCGGCCGCAGGCCGCCGCCTGACGCTCAATCTCGGCCCGCAGCATCCTTCGACGCACGGCGTGCTGCGCCTGGTGGTGGAGATCGAAGGGGAATTTATTCGCAAAGCCGAACCGGACATCGGCTTCCTGCACACCGGCATCGAGAAGCAGTGCGAGGCGCTCACCTGGCAACAGGCGGTGACGCTCACCGACCGGGTCGATTACCTGGCCAACCTCTCCAACAATCTCTGTTACGCGCTGGCCGTCGAGAAGCTGCTCGGCCTGGAGATCCCGCCGAAGGCCAGGTGGATGCGGGTGCTTTTGGCCGAGCTGACGCGAATCAACAGCCATCTGGTCTGGCTGGGCACCCAGGCGCTCGATATCGGCGCCATGAGCGTGTTCCTCTACTGCTTCCGCGAGCGCGAGGACATTCTCCGGATCTTTGAAATGTTCTCCGGCCAGCGGATGATGACCAGCTACATTCGAATCGGGGGCTTGGCGCTTGAGCCCCCCCGCGGCTGGGACCGGGCGGTGGCCAAGTTCATTCGCGGCTTCCCCGCCAAGATTCAGGAGTACGAGGATCTGCTGACGCGCAACCCGATCTGGCTCCGGCGGACGCAGGGGATCGGATGCCTGCCGTTGGACGAGCTGATCGATCTGGGCGTGACCGGTCCGGTGCTGCGGGCCGCGGGCCTGGCCTGGGACATCCGCAAGGCGGAGCCTTACTCCGGCTACGAGCAGTTCGACTTCGAGGTGCCGACCCGCACCGAGGGCGACGTGTATGCGCGGTATCTGGTGCGGCTCGAGGAGATGCGTCAGAGCGCGCGCATCGTCGAGCAGGCGCTCGCCGGCATGCCGGAGGGGCCCTACCAGGCCGAAGCGCCCAAGGTGGTGCTGCCGGACCGGGAAAAGATGAAGACGCAGATGGAGGCGCTCATCTATCACTTCAAGATCGTCACCGAGGGCTTCCAGGTGCCGGCGGGCGAGGTCTATCAGGCGGTGGAGTCGCCGCGCGGCGAGTTGGGCTATTACGTCGTCAGCGACGGTACGGCCAAACCCTACCGGGTGTTCATGCGCACGCCGAGCTTCGCCAATCTCCAGGCCCTGCCCCGGATGATCGAAAACCGCCTGCTGGCCGACACCATCGCCGCCATGGGCAGCCTCGACTTCGTCTTGGGCGACGTGGATCGTTGACGATGACCTTCTCCAAGGAACTGGAAGCAAAATTCGCAGACCTGGTGACGCATTATCCGCCGGGGCGCGAGCGGGCCGCGCTGATTCCGATGCTGCTGTTTGCGCAGGACGAAGTCGGCGCCGTGACCCCGGAAGTGGTTGAGGAGATCTCGCGTCGCTTGCGGGTGAGCCCGCTCGAGATCGAGGAGGTGGTCAGCTACTACTCGATGCTCCACAAGGAGCCTCGGGGCAAGTACCACTTTCAAGTCTGCACCAATATCAGTTGCATGCTGCTTGGCGGGATGGAGCTGTTCGAGCACCTGAAAGCCAGGCTGGGCATCGACAATCACGGCGTGACGCCCGACGGGCTCTTCTCGCTCGAAGAGGTCGAATGCATCGGCGCCTGTTCGTGGGCGCCGGCGCTTCAAGTCAACTACGACTATCACCATTGGGTGACGCCGGAAAAGCTCGATCGCCTGATTGAAGATTTGCGAAAGGTCTCCTGACGGCGATGCTTTACAACGAACCGCATCCGCTCGAAGTTCGGGTCCTGACCCGGCGCTTCGGGCTGCCGAATTCCCAGTCGATCGACACCTACCTGGCCACCGATGGCTACGTGGGGTTCCGCAAGGCGCTTGAGATGCCCCCGGAGCGCATCATCGAGGAGGTGAAGATCTCCAACCTGCGGGGCCGCGGCGGGGCGGGCTTCCCGGCGGGACTGAAGTGGAGCTTCGTGCCCCGGGAGTCGCCCCTGCCCAAGTACGTCGTGGTGAACGCCGACGAGGGCGAGCCGGGCACCTGCAAGGACCGGGTGCTCATGGAGAATGACCCGCACCAGTTGATCGAAGGGATGTTGATCGCCGCCCGGGCCGTGGGGGCCGAGACGGGCTACATCTACATTCGGGGCGAATACCGCTACATTATCGATATCCTGGACCGCGCCATCGCCGAGGCCTACGCCCGCGGTTACCTGGGCCGGAACATTCTCGGCACGGGCATGAACTTCGACGTGTACACCCACACCGGCGCCGGCTCCTATGAATGCGGCGAGGAGAGCGCGCTGCTTGAATCGCTCGAGGGCAAGCGGGGCCAGCCGCGCATCCGGCCTCCTTTCCCCGCTGTTTCGGGCGCCTTCGGCTGTCCGACGGTGCTCAACAACGTGGAGACTTTCTGCGCGGTGCCGGCGATCCTGCGCGACGGGGGCGCCGCCTTCGCCGCGCTCGGCACGCCCCGCAACGGCGGCACGCGGCTGTTCGCCCTCTCGGGCCACATCAACCGTCCGGGGGTCTACGAGCTGCCGATGGGCTTCAACCTGTTGCGCATGATCGAGGAGGTGGGCGGCGGCGTCCGCCAGGGACGGAAGCTCAAAGCCGTGATTCCCGGCGGGACCTCCTGTCCGGTGCTGAAGGCCGAGGAGTGCGATGTGGCCATGGATTTCGATTCGGTGGCCAAGGCCGGCAGCATGCTCGGCTCGGGCGGCGTCATCGTCATGGACGAGACCACCGACATGGTCAAGGTCGCCGTGCGCGTCATGCGCTTCTACCAGCACGAAAGTTGCGGCTGGTGCGTGCCGTGTCGCGAGGGAACGATCTGGCTGCGCAAGATTCTGGAGCGGCTGGATGCCGGACGCGGGCAGCCCTCCGATATCGATCTGATCGCCGAGGTTTCCCGCAACATGCTCGGGCGCACCTTCTGCCCGCTGGGCGATGCGGCGGCGATGCCGACGATCTCCTACGTGGAGAAGTTCCGCGAAGAGTTTGAGGCGCGCCTGCCGAAGAAGGTCCCGGTCCCGGCAGAGGCGCCGCTGGTGGTGGTCTGATGGAGCGATCGGTGAAGCTCACAATCGACGGCAAGCGGATCGAAGTGCCTGCCGGCACCTTGGTGATCAACGCCGCCAAAGCGGCCGGCATCGAGATTCCCGCGTTTTGTTACTACGAGGGCCTGGCCCTTCAGGCGGCCTGCCGGATGTGTCTGGTCGAGGTCGAGAAGACCCCGAAACTGCTCACTGCCTGTACCCTGGTCGCCCAGGAGGGCATGGTGGTGCACACTGAAACGCCCGCCGTCGTCCAGGCGCGCAAGGCCATGCTCGAGTTCCTGCTCACCAACCACCCGCTTGACTGTCCGGTCTGCGACAAAGGCGGGGAATGCGAGCTTCAGGACATGGTCTTCCGCTACGGCGCCGGGGAAAGCCGCTTCCTCGAGCAGAAGGTCCATACCGAGGAGAAACAGTTTTCGCCGCTCGTCTACTTCGATGCGCCGCGCTGCATCCTCTGCTACCGCTGTGTCCGCATCTGCGACGAGGGTCTGGGCGTGAAGGCGCTGGGGGTGGTGCACCGGGGCGTCTATACCGAGATCGGTCCGAACCGGGGCGACCATCTGGAGTGCGACGAGTGCGGCATGTGCATCGACATCTGTCCGGTGGGCGCGCTCACCAGCGGCCGCTACCGCTACAAGACCCGCCCCTGGGAGATGGAGCACGTGGCGACCGTTTGCGCCCATTGCTCCAACGGCTGCAAGACCACACTCGGCGTGCGCAACGGCGCCATCATCCGCGCCAACAACCGCGACCGCTCGGGGTTGAACGGGGAGTTTCTCTGCATCAAGGGGCGATTCGGCTTCGATTTCGTCGAGCATCCGGAGCGGCTCCGTACGCCGCTCGTGCGCCAGGGCGGCGAGCTGAGGCCCGCCAACTGGGTCGAGGCCATCGGTGTGGTGGCGCGGCGTTTCGGCGAGATCCGGGCGGCCGGCGGCTGCATCGGCGTGATCGGCTCCAATCGGACCACCAACGAGGAGAATTACTACCTGCAAAAGTTCGCCCGCGAGGTGCTGGGTACGAACCACATCGACCACCACCGCACGGGAGACGTCGTGGCGCTGGTGGACGCCCTCGCCGGCAGGAAGGAGGCGCTGGCGACGACCGGGGACCTGTATCGCATGCGCGCGGCGCTCGTCATCGCCTCGGACCTGGCCCAGCAGCACCCGCTTCTGGCCTTCCAGCTTCGCGCCAACTGGCGCCATCACGGCCTGCGTCTGTATGCGGTGACGCCGGGGCCCGTGCGTGAGGATCAGTATGCCGTCCGCAGCATCCGCTGCGGGCCGGGTGAGGAGTTGGAGGCGGTGGAATCGCTCGCCTCCGAACTCCGCAAGGAGGCCGAGCTGGTGGTGCTGTTTGGCGACGCCATCCAGGGCGAGAAGGTCCACCGCCTCGTTGCTTTCGGCGACAGCCTCGGGATCCCGGTCAAATATGTGTGCCTCGTGGATTACGCCAATTCCCGCGGCGCCGCCGACATGGGCCTGTTGCCCGACCTGTTGCCGGGTTACCGCCCGGCGGCCGAGGCGGGTCTTGAACCCGGCATGACGCTCCCGGAGATGCTCGCCGCACCGGACCTCGGCGCGCTGTGGGTGGTCGGCGCCAACCCGCTGGCCCGCGCTCGGCTTGCCGCCGAGTCCGCCTTCGTCGTCGTGCAGGATCTGTTCTTGACCGAGACGGCCCGCCGCGCCGACGTCGTCCTGCCGGCCGCCTCCGCCTACGAGAAAAGCGGGACCGTCACCAATGTGTGCGGTGAGATCCAGCAGCTTTTCAAGGCGCTGGAGGTTCCCGGCGTCAAGACCGACCTGGAGATCTTCGGCCTGCTGGCGCGGGCCATGCGCGCCGACATCGGTCCGGCTCAGCCCGCCAAGGTCTTCGAGGAGATCCGGCGCACCGTGCCCGGGTATAATGTTGCTCTGCCCATCCTGGCCGCCGGCGGGGCTGCGCCGAGCTCGCCGTTGAACGGCCGGGTGCCGGTCAACTGGCGTCCGGAGCTGATCCGGTCGGCGCGGGATACGCTGTTTACTTCCGGCTCGTTGGGCCGATACTCGCAAGCGCTGAATTCCGTCAAGGAAGCCCCCGGTGAGCTCTACCGCGGCTGAAGCGCGGCAATCGGGGGCGGGCGGGAGGCGCCTGCGCGGGCCGGCAGGCGGGCGAGGCGCTCGATGAACTTCTTTGTACTCAGCCTGCTCAAGGCGGCGGCCGTCATCTCGGTCCTGATGGTAAGCCTGCTCTACCTGCAATGGGTGGAGCGCAAGGTGATCGCCCACATCCAGCTCCGCATGGGGCCGTATCGGGTGGGTCCGCACGGCCTGCTCCAGCCGTTTGCCGACGTCCTCAAGCTGCTCACCAAGGAGGGCTTCATTCCCTCCCACGTGAACCTGTTCTTTTATCTGCTTGCGCCGTTTCTGGCCGTCTCGTTGGCTTTGATCTCGATTGTGGTGATCCCGTTCGGTCCGGAAATCGAGCTGTTCGGCGTACGCACGTCGATGCAGCTCACCGACCTCAACATCGGGATTCTGTTCGTGCTGGCCATCTCCTCGCTCAGCGTCTACGCCGTGACGTTCGCCGGCTGGGCCTCCAACAACAAATACTCGCTGCTTGGCGGGCTGCGGTCGGCGGCGCAGATGATCAGCTACGAGCTTCCGCTGGCGCTTTCGCTGGCGGCGCCGCTGGTGGCGGCCGGCAGTCTCAGCTTGCGCGAGATCGTGCTGGCGCAGCAGGGCGCCTCGCTCGGCATTCTGCCGAACTGGATGATCTTCCAGTTGCCCGCGCCGCAACTGGTCGGCTTTCTCGTCTTTCTCATCGCCGCTTTCGCCGAAACCAACCGCATCCCGTTCGATCTGCCGGAGGCGGAAAACGAGCTGGTGGCGGGCTTCCACACCGAGTACAGCAGCCTGAAGTTCGCTTCGTTCTTCATGGCCGAGTACGCCAACATGATCACCATGACGGCCATCACCACGACGGTCTTTTTGGGCGGCTGGCTGCCGCCGTTTCCCGAGCAGTACGGCTCGAACTGGGTCCCGGCGGCGGTCTTCGCCTTGCTCGGCGCCGTCGCCGTCTACTATGCCCGGCAAGCGCCCCGCCGAAAAGACCGATTCACGTTGCCCTGGGTGGGGCTGGCGCTTTTCCTGGTGGCGGGGATCTTCCTGATTCCCGCGTTGCACCCGCTGCTCGTGCCGCCGTTCTGGTTTCTGGCCAAAGCCGGGTTTCTGATGTTCCTCTTCATCTGGGTCCGCGGTACGCTGCCGCGCTTCCGCTACGATCAACTCATGCAGTTCGCCTGGAAGTTCATGTTCCCCGTGGCGCTGGCGAACCTGTTTGCGACCGCGCTGCTGGTGGCGCTGTTTCCGAGGTAGCGCCATGGATGCGATCCTGTTTTTGATCTTTGCCGCCATCGCGGTGGCCTGCGGGGTTAGCGTCGTCGTACAGCGTCATCCGATCAACAGCGCCATTTCGCTGATCGGCGTCATGGGAGCGCTGGCGGTGCTCTACCTTCTGCTCGGCGCCGAGTTCGTGGCCGCCGTGCAGGTGGTCGTCTACGCCGGCGCCATCATGGTGCTGTTCATCTTCGTCATCATGTTGCTC
>Ga0197142_1002395_pt1 | contig 16482 bp, 7 predicted proteins | sample GBS60_MetaG_FD_148614 | JGI IMG/M metagenome (GOLD analysis project Ga0197142, IMG submission 148614) | Sediment microbial communities from Great Boiling Springs, Gerlach, Nevada, United States - GBS 60_MetaG | ecosystem: Environmental > Aquatic > Thermal springs > Hot (42-90C) > Sediment...
GTTCGGCGGCAGAGCGTGCTATAGTAAGGATGCCGACGCAATCACAGGCTTCATCATTGCGACAGCGCGCACCGGATGCTATAATCACCCATAGAAAGAACCCGCCGATGATACTGGTATGGCTCAGTCTCCCACGCCCACTGCGCCGGTCTTGCACAATCGCTACCGCATCGACGAGCGACTCGGCGCGACACGTCTCGCAGTCGTCTATCGGGCATACGATGAGCGGTTGCAACGTCGCGTGCTGGTCGCAATGCTGCGCAAGGAACTCATCGACCAGGAACCGCTGCGGCGTCGCTTTGTGACAGAAGCGCAGTTCGGTGCGCGTCATCTGCACCCGTCCCTGCTGCACGTCTACGACAGCGGCGAGGTTGCCGGGCGCCCATTTATGGTGACGGAGTACGTATCGGGCAGGACGTTGCGGGAATTCGGACCGTTGACAGTCGAAGTTGCGTTGCTCTATTTCCGCCAGATTGTTGGCGCTGTTGCTGCGTGCCAGGCGGCTGGCGCGCCGCACCCGCCGATCAGTAGCGCGAATGTGATGCTTGTCAATGAAGGGCATGTTGAGTTGATCGAAAACTGGAGTATGACACCAGCGGAATCTGGTCTCGATGTGGCTGCGTATCGTGCGCCGGAACGCGCGTCCGGGCAGCCTCCCAGTGCTGCCAGCGTTGTCTACTCCCTCGGATTGCTGCTGATCGAGATGCTGACGGGGCGCAGGGTTGTTGAAGGCGCCGATCTCGATGGAATTCTTCAGGCGCAACGGAACCTGGCGCTTCCGACACTGAGCGCTCTGCGTTCCCACATCTATCTGCCGTCGCTGGCGCGCCTGCTGGCGCGTGCAACCGCGCCTGACCCGTTGCAGCGTTTCCCCGATGCCCTTGCCTTGAGCCAGGCGCTCGACGAGGTGTGGCGCAGTGTCAGCCGCGATACTGATCGTCTGGCGTCGCCGAAGCATCCTGATCCGGTTGGCGAGCGGGCATCGGCGGCAGCCCCGCCCCTGACCGTTCACCCGGCGCCTGCCGCTTCTGTTCCATCGCTATCTCCCACCGCACCGGTCACAACAATCGATACCAACCAGTTGATGCTGCAAAGTGTGCGGCGGCGTTCGCTGGCAGCGTTGATTGCCATGGTTGCACTCTTCGTGCTGGTTGGTTCGGGAGCATATGTGCTGACAAGCCTGGCGCTCGAGGGGTTGACCAGCATTCGTCTGCCGCGCCCGCAGGTGTCGCTGCCGGAAGGCATAACGCTCCCTGACTGGCTTACCGGCGTCGGCGGCGGCTCCGGCGAAGTGCTGATCGTCACGATTGGCGATGTGGAAGGCTTGAATCTGCGCGCCGAGCCGGGGCTGAACACGCGCATCATCGGTCTGTTGCCGAACGGAACCCGTGTGCGTAAACTGGAAGGACCGCGCACCGTCGATAACGTTCCGTGGGTGCGGGTGCGCGGTGAGATCAACGGTCAACCGGTCGAAGGGTGGGTTTCGCAATTGTTTGTACGCACCGGGTAGGGACGCAGCGCTGCTGCGTCCGTGCAGCGCTGCGTCCCAGGGTGCTGCGTCCCAGGGTGCTGCGTCCGTGCAGCGCTGCTGCGTCCGTGCAGCGCTGCTGCGTCCCAGGGTGCTGCGTCCCAGGGTGCGCTGCGCTGCTGCGTCCGTGCAGCGCTGCACCCGTCTGCGCCCGTCCATGGTCATTCACATGCACATATGAGATATACAAGCGTATGGAAATCCCTGACACGCTGATCGAACGTCTGCGCAAAGCGCGGTGTGTGGCTGTTCTGACCGGCGCCGGCGTTTCAGCCGAAAGCGGTGTGCCGACATTTCGCGATGCGCAAACGGGCTTATGGGCGCGCTACGATCCGGGTGAACTGGCGTCGCCTGCCGCATTTCGCGCCAACCCTGCGCTGGTATGGCAGTGGTATGCCTATCGGCGCAGTCTTGTGGCGGCGGCTGAACCCAACCCAGGGCACATCGCGCTCGCCGAACTGGAACGTCGGATAGCCGATTTTACGCTGATCACCCAGAATGTTGACGGTCTTCATCATCGCGCCGGAAGTCAAAACGTGGTAGAATTGCATGGCAATCTGAACCGGTACCGTTGCTTTGCAGATGACGAGCCGGTTGAGTTGACGACAGTTCCGCAGGATGCGCCGCCTCCTTGCCCGCGCTGCGGCGGTCTGGTGCGTCCCGACGTCGTCTGGTTTGGCGAATTGCTGCCTCCCCGCGCCTGGCGTGTCGCTGTGGCGGCGGCAAGGCGCTGTGAATTGTTCCTCTGTGTGGGCACTTCAGGGGTCGTTCATCCGGCCGCCGATCTGCCTTTGATCGCGCGATCTGCCGGCGCATATACCGTTGAGATCAATATCGCTCCAGGCGCACTCGATGGGTTGCTGGATCTGCACCTGTACGCCCCCTCAGGGCATATGCTTCCTGCACTGGCGGCTGCCGCTTTTGGCAATGCCCCATAATTCGCTATACCGCAACATCGCTGCACCTCACTGAAGGAGATGCGCCATGACCCTCACATTGCCCGATGATGTTCTCTATCGATTGATCAATGCCCGGCGCGTCGTGGCGCTGACCGGCGGCGGCGTGGCAGCGGAGAGCGGTATCCCATCGTTTCGCGAAGCGCATACCGGTCACTGGGCGCAGTACGATGTCAGCGAACTGGCGACGCCGCAGGCGTTCGTCCGCAATCCGCGCCTTGTCTGGGAGTGGTATGCGTACCGTCGCATGCTGGCGGAACGCGCCCAACCGGGCGTAACACACTACGCGCTCGTTGACCTGGAGCAGCACTATCCGGAGTTTACGCTGATTACGCAGTCGATCGATGGGTTGCACTGGCGGGCAGGGTCGCGCGACCTGATTGAACTGAACGGCAGCCTCCGACGTTGCCGCTGCTTCGAGTCGGGGCATATCGCGTTCGCCTGGGACGACGACGGCGAAATCCCGCCACGCTGCGTGCAGTGCGGCAGCCTGCTCCGCCCTGATGTGGTGATGTTTGGCGAAGGATTGCCACACCACGAATTACGGCGTGCGCGGCAGGCGGTTGAGCAGTGTGATGTCTTTCTCTGCGTTGGAACGGTCGGCGCTATCGAGCCGGTCGCTTCCTTCCCGTTCGTGGCGCGACGCCATGGCGCTTTTGTTCTGACCATCGCACCTGACGACTCGATCTACACCCTGATGGCGGACTATGTGATTGCCGCACAGCCCGGCGCCGTTGCGTCCGAACTGGTGCGCCTGATCGTCGGTGATGTCGGCGGCCTGGAAGAGTTGCAAGCCGATGCTCTCTAATCCTGCTGGCGGGAGATGATCATGAAGTTGCGCGGTCCACGAGTGCTCATTCGTCCGTGGGAGAGTCATGATGATGATGTGGCGGATACCTGGCCGCCCTACAATGATCCCTTCGATCCCTTGTGGAACCTGCCGCGTCCGTCGTCGTTCGGCGGCAGTGTATGGCATACATTTCTCGAAAATGGCGCCCGACGCCAGAGTTGGGCGGTCGAGGATGCGGGTGGCGCTCTGATCGGGCGCATCTCGCTCCGCGAAATCGACCGGCAACGCAGGCAGGCGCGGCTCGGCGTGACGTTTGCCGCACCGTATGTTGGCCGTGGCCTGGGCACGGAAGCGCTCACATTGTTTCTCGACTACTACTTCGGTGCGCTCGACTATCGCCTGCTGGTGCTTGACGTCGCCGCACCGAACGTCCGTGCAGTGCGCTGCTATACCCGCCTCGGCTTTCGGTATGTCGAAAGCGACTGGCGCAACGTGGGCGTTCTCTTTGATCGACGGGTGCTCGATCAGCCGATGTATGCGCCGCTGCGTCGCCATTTCCGCGACGACATGCGCGGTCTGAAGGTCGAGTTCTTCGAAATGCGCCTCTGTCGCGAGGAGTGGATCCAGCGTCGCGCACCGGTCGGGCTGCATGGGTGATAGGCAAATAGGACTATCAGGTCTCTTCAACAGGCGCGGTTTTTTCGTTATCATACATTTGTATGGGCGCAATCAACGTGTCTTGACAGGCGGTTTTCATGTCACTCATCGCAGGCAACCTTGGAGTCGTTCAGCGGACGCTCGATGCGTGTCACCTGGCATGGGCTGTGTGCGCCGGCGCAGCAGCGCATCTCTACGGCAACCGACGCCCGATTCAGGATATCGATATTCTCATCGAGCCAGGGAAGTTGTCCGAGGTGGTTCGATTGCTGGATCGGCAGCAGAAAGTCGTGCAGTTCGACGGTCAACGCATCCTCTGGCGCGGCATCAAGATTTTCGATGATCTGACCATCCGACGCGGGCGAGATGTCTATCCGTTTGTGCTCGATGCCGATATGCGCAGTCGGGTGCGGCGCCTGCCGTTGCTCGGCTCGCTGGTGCCGGTCCTGTCACCGGAAGATGTCCTGGTGCACAAAGCGTTGCTGGCGCGCGGTCCCGAGGAGGGGAAGCACGATATTGCCGATGCGACTGCTATTGCACGCCGTCAGATGCTCGACCTGGACTATATCCAGCGGCGGCTGGCGCTCATGCGGGTCAACGGCGCAGCAGCGAACCTGCTGGCGCGGGTAGGCGTCGATTTGAGCGCCGGCGGATAACGGTCTGGATCACGGACAGGCGGCCACATTCGGTTCCCCAGTATCAAAACCGTTGATGACTTCGCTGCAAAAACGCACCGCTGAGATGCCGGGCGCACAGAGAGAAAAAACGAACCACAATAGATGCACAGCGAAGCATGCATGTGCGTGACGCGATACGGAAGCCGCCGCTGCGAACGCTGCATCTCTGCGGTGAAATACCCTTGATGTGATATGCAAAACAGGAGGGCAGGCCCTCCTGTTTTCAGTCTTTTCCTCACAGTGCCGGTCAGCGATAGGATCACGCTTCCTGATCGTCATCGTCAGGCGGGGTCACCACATCCTCACCGACCTGATCATCGAAGTCGCCATTGTTCCTCTCACCATCGTCGCCATCGCCGCCGATCAGCGCCCGCAACCGACGCCGCAACGCCTCATCGGCTTCGCGGTCGGGACGTTCCTGCTCGACGACCGCCGTACTGGTCGCAGGTGCAACATTCGCCAGTTCGCCGATGATCTCCTCAGCAAGCTGGCGTCGCTTCTCGATCCCTGTGCCAGCCGGAATGAGTTTGCCGATGACGACATTCTCCTTCAGACCCCGCAGGTAATCGACCTTGCCGGTGATCGCCGCTTCGGTCAGCACGCGGGTCGTCTCCTGGAACGATGCCGCCGCCAGGAAACTATCGGTCGTCAGCGACGCCTTGGTGATGCCCAGCAGCATCGTTGACGCCGTCGCCGGCTCACCGCCCTGACTGATGATTTCGGCATTCTTCCGCACGAATTCCGTCGAGTCGATCAGTTCACCCGGCAGGTAATCGGTGTCGCCCGGCTCTTCGATCCGCACGCGGCGCAGCATCTGGCGCACGATGACTTCGATATGCTTATCGTTAATATCGACACCCTGCGAGCGATACACCTTTTGCGCCTCGTTGACCAGGTAGCGCTGCACCGCTTCGCGCCCCTGGAGTGCAAGAAGTTCCTGCGGATCGGCGGAACCCTCGGTCAGGTGCTGCCCGGCAACGACGCGCGCGCCGTTCTCGATGCCCGGCGCCAGGCGCGCCGTGTGCGGCGCCACCACTTCGCGCACCTCACGCTCTTCGTTGATCACGCTGATCTGTCCGGCGCCGATGCGCACAACACCGGCGATCCGTGCAACAATCGGTTCGCCATTGAGATCCGCCCGATTGCTCTGCGCCAGCACATCACCCTCGTTCACCTGCGCCCCGTCCGCCACGACCGGCTCATAGTGCGGCGGCAGTTCGTGATCGTCGGTGTAGAGTTCGGTTGCGACGACGCGGATCTTCCGCACCTCGTCTTCGCGCACCAGTTCGACGATGCCGTCGATCTCCGCCAGGATCGCCTTGCCCTTCGGCGTGCGCGCCTCGAAAATCTCCTGAACACGCGGCAAACCCTGGGTAATGTCGTCTGCCGACGCCACACCGCCGGTATGGAAGGTGCGCAGCGTCAACTGCGTGCCCGGCTCACCAATCGATTGTGCAGCAATAATGCCGACCGCCTCGCCGATATCGACCAGTTTGCCGGTTGCCAGGTTGCGCCCATAGCACATGCGGCAGATGCCGTAGTCGGCTTTGCATGCCAGCGGCGAGCGGACATACACCGCATCGATGGCAAGTTCCTTGCACTTGCGCACCAGCGCTTCATCGATCTCATCATTACGATTGGCAAGAACCTCACCCGTCTGCGGATCGACCAGCGGCGACGCCAGCAGACGACCCAGGATGCGCTGCTCGAAATCCTGCAACACCTCACGGTCATCGGAGCGATAGATCCACAACCCCTCATCCGTCCCGCAGTCATCGACAGTGACGATATTATCCTGTGCCACATCGATCAGGCGACGGGTCAGATACCCGGCGTCCGCCGTGCGCAGCGCGGTATCCGCCAGACCTTTGCGTCCGCCGTGGGTCGACACGAAGTATTCGAGCACCGAGAGGCCTTCACGGAAGTTGCTCTTGATCGGCAGTTCGATGATCCGACCGGTCGGGTCAGACATCAAACCGCGCATGCCGGCCATCTGGCTCAACTGGTTGATATTCCCGCGGGCTGCGGAATTGACCATCATCGCCACCGGACCGAACGGGTTCAGATACTGCTTGACCGCTTCGGTGGTCTGTTTGGTGGCATTCTGCCAGATTTCCACAATTTCGCGGTAGCGTTCCTCTTCGGTGATCAGACCGCGCCGGAACTGTCGTTCCACCTCAGTGACGCGCTTTTCGGCTTCGGCAAGAATGTCCTGCTTCTTTGGCGGAATTTCGATATCATCGACGCCAATCGTCATACCGCCGCGCGTTGCATATCTGAATCCCAGCGTCTTGATCCGGTCGGCCTGGCTGGCCGTCATTTCCGAACCGAAGTACCGCGCCAGGTCATCGCGCGGGCGGTCGCCGTACATCGCGCGAATCGTGTCGAGATCGGCTTCGGTCAGGTTGTTGAGATTCGTATAGTACTTGTAGCAGTCGGCGATGATCTCACGCAACCCTTTTTTGGCGATCAGGCGATTGCGGAAGCGCAATGGTTCGAGCAGTTCATTGTTGAAAATGATCCGTCCAATCGTCGTCTCCAGCAACATCCGGGGCGCGCCGTTTTCGTCGGGGCTGAGCATCCGCACCGGTCGATCGCTCTCACCATGCACCGTCCCCGTCATGCGAACAAAGATCGGCGCCTGGATATCGATCAGTCCTTTGTCGTATGCCAGCAACGCCTCATCGATCGAGGCGAACATCTTACCGCTGCCCTTTGCCCCGTCTTTCACCATCGTCAGGTAGTAACACCCAAGCACGATATCCTGTGACGGTGTAATGATCGGATCACCGGTGGCTGGCGACAACAGGTTGTACTTCGACAGCATGCGCATGCGCGCTTCTTCCTGCGCCTTACGCGAGAGCGGCACGTGCACCGCCATCTGGTCGCCATCGAAGTCGGCATTGAATGCCGCGCAGACGAGCGGATGCAACTGGATCGCCGAACCCTCGATCAGTTTGGCTTCGAATGCCTGGATCGAGAGGCGGTGCAGCGACGGAGCGCGGTTCAGCAGCACCAGGTAGTCCTTGATCACCTCTTCGAGCACGTCCCACACTTCAGGGCGAACGCGCTCGACGATGCGTTTGGCGCTTTTGATGTTATGGGCGAACCCTTTTTCCACCAGGCGGCGCATCACGAACGGCTTGAACAGTTCGAGCGCCATTTTCTTAGGCAGACCGCACTGGTGCAGTTTCAGGTCTGGTCCAACCACGATCACCGAGCGTCCTGAGTAGTCGACGCGCTTACCGAGCAGGTTCTGGCGGAAGCGCCCCTGCTTGCCTTTGAGCATATCGCTCAGGCTCTTCAGGCGGTGCTTTCCCTTGCCCGACACGGCGCGCCCGCGGCGCCCATTATCGATCAGCGCATCGACCGCTTCCTGGAGCATGCGCTTCTCGTTGCGCACGATGATCTCGGGCGCGTTGAGTTCCATCAGGCGCTTCAGGCGATTATTGCGATTGATGACGCGCCGGTACAGGTCGTTGAGGTCACTGGTGGCGAAACGACCGCCATCGAGTTGCACCATCGGGCGCAGGTCGGGCGGAATGACCGGCAGCACCGTCAGGATCATCCACTCAGGGCGATTGCCGCTCTTGCGGAACGCCTCGACCACGCGCAGGCGTTTGGTCGCCTTCTTGCGCCGCTGCCCCTGCGTGGTATACACCTCGTTCTGCAATTCTTCCGCCAGTTTATCGAGGTCGATCGTGCGCACGATCATGTCGCGCACCGCCCCTGCACCCATATCGGCGCGAAACACGCCCGGCGCAATCTCACGGAGCGCGCGATACTCCTGTTCACTCAGAATGCGCTTCAGTTTGATCGAATCGATCTGTTCGAGGCGCTCCTTTTCCTCGCGCACCAGGCGATCAAGTTCGCTCTGCAAGCGCTCCTGCAAGCGCTCCCGTTCCTGGCTGGCTTCATACTCCTTGCGCTCGCGCTCGGCGCCGGTCAACTGCTCGGCGTCCTCAAGATCGCGCTGCTTGCGCTGCTCAAGCGTCTCCAGTTCCTGATCGAGCAATTCATCAAGCGCATCGAGGGTCTTTTCGGTGATAATCTCACCCTCTTCGATCAGCACCGTTCCGCGGAAGAGAATATCCTCCTCCGCCGCCTCCCCCTGCTTCTCTTCGAGATCGCTGCGCAGGCGTTCCGCTTCGGCGCTGATCTCATCGCGCAGGCGGCGATATTCCTCCTCGATCCGCCGCTGCGTCGTGATCTGGGCGCTCTCCATGCCGCCGAGGTCCTGCGTTAGTTGGGTCGAGAGTTCGATCTGCTTGCTCTCGGCTTCCTGCTGGATACGCTCGCGCTTTTCGCGGTATTCCGCCTGCAACGCCTCACGCGCCTGCGCCTTCAACTCCTCATCAACGTGCACGATCATGTATGAGGCAAAGTACAGCACACGCTCCAGGTTGCGCGGCGAAATGTCGAGCAGCAGACCGAGGCGGCTCGGCGTGCCCTTCACAAACCAGATATGCGATACCGGCGACGCCAGTGAAATATGCCCCATGCGCTCACGTCGCACCTTCGAGCGGGTCACCTCAACGCCGCACTTGTCGCAGACGACGCCCTTATAGCGCACACGCTTATACTTGCCGCAGTAGCATTCCCAGTCCTTGGTCGGACCGAAGATGCGCTCACAGAACAGACCGTCGCGTTCGGGTTTCAGTGTGCGGTAGTTGATCGTCTCCGGCTTGGTCACCTCGCCGTGCGACCAGCTCAGAATATCTTCAGGCGACGCGAGACTGATGCGAATGGCGCTAAAATCGTTGATTTCGAGCATTGTTCTCTCCCAATGGCATGCGCCCGTTCAAACAACACACATCCTCCCGCCGACCAACACGCCGGCGGGAGGGACAGAACGGCGTTTAGAATTCCCCACGCTCCATGCCCGACAGGTTGATTCCATCGAGCGCCGCCAGATCGCTATCCGCGTCATCGGTCAGTTCTACCGGCGTCTCATCGGCGCTCAGCACCTCGACCGACAGACCGAGCGACTGCAATTCCTTGATCAGCACCTTGAAGCTTTCCGGAACGCCAGCCTCCTGGATCGGCTCACCCTTCACGATCGCCTCATACGTCTTCACGCGACCCACCACATCGTCCGACTTCACGGTGAGCATTTCCTGGAGGGTATAGGCAGCGCCATACGCTTCCAGCGCCCAGACTTCCATTTCGCCGAAGCGCTGACCGCCGAACTGCGCCTTGCCGCCCAGCGGTTGTTGCGTCACCAGGCTGTATGGACCGGTCGAGCGCGCGTGGATCTTATCCTCCACCAGGTGCGCCAGTTTCATCATATAGATATACCCGACGGTCACCGGGCGATCAAACGCTTCGCCGGTGCGCCCGTCGTAGAGGGTGATCTTGCCATCAGGCGGCAGATCGGCGCGTTTGAGCCATTCCTTGATCTCCGTCTCAGTCGCGCCATCGAACACCGGTGTGGCGACGCGATAGCCAAGGCGAGCAGCCGCCCATCCCAGATGCGTCTCCAGAATCTGACCGATGTTCATACGGCTTGGCACGCCGATCGGGTTCAAAATGATATCGACCGGCGTCCCATCGGGCAGAAACGGCATATCCTCGATCGGCAAAATGCGGCTGACAACGCCCTTGTTCCCATGGCGACCGGCCATCTTATCGCCAGCCGAGATCTTGCGCTTCTGACACAGTAGCACATCGACGCGCTGATTGACGCCGACCGGCAGTTCGACATCGTCATCACGGGTAAAGACCTTGACATCGATGACCTTGCCGCGCACGCCGTTCGGCACCCGCAGCGACGAGTCCTTCACTTCGCGCGCTTTTTCGCCGAAGATTGCCCGCAGCAGACGCTCCTCAGCCGTGAGATCGGTTTCGCCTTTCGGTGTGATCTTGCCGACGAGAATATCGTTCGGTTGCACCTCGGCGCCGATATAGATGATGCCGCGATCATCCAGATTACGCAGGCTATCCTGCCCGACATTCGGAATATCGCGGGTAATCTCTTCCGGTCCCAGTTTGGTGTCGCGCGCTTCGACCTCATACTTTTCGATATGGATCGAGGTGAAAATATCTTCGCGCACCAGGCGTTCTGAAACCAGGATGGCATCCTCGAAATTGCCGCCTTCCCACGGCATGAACGCAACCAGCACATTCTGCCCGAGCGCCAGTTCGCCGTTATCAGTGCTGGAACTGTCGGCAATGATATCGCCCTTGCGCACCCGCTGACCACGTGACACAATCGGGCGCTGATTGATACAGGTGTCCTGGTTCGAGCGCATAAACTTACGCAGGCGGTACGACCGCTCATTGCCGTCGTCCTCCAGGATCACGATCTCATCAGCGGTCGCCGAAAGAACGACGCCATCAGCTTTGGCAACCACCACCTGCCCGCTATCGCGCGCCGCCACATACTCCATGCCGGTGCCGACGATCGGCGCATCAGGACGCAGGAGCGGCACCGCCTGTCGCTGCATATTCGACCCCATCAGCGCGCGGTTGGCGTCATCGTGCTCCAGGAAGGGGATCAGCGCCGTTGACACGCTGACCACCTGTTTGGGTGACACATCCATATAATCGACGCGCTCAATCGGCACATCATCAAAATCGCCAGCGTAGCGCACCGACACGGTTCCTTCAAGGAAGCGATTATGCTCGTCAAGCGGCGCGTTCGCCTGAACAATGACAAACCTGTCTTCCTCGTCGGCGGAGAGATAATCCACCTCCTGCGAGACAACCGGACGGATCTTGATGATCTTCAATGGCGTTTCGACGATCCGCTCCGCCAGGGCGCGGTTGACTTCCTGCCCGGCGTGGGCGATCACCTCGCCAGTATTGGGATCGACCACATCCTCACGCAGAATCTGCCCGCGCAGCAGCGCAACGGCTATCCGGCGCGCAACCGCAGCATCGACGCGCGTGCCGCGCACGGCGATCAACTCGCCGGTGCGCAGGTCGCGCACGTCGCGCAGCAGCAACCCCTGGCGCTCCCACTCGCTGGCGTTGGGCACCTCGCGGTACACCTTGCGATACGGCGTCTCCAGGAAGCCCATTTCATTAACCCGCGCATAGGTGGACATGGTGCCGATCAGACCAATGTTTGGTCCTTCCGGCGTCTCTACCGGGCAGATGCGCCCATAGTGCGAATGATGCACGTCGCGCACCTCGAACCCGGCGCGATCGCGACTGAGACCACCCGGACCGAGGGCGGAGAGGCGGCGCTTGTGGGTCAATTCCGCCAGCGGGTTCGTCTGATCCATGAACTGCGAAAGTTGCGCTCCGCCGAAGAACTCGCGCATGGCTGCGACGACCGGGCGAATATTCACCAGCGCATTTGGCGTTGCCGTCTCCGGGTCCTGCAGCGACATGCGTTCTTTGATCACGCGCTCCATGCGCAGCAGACCGACGCGGAACTGCTGCTGGATCAATTCGCCGACGGTGCGCACACGGCGGTTGCCCAGGTGATCGATATCATCGGCGCGCAGCCCTGGCGTCCCGTTGTTCAGTTGAATCATGCGCTCGACGATCTTGAAAATATCGTCGGGCAGCAACACGCGCACCTTCACATCGGGCGCCTGACGACGCACTTCGGGGCGGGTATCTTTCTCCCAGAGATTCTTATTCAATTTGTAGCGACCGACGCGCGACAGATCGTAACGACGCGGGTTGAAGAGCAACGCCTCAATCAGATTGCGTGCGTTATCGAGAGTTGGCGGATCGCCCGGTCGCAGACGCTTGTACAACTCCAGCAACGCCTCCTTCGCATGGCGCGCCGGGTCTTTATCGAGGGTCGCCTTGATATACTGATGGTCGCCGGTCTCCAGGTGCGCGAACAGTTCAAGGATCTCCTCATCACGCCCGCGCTGGTCGAGTTCGTTATCCGGCGCCCACTGACCGCTGCCGTCGGGGTTCGCCCGCCATCCAAGAACGGCGCGCAGGAGGATCGTGACCGGAATCTTGCGCTTGCGATCGACTTTGACCGAAATGACATCACGCTTGTTGGTCTCGAACTCGAGCCACGCGCCACGACTCGGGATCAATTTTGCCGAATGGAGACTGCGCCCGGAGGTCGGATCTTTCTCTTCTTTGAAATAGACTCCCGGCGATCGGATCAACTGGGAAACCACCACGCGCTCGGCGCCGTTGATGACAAAGGTGCCGTTCTCTGTCATCAGCGGGAAATCGCCAAGGAAGATTTCACTCTCTTTCAGCTCTCCGGTGCTCAGGATGCGCAACTGCACATTGACCCGGATCGGCGCAGAATAGGTAATCCCCCGTTCGCGGCACTCATGCTCGTTGTAGCGCGGTTCCCCGAAATGATAGTCGAGGAAGCGCAATTCCATATTTTTGCCGGTGAAATCGGTGATCGGCGAAATCTCTTCAAACAGTTCACGCAATCCTTCTTTGCGGAACCACTCGAAACTGTTCAACTGCGTTTCAATCAGTTTGGGCAATTCGATGGCGTTTGAAATGCGCGCGAATGAATAGCGCTCGATCTTGCCGCGATGCAGCGCATCGATGCCGACATCGTTCGGCACGATCAATGGCTGGAGCACAACACTTTGAGTCAACGGGGGCATTGGCACCTCGCTCTTGCTTGTCAGTCGCCATAGAACTCGCTGGTGCGTTCGGGTCAGACTCCTGACACAGAACGGACCCGACGCTCTCGCGTTCACTGGCGTCTGATTGCCGGATACTGGGTTCTTTGACCGTAGAAAACCGAAAACACAAACACACACTCACGGCGTTGTCTCCCTTCAATGGCAGAGACCGTGGGTTGTGTTCGTGCGTCTGATGGGTCTATCTGGAGATGCGTTTGAATAACGCATTGAATGCCGGTGAGTTCCTCCTTCGTCCGCTCCGGCGTTTGCAAATTGCGAAATACAATGATACCACGTCGGCGGGGCGGCGTCAAGGCTTTCGCGGACTGTTTTTTACATTATGGTGTAGCGGGGGCGTTCCTCCAGAGGCTTTCCGGGCGTGTTGAGCCATCGCAGACCGCACTCCGCGCCGCACTGCAATAAAATGCAATCGCCCCGGCGCGTGGTATAATCAGGCTCCTGATGCACACATAACGGACAATACAGACGACTGTCTCGTCTGGTTATCCTGTGTATGTGCAGAGAATACGCTGCGCGTCAACGCCAGACGCTATGCACGGTCTTCCCGTGTACGTGCGGAGAATACCCAACATCAATAGCAGCCGGTTCTCAGTTCTCAGTTCTTGGTTCTCAGTTCCTGGTGACAACTATCGCTCCCGCTACCCTGACACTCATCATTCTGGCGCTCATACTCACCGGCGCGTTGATCGCGCGCGCGTTGCCGGTTGCCTGGCGTAGCAGCGATCCGATCGAACGCTGGTTCGAATATGCCCTGATCGGCGCGCTGCTAAACGGATGGCTGGCATTCACCCTGGCGCAGATTGGCATCTTCTCTGCGCCGCTGCATGGCGCTGTGGTTGCCGTTCTGTGCATCATCGCCGCACTGATCCGCCGCGCATCCGGCAGTCAACCCGCCACGCCCGACGGTCCACCTTCAACGTTCAACGTTCCACCTGCCACGCCCGACGGTCCACCTTCAACGTTCAACGTTCCACCTGCCACGCCTGACGGTCCACCTTCAACGTTCAACGTTCCACCCGCCACGCCCGACGTTCAACGGTCAACGTCCGGCACTCAGCCTGCAACACGCAGCCAACGCTCAACCTTCAACGTTCAACGTTCAGCCTTCAACCTCCTCCTCCCCGCCATCCTGCTGCTCTTCGTCTTCCTCGTCACTCCTCCGTTCGAGACGATCATCGGTGTGCGTGATGCGGGCGTCTATGCGAATGCCGGGTTCATCATGGCACGCACCGGTTCACTGACCTTTACCGATCCGCTGGTGGCGCAGATCGCCGCCGATCAACAATCTCCCGATCCATCGCTCGCCGATGCCGCCCGTCAGGCGGAAACCAACGTTCTCGGCGTGCAGAATGCGCAGCGCTTCATTGCCACCCGCCTGCGCGCCGCAGGGTTCTTTATCGATCAGGGCGACCTTGCACGCGGGCGTGTCGTCCCGCAAGGATTGCACCTCTTCTCCGCATGGATCGGATTGCTCGCTGCGTTCTTCGGGATGCACGGCGGATTGCTGGCGCCAGCAGTTACCGGTCTGCTTGGCGTCTGGAGCGTCGCTTTGCTCGGTCGGCGCATCGCCGGTCCGTGGGTCGGACTGCTGGCGGCGCTCTTCCTTGCGCTTAATGCCGTCCAGGTCTGGTTCAGTCGCTACTCCACCGCCGAAACAACAGCGCAGTTCCTCGTCTTTGCCGGGCTCTACGCCTTCACCAGAGCCTTTGGATCTTCTACCTTCCACCCCCAACCTTCAACCCCCAACCTTCCACCTTCAACCCCCAACCTTCCACCTTCAACCTTCCACGCCCTTCTCGCCGGGCTGGCATTCGGGCAACTCGCCCTGACGCGCATCGAGTTCTTCCTGGTTGTGGGACCGCTGGCGCTCTACCTGATCTTCATCTGGCTTGCACGTCGCTGGACGCCACCGCACACTGCGCTGCTGGCGGGCGCCGGGGCGATGCTGCTCCACGCCGGATTGCAGATCGTGCTCCTGGCGCGCGCCTATTTCTTCGATACGCTCTTCGCCCGTCTGCAAGATTTTGCGCTCACCGCAGCCCTGGCGCTGCCGTTTCTCACCCCGACGTTGCGCCAGGTCTACCTGCTGCGCCCCTGCTCACGCCTGACGATGCAACCCTGCCCGCCGATCGCCGGGATGCCGCCGACTGCCGATGCGCCGCTCAACTGGACCCGTATCGGCGCCGAACTCCTCGTCGTCGTCCTGATCATTATTGCCCTGATCGCAGTGCGTCGTCTGAATCTGGTCGCTCGTCTTGTGTCGCTGCTTGTGCGGCTGAGCCGCCCGCTGCGCCTGATCGCTGCGGTTGTCGTTATTGTGCTGGGAGGGTATATGTACCTTATCCGCCCGCAGATCCTGTCGCCTGCGACCATCGCCGCGCTGCCCGCCTGCCTGACGCCGGCGCAACTGACCAGCCCGCAGGGCGCGTGTCTGACCCTCCAGGGGTATGTCGGGGCGCCGATTGCCACTCCCGCGTATGTCGATCCGCTCGCCGGATGGATCGATCATCTCATCGGTATGGCGCGCGGTCGTTCCAACCCGCCGCGCGAAGCCTGCATTGCGCTGCGCCGCGAGACGCTGCCGCCATCCGCCGATGGGCGCACCATGCCGGAAGTCCTTCGAGACGGTCTGATCCGCGAGGCGGACGTTGCGCCGGAGATCCTCGCCGATCTGCGCGCCTGCGACCGCTATGTGCTGCGTGACCTGTTCGGCGTGGCGCAGGCAAACCTGGTGCGCCTGGGATGGTACCTGTCGCCGCTGGGGATCGCACTCGCGCTTGCCGGTCTGGCGCTGATGGTCTACCGTATCAACGCGACCTCCTGGCTGTTCCTGGTTATCGCCGCCGTTGCATCGGTGGTCTTCCTGCGGCTGACCTACGGTACCAGCGATCAGCACTATATCTACATCATGCGACGCTACGTGCCGCACGTCTATCCGGCGTTCGCCATCGGTATCGCTTACGCCATCGTGCATCTGACGCTCGACCTGCGATTGTTCGCCGATATGCTGCGATCCATCGCACGAAAGGCGCATCGCAACGCCTCAACAGGACTGCAACGTCCAACAACGTTCAACGTTCAAGGTTCAACAGCGTTCAACGTTCAAGGTTCAATGTTCAAGGTTCCACCTTCCACACCTGACGCGCAACCCTCAACGTCCAACCTTCAACCTTCAACCTTCAACCTTCAACCCCCAACCCCCAACCTTCAACCTTCAACCTTCAACCCCCAACCTTCAATCCCCAACCTTCAACCTTCCAACGTCCAACCTTCAACCTTCAAC
>Ga0197142_1002396_pt1 | contig 16479 bp, 11 predicted proteins | sample GBS60_MetaG_FD_148614 | JGI IMG/M metagenome (GOLD analysis project Ga0197142, IMG submission 148614) | Sediment microbial communities from Great Boiling Springs, Gerlach, Nevada, United States - GBS 60_MetaG | ecosystem: Environmental > Aquatic > Thermal springs > Hot (42-90C) > Sediment...
AATATATTCATAATTTAAATTATCAGCTATTTGTGGAGCGCCAATTCCGATTGGAGAATAATGACTAAAATATTGTTTTTCAAACATATCTTTAGCTCTTAATGTTGCTATATCACTTAATTTTTGGCTTAAAGTTAAATTTAGAAGCCCGTTTTGCTTTCTATAAAAATTTGTCCAATTAAAAATTCCTTCATTAGTTAAATTGGTTTTTTCTTGTATGATTTGTTTTGAAATAATCGGTTCTGGCAAGGAAGCCTCATTTTTTATTTCATTTATAGATTCATTTAACTGTTTTAAATGATTATTTATTTCTATTGGTTTTAAATTTTTAATTTCATTATTATAAAAATTAATTAAATTATTTTTATTTAGATAAATAAAAATAAATCCAATTATTAAAATAAGAAAAATAATTAAAATTTTTTTCATTTTTTAATTATACTATTTTTCTTAATTTTTTGTGATAACTTATTGCAAAGCGATGCGCCTCGTCTCTAACTTTAATTAATATATTTTTATCAAAATCTAAAGGCAAATTTCCAATAAATTCGTTTTTGTTTCTTTTTGGACCTTTTGCAATACCCACTATTGGAATATTTAATTTAAATTTGTTTAAAATTTGTTTTGCGGCATTTACTTGTGATATACCTCCATCAATTAAAATTAAGTCAGGAAATTGCCATTCTTTATGTAAAAATCTTCTTTTTAAAACTTCTTTTAGCATTAAGACATCATTTGGTTGATGCACTGTTTTTATTTTAAATTTTTTATATTCTGATTTTTGAGGCTTGCCATTCCAAAAAACAACCATAGAGCCTGTTGCAAATTTTCCTGAAATATTTGAAATATCATAACCTTCTATTCTTTGAATTTTATTTTCTTTTTCTAAATCAATTTCGTTTTCAGTTAGTAAAGCAATATCTTGAATATGATTTAAAGCAAAAATTTGTTTTTTAATTTTATCAGCTTTTTCAAATTCTAATTTTTTTGAAGCTAAATGCATTTCTTTTTCTAATGATTTTAAAATTTGTTTCTTTTTTCCCTTTAAAAATAATTTAATATTTTTAATTATTTTGGTATATTCTTTTCGACTTATTGCATTAATACAAGTTCCAGGACAAAGTCCTATTTGATAATCAAAACAAGGTTTTTTTTGCGGAATTTTATTTTCTGGATGGAGATTATAAGGAAAAATACGCCTTATTATTTTTAAAGATTCTCTTAAATTTTTAGATTGAATAAATGGTCCAAAAATTTCTCCTTTTGCATTTTTAATATCTTTGCCTCTTATTAAAAGAATTCTTGGAAATTTTTCAGAAGTAATTAAAATATATAAAAAACTTTTATCATCTTTTTCTTTAATATTGTATTTTGGATTATATTTTTTAATTAAATTTGATTCTAAAATTAAAGCTTCTAAAGTGCTATCGGTTATTTTGTAATCAATTTTTTTTACTTCAGAGAGTAGTTTTTCTATTCTTAAATCTTGAGCTTTTTGAAAATAACTTAAAACTCTTCTTTTTAAATTCCCGGCTTTTCCTATATATAAAATATTTTCGTTTTCATTTTTCATTAAATAAACACCCGGCTTTTCAGGAAAATTTTTTATTTTTGAAATTAAAGAATAAGACATATTTTGATATTAAAATTTTATAATACATAATACAAGATAGTGCGTATTAATCCATATAACCATTTATTTTAGATTTTTTTGATGAAATTAATATTATAATTCCAATAAGCTTTATTATAAAAAACATAAAAAATAATTTGTTTATACTATTGATAATTTGTTTTTAATAAAAGTAAAAAACATAATAAATTTTTAATAAATATTATCTGCTTGTTAAAATAAAATTTAAAATAAAAATTGTAAAAATATTAAAAATATTTATAATTTAATTTAATTAAACAACAAAAAGTTTATATAATAAAATTAATATGGATGAACAAAAAATTTTAAAAATTTTTATTAAGAATAAAGCCATTATCACCAATGATCATTTTGTTTATACTTCTGGCAAACACGGTAAAACTTATATAAACAAAGATGCAATTTATAAATGCCCCACAGAAATTTCCTACCTTTGTAATTTAATTGCTAAAAATTTTGCGAATGACAATATAAAAGTGGTAATTGGACCAGCGATGGGGGGTATTATTTTATCGCAATGGACAGCTTATCATCTTTCTAAAATAACCGGTTCTAAAATATTTAGCGTTTATACTGAAAAATATGAATATAAAAATGAAACTTTTTTTGTTATTAAACGCGGTTATGATAAAATTATTCCCGGAAAAAATATTTTAGTAGTAGAAGATATTATTACCACTGGTCAATCTGTTAAAAAAGTAATAGATGTTATAAAAACCACTGGCGGGAAAATAGTGGGTTTGGGAATTTTATGTAATCGCGCAGAAACAACAATACAAGATATAGTAGATGTTCCTAAAATAGTATCGCTTTTAAATCTAAAATTTGAAATGTGGGAAGAAAAAGATTGTCCTCTTTGTAAAAACAATATTCCAATTAATACCAAAATCGGATGGGGGAGTAAGTTTCTTAATCTTAAAAAATAATATTATTAAACTTTTAATAAATAGTAAAAATTTTGATAATTATATAGTTGTTGGGTTTTACTGCGTTTTTTTAAATTAATCATATTAGAAGAATAGTAGATAAACAATTTGTTTTTCTTTTATACTATATCATCATTATTTTATTATAAGGAGTTAATTTTTTCAAAAACTTTATTGTATTTTAAGAAATAACTGGTTGTTTTTATATCAATTTTGGAAACAATTTAGCAAAATTGTATAAAATACTATATACTATGTTAATCAAAAACAGTTTTAATTTATGTTTTATAATTTATAAATTTTAATTAAAATTATTTGTAAATTTAGATATATTCTGATTGTTTGAATTATGATTTTTTTTGAATAAGATGAGATACATTTTTGACACCCCAAAGATGCCAGAAATTGGTATAATTAAGGAAAAGAAGGTTGAAAAACATTAAATTAATGCATCTCATTAATATGATAAAAAGAATATTTTTAGTAATAATTGAAGGTTAATAATTCTCCCTGGCTTTGTACAAAAAAAGCATTCAAAATTTTAATATATCTCAAGCTGAAGCGTGCCAGCTTTTACAGACAAATAAAGATAAAACAATATTGGCTTTGGGTTGGTTTGCGCCAGAAACAGCAGAACAAGCATTAGCTCAAATACCTGCTTCAAAAGATATTACTCGCCTTGTTGAATTAGGAAAGCTTTTACGTTTACCTAGTGAAAACTACAAGCGCACCTTAGTAGATATTGCTTTTTCTTCTCCTGACACCACAACATTTTCTCGAGCGCTCAGCCGCAGTCTTTTTTACCACAACTATGAAGCAGTTTCCAATATCTTGCTCCAAAAAGCAAAAGATGCTAAAGATGAATCAACCCTTGTCCGCTATCTTAAAAACCTTGTGGAAATAGAAAATCCCAAAGCCAGAACACTGGCAACCGATCTTTTTGCCAACCTAAACCTCAACCCTCATTTAAGAGCTTATCTTGCTAGAAAACTAATTGCTGAAAAACACTGGGATCTTCAATTAGGACCTTTACTTAAAGAACGTCTTAAAGAAGGCAAACAAGAAGAAGTAGACAATATCTTGGTGTCTATGATTAAAGATTTAGGATTGACACCAGATAAGCCAACCTATGAGGCATTAGAAAAACCTGGTCTTTTGCTTGGTAAAACCTTAGAAGAACGAGTGGCAGAATTGCAGTCTCTGCGCCAGGAATTTTCTGAATTGCCCCTTGAAAAACTAAAAACTAGACTCAAAGATGGATGTCTCCGTCAGCTTTTCTATCTTGTTAAAGGTGGTGAATATAGCTACACCCTCATTAATGACTATTCCTATGACAAATTTTCTTTGGTGGTCAAAAAAATTTTAGAACAAGAGGTTGATGAAGAAAAACTAAAAGAATTTAGTAGAAGTTTAGCTGCAGCTGGCATCTCAAAGGATAAACAAGAAAGTATTTTAACCGCCTTCAAAGAAGGTCGTTTCCCTTTAAAAGATCCAAGACGACGCTCTTTTTCTTTTGAATCCAATGTGGACTTGGGCAGTAAATACGAACTGGCTTTAAACCGCCTCCAAGAAATTTGGGGACAAGAACTCAAAACCTTAGCCATCATTAGCGAAATCACAGAAAAAGAAAAAATGCCCTTGGGTATGAACGATGCCCTGATTCATACCCAAGGTAAAGAAATCATCCAAGAAAACGTGAAAAAAATTCTTGCATTTTTGCAACAAGGACAAAAACAAGACCTCCAAACTTTGACAAACCTGGCAGAAAAAGTAAAAAGAGAACTTCTTTTTTCCGCTCGTCAAAAAAAAGATAAAGAACTCGTGGCTGAACTGCAAAGATTAAACTCTATCTGCTAAAGTATCCCATCTAAGATAAAGAACTCGTGGCTTAACCGCAAAGATTAAACATCAGTGGTTTATTTTATACTTACCTTTCTGAACGCCTGCCCAAACTTAAAAACTCATACCCGCTCTCTGAATGGGAAAGCCATCTGCGCGAAACGCTTTCAGTTTTGGAAGCAGGACCAATTAGGGATAGAGTAAAGCGCAAACGGCTTGAATTAACATTTCTTGATAAAAGTAAAGATTTTATGCGAGCGGTGCGATTCGCAGATAGCCAGTGCTGTTTTAACAGCATTCATTACCGTATTGAAGGAGATTTGGGCGCCGCTGATTGGATTGCCCGTCTTTATGCTGATCCACTTTCTTTTATTATGGATCTCAAAGATGAAGGTTCAAGGATTATTTCTGGCTTTGTCTTTGGCCTAATGGGTATTGATCCAAAAACAAAAAGGCCAGTGGTCATGATTAATGGTATTTACACTCAAGAATCAGGCGGTTCTATTGTCAATAACATCCTAAAACTGATTGAAGATAATTTTGCCAGAGAAATTGGCGCTTCCTCAATAGTTATTGCCTTAAAACACGGTGTCAGACTTATAGAAGAACCAACCGGCTATAAACCAGTTCAACGAACTCTTAAAGTTATTCGTGCTTTAAAAAATAATGATAGATGTTACGATGACATCGGCACAGTAGCTAATGGCAAATTTTCATTTAAAGGTTACGAAAAGCGATTAGCTTAATTTGTTTAAAGAATTTATTTGCCAGAGACCACATCAAGATTTATGCTATTATAAAACACCTATTGAAGTTGAAGTAACCTATAGAAACCCTCAGTTGTCAACAATGTAGTTATCTAGTACATTTTTTTGAATTTTAAAATCTATTTTTGTATAATAAATTAATGGCTGTTAGATTATTTAAACAAATTTTTTATGGGTCTATTTTTTTAATAATTATTATAGGACTGCTAACATTTTTTTATTTTACTTCCAAATCAAAACCAACTTGTTTTGATGGGAAAAAAAATCAAGGAGAAGAGGGAATTGATTGTGGGGGCCCTTGTTTACAAATTTGTTTTCCTTCTGATTTTAGAAATATTGAAGTTTTATGGGCTAAATTATTAAATACTAAATCACAATTAATTTTAATTGCTAAAATTCAAAATCCAAATTCTAGTTTAGCTTCTTATTCTTTTGACTATGAATTTAATATTTTAAGTAATGGCGAGGTTTTAAAAACAATTCAAGGCAAATCTTTTATTTATGCTGAAGAAATTAAATATATTGAAGAGTTTGTAAATAAAGATAATATAAATGCTGATAATTTAGAAATAAAATTTGCTATTAAAAATGTTAATTGGATTAAATCACAAAATTTTTCAAAACCTAAAATTGATTTAATTAACAAAGATATTCAATTAAAAGACGATTTTAATTATTTAACCGGAAGAATAAAAAACAGTGATTTTGTTTCTTTAAATAATGTTCAAATTTTAGCAAATGTTTATGATAATAAATCATTAATTTCAAGTTCAAAAACTTTAATAGATAATATTTTTCCTGCTGAAACAAAAAATTTTCAAATAATTTTTCCAAAAGATATTGATATTTCAAAATACAATTTAGAAATTGTTATTGAAGCTAAAAAACAGTGAAAAAAATTTTAATTCCGATTTTTTTAATTTTAATTTGGGGTTTAATTGAAATTTTAAGTATATCAACCGAGCTTTTTCGTTTGCAGTTAATTTGGGCTATTTTAGGAATAACATTTTTGATTATAAGTTTTAAAATTAATTGGAGGGGAATTTTTAATTATCCTTGGTTTATTTGGTTTTTATATTTATTTGTTATTTTCCTTTTAGGAGCGACTTTGTTTTTTGGTCCCGTTATTAGAGGAACAAGAGGGTGGCTTGTTATTGGTCCTTTGCGTTTTCAATTTGTTGAATTAGCTAAAGTTGTTTTAATTTTTATTTATGCTAATTATTTTAGCAGAAGACATATTTTAGTAGCTAGTTATAAAACAATTTTAGAATCTTTTATTTTATTTGCAATTCCGGCATTTTTTGTAGCGTTACAGCCTGATTTAGGATCTTTACTTGTTTTGTTTGGAATATGGTTTGGATTTTTAATAATAAGCGGATTGCCTCCAAAAAGAATTTTTGCCGTTTTTTTAATTTTTATAATTTTAGGAATTATTGGATGGCATTCTTTTTTAAAGGATTATCAAAAGCAAAGAATTATGGGGATTTTTTATCCTGAAGAAAATACTTTAACCATAAATTATAGCACCATTCAATCTAAAATTGCTATTGGTTCAGGCGGTTTTTTTGGAAAAGGTTTTAGACAAGGCGAGCAAACGCAATTAGGATTTTTAACAGAACCCGCAACTGATTTTATTTTTGCGGCATTGGTTGAAGAATGGGGATTGTTTGCTGGTATTTTTGTTATTGTTTGTTTTTTGATTTTTATTTTTAATTTATTAAAACTTGGAATTGATTCGCAGTCTAATTTTTTTAAATTTATTTGTCTTGGAACAAGTATAATTTTTGGTATTCATTTTTTTATTAATTTAGGATCAGCAACCGGAATATTCCCGGTTGTTGGGGTGCCTTTTCCGTTTTTATCTTATGGTGGTTCAAATCTTTTGACTAATTTTTTTCTTTTAGGTATTATTGTTTCTATTGCTAAGACTTTTAAATAATTTATGGTTACTTTTAAATCTTTTTTGATTTTTTTTAAAAAAAATTATTTAAAATTAGGAATTTTTATTTTTATTTTATTTTTGTCTTTTTTAATTTATGTTTTTTGGAATTTAAAACCAGTTGATATTAAGGGTGCTGGCGTAGAAAAAATGTTTAAAGTTAATAATGGAGAAAGTTTTTTAGAAATAACTAATAATCTTTATAAAGAAAAATTAATTCGATCTAAAATTTCTTTTGTCTTTTTAGGATTTTTAACTGGTCAATTTTTAAAAATTCATTCAGGATTATATAAATTAAATTCAGATTTAAATTCTATAAATATTTTATTTTTATTATCTTCTGGGAAAGGGAAAGAGGTTAGAGTTTTAATTCCTGAAGGCGAAACTATTTATGAAATCGATGCTATTTTAGCAGAAAACAATGTGTTAAAAAAAGGAGAATTAATTGATTATATTAAAAAAAATAATTTAAAACTTGAAGGATATTTAATGCCTGATACATATATATTTTTTTATGATTCAAAACCAGAAGATGTAATTAAAAAAATGATTGATAATTTTAATTTAAAAATTAAGCCTTTGATTGAAGAAAAAAAAGCTAATGAAAAATCAATTTTAATTTTAGCTTCAATGCTTGAAAAAGAAGCACCAGATTTTGAGGACAGGAAAATTATTATGGGAATTTTATTAAAAAGATTAAAATTAAATATGCCTCTGCAAGTTGATGCAACAATATGTTATATTAAAATTATTCAAAATAATGGTCCAATAAATTGTTTGCCGCTTTTACCACTTGACTTTAAAATTAATTCTGAATATAATACATATATTAATAGAGGATTGCCGCCCGGGCCCATTTCTAATCCTTCAAAAGAAGCTGTTTTAGCAGCTTTAAATCCAATAGAAAGTGAATATTTATATTATTTAAGCGATCCAATTACCAAAAAAACAATATTTAGTAAAACTTTAGAAGAGCATAATAAAAATATATTAAAATATTTAAAAAAATAGTTTATGAATATTAATTTTTAAAATTTTTTTATTGATTACCCCTTAGGGGTTATTTTTAGTATGTTTTAAATTTTTAAGGTCGTATTTTAAAATCAAAATTTTTATAAATAAAAAATGCTAAATACAAATTTAGAAAATAAATTAAAGGTAAAAAATTTTTCAAAATTTCCGCCTTTAATTGATCGTCCTAATTTAAATTCTATTCAAATTGATTCTTATAAATGGTTTATAGAAAAAGGTTTGCGTGAAGCTTTAGATGAAATTTCTCCTATTTCCGATCATACAGGAAAAGAATATGAAGTTTATTTTGAAGAATATCGTTTTGGCGAACCAAAAATAGACGAAGTTACAGCGCGTTATAAAGATGATATTTATGCAATTCCTTTATATATTAATGTTAGATTATTAAATAAAAAAACAAATAAAAGCATAAAACAAGAAATTTATTTTGGAGAAATTCCAAAAATGACTGATCGCGGAACTTTTATTATTAATGGCGTTGAGCGCATTGTTGTTTCGCAGCTTGTTCGTTCAGCAGGGGTACATTTTACAGCAACATCTTCTCGTGGCAAGCAATTTTTTGGAGCAAAAGTTATTCCATCAAAAGGAGCTTGGCTTGAATTTGAAACTGATAATGATAATGTTATTTATGTAAAAATAGATAAACATAGAAAAGTGCCAGTTTCAAGTCTTTTGGCAATATTTTTTGCTAATGATAAAGACGCTGAAGTTGATTTTAATAAAATAAAAGAATTTTTTAAAAATATTGATAATGGAGAAGTAAAATATATTGAATCAACTTTTTCAAAAGATAATGCAAAAAGCTTAGACGAAGCTTATTTAGAAGTTTATAAAAGATTACGACCCGGAGATCCAGGAACTCCTCATACGGCTAGAAATTTGATAGATTCAATGTTTAAGCGTAAAGATCGTTATGATTTATCAGAAGTTGGCCGTTATAAATTTAATGAAAGACTTAATCTTTCAAAAGAAAAAAGTAATAGACTTCTTGACTTTGAAGATATTGCTTCTATTGTTTCTGAAATTATTAGATTAAATAATGATTTAAATGCAAAACCTGATGATATTGATCACTTAGGAAATAGACGTATTAAAGCAGTAGGAGAGCTTTTAATTGAAAGATTTAAGATAGGATTTGGAAGAATAAGAAGAATTGTTCAGGATAAAATGTCAACATTGCCTCCTGAAAATATTTTGCCCTCTCATCTTATTAATTTTAAACCACTTATTTCAACTATTAATGAATTTTTCACTTTGTCTCAACTTTCTCAATTTGGCGACCAAAAAAATCCTTTATCAGAACTTGAGCATAAAAGAAGATTAAGTGCTTTAGGACCTGGAGGATTAAATCGTGAAAGAGCAGGTTATGAAGTTCGCGATGTTCATTCGTCTCATTATGGAAGAATTTGTCCAATCGAAACACCAGAAGGACACAACATTGGATTAATTAATTACTTAGCCACATTTTCAAGATTAAATAAGTTTGGATTTTTAGAAACAGCTTATGCGAAAGTTAAAAATGGAAAAGTAACAAATGAAATTATTTGGTTAAATGCATTAGAGGAAGAAAAATATAAAATTATATCAGCAACAACACCGCGCGATGAAAGTGGTAACTTAAAACCAAAGATGGTTGATGCTCGTTTTAATGGAGAGATTATTACTTGTTCTTTGGATGAGGTTGATTTAATAGATATTGCTCCTAATCAATTTATTAGCGTATCTACTTCTTTAATTCCATTTTTACAGCACGATGATGCTAATAGAGCTTTAATGGGTTCAAACATGCAAAGGCAAGCGGTTCCTTTAATAAAACCAGAAGCTCCTCTTGTTGGTACAGGAGAAGAAAGTATTGTTGCTCGTGATTCAGGATATTTAATTTTAGCTGAAGATGATGGAGAGGTTTTAGAAGCAGATGCTTTACATGTTAAAGTTCAATATAAAAATGGTAAAATAGCAAATTATTCTTTAATTAATTTTAGACGCTCTAATCATTTTACTTGCATTTCACAAAAATTAAGAGTTTTACCTCATACTAAAGTTAAAAAAGGAGATGTTTTAGTCGATGGTCCTTCTATGGATAATGGCATTTTGGGTCTTGGAAAAAATTTACTTGTTGCTTTTATGCCATTTGAAGGAGCTAATTTTGAAGATGCTATTGTGCTTTCAGAAAGAGTTGTCCAAAAAGATGTTTTTACATCTATACATATTGAAGAATTTTATTGTGATGTAAGAGATACAAAGCTTGGACCAGAAATTACAACGCCTGACATACCAAATGTTTCTGAAGAAAAGTTAAGAAATTTAGATGAAGATGGTATTATTAGAATTGGAACAGAAGTTAAATCAGGAGATATTTTAGTTGGTAAAATTTCTCCAAAAGGAGAAGTTGAACTTACTCCTGAAGAGAAACTTTTAAGAGCTATTTTTGGTGAAAAGGCACGCGAAGTTAAAGATTCATCTCTTTATTTGGCTCATGGTAAAAGAGGAAGGGTTATTGGAATTAAAATTTTTTCAAGAGATAGAGGAGATAAACTTGAAGCTGGAATTATAAAAAGAATAGTTATTGAAATAGCTGTTTTAAGAAAAATACAAGCAGGAGATAAATTAGCAGGAAGGCATGGAAACAAAGGTGTTGTTTCTGAAGTAAGGGCAGTTGAGGATATGCCTTATTTAGCCGATGGTACTCCTGTTGATATTGTTTTAAATCCTTTAGGTGTTGCGTCGCGTATGAATTTAGGACAAATTCTTGAAACACATTTAGGCTGGGCAGCTTATAAACTTGGTTATCGAGCTATAACTCCAGGTCTTGATTCAGTAAACGAAAAAGAAATTTCTTTGGAATTAGAAAAAGCAGGTCTTCCTACTGATGGTAAGATTACTTTATTTGATGGAAGAACGGGAGAGCCTTTTCATAATAAAGTAATGGTTGGTTATATTTATATGATGAAATTGGATCATTTAGTTGAAGATAAAGTTCATATGAGATCAATTGGTCCATATTCTTTAATTACTCAACAGCCTTTAGGAGGAAAAGCTCAATTTGGTGGACAAAGATTTGGAGAAATGGAGGTTTGGGCATTAGAAGGCTATGGCGCAAGAAATGTTTTACAAGAAATGTTAACCATAAAATCTGATGATGTTTTAGGAAGAGCAGCTGCTTATGAGGCAATTGTAAGAGGGGAGCCAATTAAAAAACCAAACATTCCAGCTTCTTTTAATGTTTTGGTTAATGAAATTAAAGCATTAGGTTTAAACATAGAACCAATTTATGATTCAGCTCACGCGCATAAAGATGATTTTAAAGCTTTAAAAATTTCAATAGCTTCTCCAGATGATATTCTTTCTTGGTCTCATGGTGAAGTACTAAAACCAGAAACAATTAATTATCGAACTCAAAGACCCGAAAAAGATGGACTTTTTTCCGAACGCATTTTTGGTCCAGTTAAAGATTATGAATGCGCTTGTGGTAAATATAAAAAAATAAAATATAAAGGAACTATTTGCGATAAATGCGGAGTTGAGGTAACACGTTCAAATGTTAGACGTGAGCGTATGGGTCATATTACTTTAGCAACTCCAGTAGCACATATCTGGTTTTTAAAGAGTATTCCGTCAAGATTGTCTTTAATTTTAGATGTTTCTCCTTCAAAATTAGAAAATGTTATTTATTATGTTGATTATATAGTGACAGATGTTGATGAAGATAAGAAAAAAGAAGTATTAGAACAAATAGATAAAGAATTAAAAATTAAAACAAAATCAAAAAAATCTTCTAAAGATAATACATATGTAGAAGATTTAAATACTGAAGCTGAAAGGCTTAGACAAATTTTAAATGCTTTAAAACCAGGATATGTTTTAACTGAAAGTGAATATTTTGATTTAAGCCGTAGGTTTGGAGGCGTTTTCCACGCAGGAACAGGCGCAGAAGCTGTAAGAAGTATTTTAGAAAAAATAGATTTGAAGAAAGAAATTAGAGCTATCGAAAAGAAAATAGAAGAAAGCAAAGAACCATTATTAGAAACTAAAAATCTTAGAAGATTAAAAATGTTTCGCTCAATGCTTAAAAATAATATGCGTCCAGAATGGATGATACTTACAGTTTTGCCCGTATTGCCTCCTGATTTAAGGCCGATGGTTGCGTTAGATGGCGGACGTTTTGCAACCTCTGATTTAAATGATTTATATCGTAGAGTTATAAATCGTAATAATCGTTTGAAAAAATTATTAGAAATTAAAGCTCCAGATATTATTGTAAAAAATGAAAAAAGAATGCTTCAGGAAGCTGTTGATTCTTTAATTGATAATTCAATTAATAATCAGCAATTATCAAATAGAAGAAGACCTCTTAGATCATTAGCTGATATGCTTAAAGGAAAGCAGGGTAGATTTAGACAAAATTTGCTTGGAAAAAGAGTTGATTATTCAGGGCGTTCAGTTATTGTTGTTGGTCCTAAATTAAAAATATCAGAATGTGGTATACCAAAAGTAATGGCTTTAGAACTTTTTAGACCTTTTGTTATTGGAGAATTAATTAGAAGAGGATTAGCTTTTAATGTTAGAAATGCAAATAAGTTAATTGAACAAGGAGGAGATGAAATATGGGCTATTTTGGAAGAAATAACAAAATCTAAAAGAGTTCTTTTAAATCGCGCTCCAACATTGCATCGTTTAAGCGTTCAAGCTTTTCGCCCAATATTAATTGAAGGATTGGCTATTAAAATCCCTCCTTTAGTTTGTACAGCTTTTAATGCTGATTTTGACGGCGATCAGATGGCAGTTCATGTTCCTTTATCTGATGAAGCTCAAAAAGAAGCTGATCAAATTATGGCTTCTGAAAAAAATATTTTAAAACCAGCAACAGGAGATTTAATTACTGTTCCAACTCAAGATTTTGTTTTAGGTATATATTACTTAACCCAAAATCCATCAAATGACAAACCAGTTAAAAATTTTGCTACAAAAGAAGAAGCTATAATAGCTTATAGATTTGGATATATTAAAACCAACGATTTAATTAGGGTTGGAGATTTAGAAACAACAATAGGACGTATTATTTTTAACGATACTTTTGATGGTCTTATACCATTTGTTAATGAACAATTAAACAAAAGCAAATTATCTAAATTAATTGATGGTTTGACTGATAAATTTGAAATTAGCACTGTTGTTGAAATATTAGATAAATTAAAATTACTTGGATTTGAATATGCAACATTAAGCGGTATAACTTGGTCTATTTATGATTTAATTGTTCCAAAAGAAAAAACAGAAATTATTGAATCTGCTTTAAAACAAGTATCTGAGATTCGTAAACAATATGAAGAAGGATTTTTGACTGATACTGAAAGAAAATTGCATGTTATAAATATCTGGAAAGATGTTCAAGCAAAAATAGTAAAATTAGTAAAAGAAGTCCTTTCTCGTGATAATCCTATTTTTAAAATTATTGATTCAGGATCTCGTGGTTCATGGGCGCAGCCTGTTCAAATGTTTGGTATGAAAGGCTTGGTTGCTAATCCTCAAAATGAAACAATTGAGGTCCCTGTTAAATCATCTTTTAAGGAAGGTTTTTCAGTTTTGGAATACTTTATTTCAACTCATGGAGCAAGAAAAGGAACAGCTGATACAGCGCTAAAAACAGCTCAAGCAGGGTATTTGACAAGAAGATTAGTTGATGTTAGTCAAGATGTTATTATTCGCGAACAAGATTGCGGCACAAAAGATGGTATTATAATTACAAGAGAAGATGCTAAAAAAGCAGGAGTTTCTTTTGCAAGTCGTATTTTTGGAAGAGTTTCTTTAGAAGATATAAAAATTGATAATAATATTGTTGTAAAACATGGAGAAATAATTAATAAAAAAACAGCAGAAATTATTGAACAATCTAATATAGATAAAGTTACTGTTAGATCTCCAATAACATGTAAGACTTTGTATGGTCTTTGTAGTCATTGTTATGGATATGACTTGGGTTATAACAAATTAGTTGAAGTTGGACAAGCAGTTGGAGTTGTTGCGGCTCAATCTATTGGAGAACCAGGAACACAGCTTACAATGAGAACTTTTCATATTGGAGGCGTTGCGGGAGTTGATATTACTCATGGTCTTCCAAGAGTTGAAGAATTATTTGAAGCCAGATCTCCAAAAGGTAAGGCTATAATTTCTGATGTTAATGGTAAAGTTATAAGTATTGAAGAAATAGGCAATCAAAAGAAAATTGTTATAGCTGTTTCAGATATAAAAGATAAAAAAGGCAAAAAGAAAGATAAAAAAACAGTTGAGTATTTTGTTTCTCGTCAAACTATTCTTTTTGTAAATATTGGAGATGAGGTTTCAATAGGAGATCAAATTTCAGAAGGAAATATTGACTTAAGAGAAATATTAAAATATAAAGGAGAAGAAGAAGTTATGCGCTATTTGGTTTCTGAAATTCAAAAAATTTATATTGCTGAAGGATCTCCTATTCATAGCAAGCATATTGAAATTATTGTAAGACAAATGTTTTCAAGAGTTAGAATAACAGATCCAGGAGATGTTCCAGATTTTGTTTTGGGAGAAATTATTGAAAAATCAAAGTTTTTAGAAGTTAATCGTGAACTTAAAAAAGAAGGTAAAAAGTTAGCGCATGCTGAACAGCTTATTTTAGGAATTAGTCGTGTTGCTTTAACAACACAAAGCTTTTTGTCAGCAGCTTCTTTCCAAGATACAGCGCGTGTTTTAGTTAAAGCTGCTTCAGAGGGTCAAATAGATTACTTAAGAGGACTTAAAGAAAATGTTATTATTGGTCGACTTTTGCCTGAGGGGGGTTTATATGAAGAAAACAAAATTAATTTAGAAAAGAAAAATTTTGCAGGTAAAAAATAGGCCTTCTCTTGATTAAAATTTATTTTTTTGTTATTTTATGGCTATGGATGAAATTAATTTAAAAACATATGAAATATCATTTTTATTGGAGGATGAATCCGGAGCTGATTTTATTTATGAAAATCTTAATAAATATAAGGCTCAAATTTTAGATCATAAAGATCCTACAAGAATTAATTTAGCTTATCCAGTAAAAAAACAAAAAAGCGCTTTTTTTGGTTATGTTGTTTTTGAAATTGATACTAATAATTTATTAAATTTTGAAAAAGATATTAAGCAAAAAAATAAAGTTTTAAGATTTATGATTATTAGCAATCCTTCAATAAAAAAGCAAATAACTCCTTCTAAAAAACAAGAAGTTTCTCCTGAAAAAGAAAAACCAAAAACAGAAGAAACATTCTTAACTAATGAAGATTTATCTAAAAAAATAGAGGAAATGCTATAAGATTTTATAAGGTCGATTTTAAATTAAAATATGAATTTAAATAAAGTTTTTTTATTAGGAAGAGTAACAGCTAACCCTGAAATAAGAAAGACTCCTGGAGGTCAGTCAGTAAGTAGTTTTACTGTTGTTACAAATAGAGTTTGGACAGCTAAAAATGGTTCAAAACAGCAATCAACAGAATTTCATAATGTTGTTGTTTGGGGAAGGCAAGCCGAAATTGCAACTCAATTTTTAACAAAAGGTAGTTTAGTTTTAATTGAAGGTAGGCTTCAAACTCGTAGTTGGCAAAATAAAACAGGAGAAACAAAATATACAACTGAAATTATTTGTGAAAGAATTCAATTAGGTCCAAAACCTATGAGTAGTAAATCTGAAGCAGGTAGTTTTGGAAATTTTTCACAAGACAATCAATCCGATATTAAAGAAGATGTTCCCGAAATAGAAATTCCTACAATCGATATTGAGGAAGAGACAAAGCCAGAAGATTTACCTTTTTAAATTTGATATTTTTTGAAAAAAAGTTTATAATATAAATATGGCTAATCAGTGTTTTTTTTGCTCACAAAATTTAAAAAAGATTGATTACAAAGACGTTTCACTTTTAAAGCGCTTTGTTTCATCTCAAGCAAAAATTATTGATCCAAAACATACTGGTGTTTGCGCTACTCATCAAAGAAAATTAGCTCAAGCCATTAAAAGAGCTCGTTTTATGGCTCTTTTGCCCTATGCAAGGCAATAAAAATGGATTTTTTAAATAAAAACTTATTTGATTTAATTTATAATTTTCAAAAAGACAGTTTTTTGTTAATTGATTTTGAAATATTTTTAGCTAAATATTTACCATATTTACTGATTTTACATTTTCTTTATTTAATTTTTATAAGTAATTTTTATTATAAAAACAAAATAGAATTACATAAATCCGCAAAAATATTTTTATTTTTAGAATCTGTTTTGGCTTTAATTTTAGGTAGGGGAATTTTAACTGAATTAATTTATTTTTTTTA
>Ga0197142_1002397_pt1 | contig 16471 bp, 12 predicted proteins | sample GBS60_MetaG_FD_148614 | JGI IMG/M metagenome (GOLD analysis project Ga0197142, IMG submission 148614) | Sediment microbial communities from Great Boiling Springs, Gerlach, Nevada, United States - GBS 60_MetaG | ecosystem: Environmental > Aquatic > Thermal springs > Hot (42-90C) > Sediment...
CTTTTACTTATTTTTAATCTCGTTTAATAAATTTCTTGCTTCGGCTCTATATTCGTCGTCGTCTTCATCAAGCTTTGGAAGGTTTGGAATCACGCTCAGGTGTTCTCTGGCTTTTTTATAATTTTTCATTTCAATGTAATTCTTTGCTGCTTCAAGTCTATACATTATAAAATTTGGTCTCATCTTAATTGCTCTTTCAAACAATTTTGCAGCCTCTTCCCTATCACCCCAACCCAGACCAATTACCGAACGTGCGAACTTAGGTTTTTCACAAACTTTGGAATGTGCTCTTGCAAGAACAAAAAGTGCAACACTCTGATGTATATCACCACCATTATTGAGACTTATTGCTTTTTCACAATCTGCCTTGACCGAATTAACCAGACTGATTGTTTTGAATACACCTTTAAATAGCGCAATTTTTCCATTTGCAATTGCTCTCCTTATGTAACCAATTGAAGAGTTTGGATTAACCTTTATCGCTTTCTCTGCATACTCGAGAGCTTTTTCAAACATTTTGAGTTGCTCTTCCTTTTCTTTATCATTTCGAGCAGGTAGATGTTCTCCATAATCTACATAAGCTCTTGACATTCGCCACAGAACTTCAAAATTATTTGGTTCAAGTTTATATGCCTGTTCAATTGTTTTAAGTGCGTTCACATTGTCGAATTTTTCTTCAATGTATTCATCGCACTTTTTAATTAGTTCTTGTACCGATTGTGCATGGATTATTCCCACAATCAGAAATATTAAAATGAAATACATAACAAGTTTTTTCATTGAAGTTACTCCCTTTTTTGTTTTTGGTTATTCCTCAGCTTTGATTTCAAGTTCTATGATTTTGTGCCCCCGTGTAATTTCTCTTAATGCAAGTAAAATACCAACTCCAACTGATATCATTCCTGCAATAAAAGAAATCATCATTAATATAATTCCCGAATGAAGATTAAAAATGTAGTCAATTCCTATTAAAAAAGAAGTAAGAATAAAAAGAAAAATTCCAGTTGAATAAAACATAATACAATTTTTCACAAATCCGAGACGATAAAAAAGCTGTTCAAGCTGTTTTTTTATGCTGGCAAGTCGATTAGCTTCAATATAATCCAATTCTTTACCATCTTTAATTTTTAGTATGAGTCTTCTTCTTTCATCATTCAGAAGTCTTATTCTGTTTGCAATTGAAGAGTAACGGTTATTTATCCCTAAAAGAAGTAGCCCGCATGCGGAAATCATAACTGCGGGGGCGAGCATAAATTGAATCATTTTAACAAACATTTCAGAAGTGAGATTCATAAATCTCCTTTTGTTTATCTAACTTTAACAAAAATATAAAATTCAAATTGAGTTTGAAATTCGATTGGTTGAAGTGAATATAAAGTTCGAGTGTATTTGGATAATTATTTTACAAATTCGAGAGGAATTTTTTTCGAACGATGAAAGATTATAAAGAAAATATTATTAATGAACTGTTTGACATTTATTATTGCATTTGATTAAGTATTAATTCCGTTTTTAGGGAACAAGGAAGCTTTTTCAAATAAATTTTTAAAGCTGCTTAACGAATAACTCAAGCTTTGTTGTCTATTAATTATAAAATATATTTACTCAAATCTCTATTTTTCACAATCCTACTGAGTTTTTCATTCACCATTTCTTTTGTGATTTTAATTTTCTTCTCCTGAATTTGGTCAGGCACTCCATACAGAATATCTTCAAGTAGAGTTGTGAGAATAGTATGTAATCTTCTGGCTCCAATATTTTCGACCTGATCATTTACCTCAGCAGCAGTTTTTGCAATTTCTCTAATTGCTCCTTCATCAAACTCAATTTCAACTCCTTCGCTTTCAAGCAAGGCAGAATATTGCTTGATCAGCGCATTTTCTGGAAGAGTTAAAATTTTTACAAAATCATCTTCAGTTAAACTGTTTAATTCCACTCTAATCGGAAATCTTCCCTGCAATTCGGGGATCAAATCAGATGGTTTTGAAACATGAAAAGCACCAGATGCAATAAATAAGATGTGATCACTTTTAACTGGACCATATTTGGTGTTAACAGTTGATCCTTCAACTATCGGAAGTAAATCTCTTTGAACTCCTTCTCTTGAAACATCAGGTCCAACTTTTGATGAAGGTCCAGCAATCTTATCAATTTCATCTATAAAGATTATTCCTGTGTTTTCAACTCGATAAATTGCTTCTTTAATTATTGCATCCATATCAATTAATTTTTTTGCTTCTTCTTCTCTGAAATACTGTCGTGCCTCTTTAATCGTCATTTTTTTCTTTCTTGTTTTCTTTGGCAGAATGTTACCAAGCATTTCCTGAAGATTAATCCCAAGATCATCTGGACCAAAAGGTCCAAGAATTTGCATTACAGGTCCGCTTGTATCTGCCTGAACATCGAACTCAATAATTCTATCATCAAGTTCGCCTTTTAACAGTAATTCGCGATAATAATCACGAGCCGATTTTCTTGGTTGTTCAGTTTCCTCATCAATATTAGTTTCCTGTTCAGAAAAAATTGGAGATGACTTGCGGACAGATTTTCTTTCTGGCTCAAGAAGAATATCCAGAATTTTTTCATCGGCTAACTTTTGTGCTTTTTCTTTAACTTCTTCCATTCGTTCCTGTTTAACCATATTAACAGCAATATCGGTGATTTCTCTAATCATCGATTCCACATCTCGGCCAACATAACCAACTTCTGTATATTTGGATGCCTCAACTTTTAAGAATGGTGCATTGGCGAGTTTAGCAAGTCTTCGTGCAATTTCAGTTTTTCCGACCCCGGTTGGTCCAATCAAAATAATGTTGTTTGGTAAAATTTCTTCACGAAGGTTTTCTTTAACCTGTTGTCTTCTCCATCTGTTTCTCAAAGCAATTGCAACTGCTTTCTTTGCTGCATCCTGACCAATAATGTATTTATCAAGCTCTCTCACAATTTCAGAAGGGGTTAAGCTCTTAATTTTATACTGATTGTTTTTATCTTTTTTGTTTTTCATAAAATTCAAATCTCCTCAATAACGATGTTTCTGTTGGTGTAAATGCAAATATCTGCTGCAGTATTCAAAGCTTCTTCAACAATTTCTTTTGCGGAAAGATTTGTGTGTTTGATTAACATTTTTGCTGCTGCTAAAGCGTAGCTACCACCTGAACCTATTGCTACAATATTATCATCTGGTTCAATAACATCACCGTTACCAGAAATTATTAACGCTTTCTCTTTGGAAACCACAGCCAGCATAGCCTCGAGTCTTCTTAAGTATTTATCTGTTCGCCAATCTTTTGCCAGTTCAACAGCTGCACGGGATAAATTTCCTTTATATTGATCGAGTTTATCTTCAAATCTTTCCATTAAAGTAAAAGCATCGGCAGAAGCACCAGCAAATCCGGCAAGGACTGTGTTGTTGAAAAGTTTTCTTACTTTTCTTGCATTATGTTTCATAACAGTTTGTCCGAGTGTAACCTGCCCATCTCCGCCCATCGCTGCCTGACCATTATGCACAAGCCCAATGATAGTTGTTGAATGAATTTCTTTCATATTAAACTCCTATGGTAATGTTTTGTTAATTTTTTTCCATTCTTCGTACCAGGAAACATAAGGAGCAATGACTGGAACAGCTGTCATCTTTCCACCAAATCCCATATAACGATAAACAAACATATTAAGATTTGTAACCTTCACAGAATTTAGAAGTTCAGTGTTTATGTTTTTAACATATTTTTGCGCGAGTTCTGCAACAAGTTTATCTCTTTCGCGATCAAATTTTTTCTGCTTCAATTCATTTCGGATTTTTTCTTTTAATTCAATAAAATTCTGAACATTCGAGGTATCGGGTCGTTCTATTTTCTTATCTAAAAGTTTGATAATAGAATATCCATCTTTTGTTTCGATTGGAGCAAAAATTTCACCGATGTTCATCTTTTCTGCTGTTCTACCAATTTCATCATACATTGAAGTAAGGAAATATCCAAATTCACCGTTCTTTTCAGCAGCCCATTTTCTTTTGGAATATTCTCTGGCAAGTTCACCAAAATTTTCTCCATTTCTTAATTTCTCAAGCAAGGATTCTATTTGATCAAGACTATCGACCAGAATTTCTTGAATATTCACCAGAATAACTTCTTCAGATTTTATTCCTCTTTCTTTTATATAATTTTCAACTTCTTCATCTGTTACATTGATATTGTTCTTTAATGTTAGCGAATACCAGTTAGCATAGTAAAAATCTCGCCACATTTCTATATCTTTTTTAACCTCTGGATTTAAGTGCAATCCCTGACGATAACCTTCCTCTGCAAGATATTCATCTTCAAGAAAATTCTTTATCGATTTGTTTAATCTTGCTGCAATGTGTCTTTCAGTTGAATCAGTTACAGTAAATCCTTTGAATAGCAATGACCTTAAAAACTCACTAACCGTTGCTGTTCGATTTTCAAGTTTAATTAATTTATGATTCTTTTTATCGCCCAGTGAATTTTCAATTTCTCTGATATCTTCAACATCTATAATGTATTCATTATTTCTAACAGGATTTTGATTTTCAAATTTCCATTTAAATCTCTTAACGACTGCATCAACGAGTTGCCAGAATGTGTCGCCATCAGCTTCACCCTTTTTCTTCGAAAAGAACTTTCTAAAATATTCTTGATAAAGTTTTTCTTCAATTCTCTGTTTTAAGATTTTCTCTGCTTTTCGAGTTGCATCGTTCAATTCTTTTGGACCTAAGCCGACTTCGAATTTTGAACTATCGATTTTGAAAATGTAATAACCTAGAGTTGATTTTAATGGATAAGTAAAATCGCCCGGTTCAGTCTTATAAACGACATTCTCAAAATCTTCAATTAATGTTCCATAAGTTACCTGCATTGGATATTGTTGATCTTCGCTTTCAACTCTCGTGTAAAAAATGGAATCGAAACTTGCTCCATCTAAAAGCTGATAGAAAATGTTATAAATCTCAGATGAGTCGGGGTCAAAAATATACCTTACATATAAAGTAGTTAAGCTTTTTGCTATAGCATTGTTAAGTTCATCTTGATCAATCTTAACTTTGCCCATTATTTCTTTTCTGTAAAGAGCATCCCTAACAATCATTTTTTCAAGATTTGTATATGCCTGATTTAGATCAAAACTTGTATCTATCTTAATTTCATTACCATAAAGAGAGAGTAATTTTTCAGCCATTAATGTTTTTAGGAATTCAAGTTTTAATTCATTATCTATAAATCGAATATTTCTTCTTGGCCAGGGAGTAAATTCAAATCGAGTAACAAACTCATCTACAGTAATAACTTTGTTCCCCATATCCACAAGAATTGAATCTTTGGATTGGGCGAAAATTTTATGCTCTAACAGGAATAATGTATTAAAAATTAATAAAGCAATTATCTTTTTCATAGTTAATCCTTTTACTAACCATTTATAAGGAAAGATGCGTGATACTTCATTTTTGTAGTTTTTATAAGCTTCACCAAAAAGTTTCTCAAGTTTTCTCTCTTCGAATATCGAACCAATGTAGAAGTAGACAATAAACAAAATCAAAATTGTGAAATAAAAAACGGTCATATATGGTCTTAAAGCTAGGAATAAAATAGAAAATAAATAAATAGGATGACGGGATATTTTGTATGGACCAATAATTCTGAATGAATACTTTTCGTCAAATTCATCATTATATGATCCCGTTGAAAATCTTTTTATTTGATTTATACCTAAAAATTCTTTCCAATCTATGTATTTGGCAGACCATAATAATCCTGCTAAAGAAAGTATTTGAAGAAAATAAACAATAAAATCAAATGGTTGAGGAATTTCAAAAACTATCTGGTGTGGCTTGGGAGCAAAATAGAAAAATAGTCCAAACGAAATTAAGCTCAAAAAGTTATAACCAAGTCTGTAAAATGCTATTAAATTACCAAATCTTTTCTTAAACCAGATTTTAGCTTTTAAACTTGCAAGTACTGAATGCGGAATTGCAAAAATTGAAAAGAGAAAAATTATTTCTAAAATTTCAAAGAAAGTTTGCATCAAGATTAAATTTCTCTACGAAGTTTTGCAACAGGAATTCCAAGCTGTTCTCTATATTTCGCCACAGTTCGACGAGCTATTTTAATACCTTCCTGATTTAAAATTTTTGCAATTTCATCGTCGCTGTATGGATTGCTTTTGTCTTCGTTTTCAATAATTTCTTTAATTCTGATTTTCACATTTTTATTAGAAATTGCTTCACCGCTATCAGTTTCAAGCCCTTCAGAGAAAAAATATTTTAACTCATGAATCCCAACTGGTGATTGGACATATTTACCATTTACAACCCTACTTATAGTTGAAATATCAAGATTAAGCGGCTCGGCAATATCTTTATAAATCATCGGCTTAAGATGTTTTTCACCATTTTCAAAGAAATCTTTTTGTTTTTCAACAATCAAATTCATCACTCTTAATAAAGTTATCTTCCTCTGCTCAATTGCATCAATGAACCACTTAGCCGCATCAAGTTTTTCTTTAATAAATTTTTTAAGCTCTTTTTCATCACCCGATTTTATTTTCTTCAATTTCTTCTTGAGGATAAATTCATATTCAGGATTAATACGAATTTGCGGAATGTTTCTATCGTTTAGATAAACAACAAACTTGTTATCAATTTTTTCTACGATTAAATCTGGAGTGATTTGTTGAACATCTGTATCTGCAAGAGTACCTTCACCCGGCTTTGGATTTAGATGCTGAATAACATTCAGAGCTTCCTTCAATTCATCTCGAGTGATTTTTAACTTGTTTTCAAGTGCTTCGTATCTTTTTGAAGTAAAGTCATCAAAATATTCACCAAGAATTTTCCGGGCAATGTTTTTAATCTTTGGACTGATATCTTTTTCTTCGAGTTGAACCAGAAGACATTCTTGAAGATTCCTTGACGCAATACCAAGTGGATCAAAATGTTGAATTTGCTTTAATAATTTTTCTGCCTGTTCATAAGGAATCCTTATGTTTTCAAAAAGTTCGAGATCTTTCAAAATATCTTCAAGACTTACTGACAAATAACCATCTTCATCAATATTCCCGATGATTTCTTCACCAAGTCTAAAAAGTTCAGGAGAAAGATTTAATAATCTTAATTGGGACATCAACTGTTCATTTAAACTTTGCCTTACGGGCGATGGTATTTCTACAATTTCATCATCCTCACTTTGATAATCAGGCGAAAAAGATTCTGGATTATCATTCATGAAGTCTTCGATGGTGAAAGTTTCTGCTTCACCATATTGCTCTGTTTCTTGTAAATCGATTTCCTGCTCAGATAAGGACCTTTCTTCGTCCAGTGTCTGTTGAGCTTCTTCAATTGGGACCTCTTCTAAGACAGGATTTAGATCCAGCTCTTCTCTAATCTTTTGTTCAAGCGAAAGATTGTTGAGCTGAAGTAACTTCTGATATAGAATTTGCTGTGGAAGAAGTTGTAATTGTTGTGCTAATTTCTGATTAAGAGATAACATAACTCACCTTTTCAATTGATCAATTGCTTGTTTTAATTTTTCAAACCATCGTTTGCCATACAATCGTATCAATGATTCTTTGCAAAATTCATAAACGGGCATTTTCGAATCAAGTCCACGAGTCAATGCAGCCTCACAAATGGATAAAAACTCAGCTCTCAAAACATCACTTCCAAATTGAATTTTTCTTATTGGAAACAGATGACAGGAAATTGGTTTACGAAAATCAATTTCTCCATTTAGATATGCTTTTTCAATTGCACACTTGGCTATATCGCCATCATAGTAAACAAAAACACATTCTTTATCTTCAAATGTTCTTGTATGATAAAATCCTTTATGAATTTCATAAGGTCCATATTTTTGTAAAATTTGAACATGTCTTTCAGGTAAATATTTGTAAACTTTTTCTTGAATTTCGACTAATATATTTGCTTCTTCAAAAGTGATTGGTGCCCCATAAGCATTTGGAATTGTACAGCAATGGCCTTTGCATTTTTCAAGATCACATTGAAAATATTCTTCAATAATTGTGCTGCTTACGGTTACATCATCAACTTTTATGAAATAAAGATTTTCGTTATTCATACCGGAAATTAATTTGTTGAATTTTTTATAAAAATTTTGGAGCTTGAATTTGCAATTTAAAGTAAAAAGCAGTGATGTCAAAAGCATGTTAATTCATTAAATTTGATTTCGATATGTTAAAAAATAACGATACAATCTGTGCTGCAATTACTGCTTATGGAATTGGAGCCGTCTCAATTGTGCGAGTGAGCGGGCCAAAAGCACTCGAGATTGGTGATAAGATTTTTATTGGTAAGCATAAAATTTCAGATTCACCAACTCACAGGATTTACTATGGTCGATTAGTCAATGACATTGATGATGTTTTAATCTCTGTTTTTCGAGAACCTCACTCATACACCGGCGAGGATTCCATTGAAATTTCGCATCATGGTAATTTCTTAATTACAAAAAAAATCATCCAACTATTGCTGGAGAATGGTGCTCGAATTGCTGAGCCTGGTGAATTTACAAAGAGAGCTTTTTTGAATGGAAAAATTGACCTGTTGCAAGCTGAAGCCGTGTCCGAAATTATCCAATCAAGATCGGACATCGCTGTCCAAAGTGCTCGAAAACAATTGGACGGATTTTTATCCGATAAAATCAAGGAAATTAAAAATTACCTGGTCGAAGTAATTGGACTACTTGAACTTGAATTGGATTTTGTCGAAGATGATATAGAACTGGTAGATAAACCAGTTTTAATTAACAAAATTGATAATATCATTCATTTAATTGATAGACTGCTATCGACATTTCAAACAGGGAAATTAATCTATGAAGGCGTAAATGTATTAATTATTGGAAGACCAAATGTTGGAAAATCAAGTTTGCTTAATAAAATTGTAAACGATGAAAGGGCAATTGTAAGCGATATTCCCGGTACAACTCGGGACATTATTAAAGAAGAGATTTTTATTGACGGAACACTTTTCCGATTTTTTGATACCGCTGGTTTAAGAACCTCAGTAGATGTAATCGAAGAAGAGGGGATTAGAAGAGCAAAAAATTTAGTTGAAAAGGCTGATATTATAATTCATTTAATTGAATTTGATTCATTAGATGAAAATCTAATCGATTTTGGAATTGATGCATCTAATAAAACGGTTATAAAAGCCTTAAATAAGTTCGATTTGTTACTAGAAAATCAGAAAAATGTTCTCACCCATTATGATAATTTGATAAAAATTTCAGCTAAAACTGGAGAAGGAATTGATAAGCTCTTTGAATTGTTTAAAAATTATTTAATAAATCATCAAATTTATTCTGAAGATGTTGCTGTTATTTCAAATATTCGTCATTTTAATTCTCTTAAGTCAGCAAAAGATTCTTTAATTAACGCAAAACAGAGTTTATTAGAAAATCAATCAAATGAATTTGTCGCTATAGATCTTCGTAAAGCAGCTAATTCATTAAAAGAATTAACTGGTGAAATTACATCCGAAGAAATTCTAAATTCTATTTTCTCAAAATTTTGCATTGGTAAATAAATTTTCACGTGAAAACAAATCAATTGGTATAATATGAAGGAAAGATACGATATTATTGTAATTGGTGGCGGTCATGCTGGTATTGAAGCAGCAGCTGCTGGTGCAAACATGGGACTTCAGGTTGCTTTGATTACTATGGATAAAAAAGCAATTGGTAGAATGTCCTGTAACCCAGCTGTTGGTGGAACTGCTAAAGGTCATCTTGTTAAAGAAATAGATGCACTTGGTGGTTTGATTGGTCAAATTGCTGATAAAACGGCAATTCAGTTCAAAATGCTCAATCGTTCGAAAGGTCCAGCAGTCTGGTCTCCAAGGACTCAAAATGACCGTGAACTTTATTCCGTTGTCGCTTTACAACTCCTTTCAGAAATAAAAAATATTGAAATCTTAGAAGGAATAGTTACAAAGGTTTTAATCAAGAATAATAAAATTCAAGGTGTTGAACTAAACGGTATTAAAATTTTCTCCAAAGCTGTAATAATAGCAGCAGGTACATTTCTAAATGGAAAAATGTTCACCGGACGGACACAATTTGAAGGTGGAAGATATGGGGAGCCAAAAGTTACAGGATTAACAGAAATGCTCGAAGAAGTTGGTTTTGTTAGTGGAAGACTTAAAACTGGTACTCCACCAAGACTTGATAAAAAAACCATCGATTTTTCTGTTATGGAAGAACAAAAAGGGGATGAAGAACCAAGTTTCTTTTCATATAAAACAACTTCTTATTCACTTCCTCAAGTTTCATGTTTTATTACCTATACCAACCAGCAAACTCATGATATTTTACGTCAAGGCTTTATCGATTCTCCACTTTTCACTGGTATTATAAAAGGAATTGGACCAAGATATTGTCCTTCTATTGAAGATAAAATTTATCGTTTCAGTGATAAAGAGAGACACCATTTATTTCTTGAGCCTGATGGATTAAATACAGATGTAATTTATGTGAATGGTTTTTCATCAAGTTTACCTGCTGATATTCAATTAAGAGCTATTCGAACCGTCCCTGGTCTTGAAAAAGCTGAAATGATTAGACCAGGATACGCTGTTGAATATGATTTCTTTCCGCCTTACCAAATAGATTTAACACTTGAGACAAAACTCGTTGAAGGTTTGTATTTTGCTGGTCAAATTAACGGAACTTCTGGATACGAAGAAGCTGCCGCTCAGGGAATAATGGCTGGAATTAACGCGGCTTTAAAGATTTTAGGTCAGGACCCTTTAATTCTTAAAAGACATGAGGCTTATATTGGAGTTTTAATAGATGATCTGGTAAATAAAGGTACAGATGAACCTTATAGAATGTTCACCTCAAGAGCAGAGTATAGATTAAATTTACGTCAGGATAATGCTGATAGAAGATTAATGAAATATGGTTATCAACTTGGTTTAATTCCATCATGGGCATACGAAAGAGTTGTGAAGAAAGAAAAAGAAATTCAAAGAATTCTTGAATGGTCTAATAAAACTTATTTAAGACCTGAGCAGGTGAATGATTTACTGAGGAAATATCAACAAAGTGAAATTGATCAAAATGAATCAATTTCTAAACTAGTTAAGAGAAAAGATATAACCTTAGTTGAACTATTAAAACGGTCTGGTTATAATTTTTCTGATGATGATAAGATCAGCAAAGAAGCACTCTTTCAAGCAGAGATAGAATTGAAATACGAAGGTTACATTAAACGACAGAATGAAGAAATTCAAAAATTCCTGGAAAACGAGAATATCTTAATACCAAAAAATTTCGATTACTCAAGGATAAAAGCTCTTTCAATGGAAAGTCGTGAGAAGCTGGAAAGAATAAGACCCACTTCGCTCGGGCAGGCTAGCAGAATATCCGGGATAAGAGTGACTGATTTATCAATCCTTTTGGTTCATCTGAAGTAATTTTTCACGTGAAAACATTAAACGAAAAATTGAAAGAATCTTTAGTACTAAATTCGATCAATTTACCAGAAGATAGCAAAACTTTACTCGAAAAATACATTGAACAATTGGTAATTTTTAACAAAAAGATAAATTTAATTTCCAGGAAAGACGAAGAAAATTTAATTGAAAAGCATATTATTCCTTGTCTAATATTTTCTACATTGTTCAAAGAGATTGAAGGTTATGTTCTAGACATTGGGACAGGCGGTGGTTTACCTGGAATTCCCTTTGCAATACTTAACCGAAAATCCCGCATTACACTGATAGATTCTATTAAAAAGAAGATTTCAGCAGTGGATGAAATTGTCCAGACAATTGGATTGGACAATGTTGAAACAATTTGGACAAGGGCAGAAGATAAAGAATTCATTAAAAATTATGCGAAAAAATTTGATTTAATAATCTCAAGAGCCACAGCCGATTTAAAAACTTTAATTCAATATGCCAGTCCGCTTTTAAGAAATAACCAATCTAAATTAGCTTTAATGAAAGGAGGTTTAGAGCTGGATCAAGAAATTTCTAATGCAAAAAAGAGATTTAATTATATTGCAATTCAAAAAATTCCTTTAATTTATTTACCTGAAAATCCAGAAAATATCAATCAAAAATTTGCAGTAATTGTGGAGAGGATAAATGGAAGGAAGTAAAAAAGTATTTGAAGAAATTAAAAATCTTCTCACCGAACAGAGAAATCCAAACACAATGGATATTGATTCAAAAAGCACCCTCGAAATTTTGAGAATAATAAACGAAGAAGATAAAAAAGTCCCATATGCTGTAGAAAAAGAAATTCCTTACATCGCTCAAGCGGTTGATTTCGTCGTTGAGTCTTTTAAGAACGGTGGTCGTTTACTTTATTTTGGTGCCGGTACCAGCGGTCGATTAGGAGTTGTTGATGCGGCTGAATGTCCACCAACATTTGGAACGCCTCACGAATTAGTTCAGGGTTTTATTGCCGGTGGTAAAGAAGCAATGTTTGTAGCACAGGAAGGCGCTGAGGATAAAGAAGAAAATGGTGCAAATGATGTATTGAAAGCTAATGTAACATCAAAGGATACCGTTGTAGGAATCGCTGCCAGTCGTAGAACGCCTTATGTCGTCGGTGCAATAAAGAAGGCTAAAGAATTAGGTGCAAAAACTGTCTTTATTACATCTAATCCAAGAAAAGAGTTTAATATTAAAGAAGTTGATGTTGCAATTTGTCCCGAAGTTGGTCCTGAAGTAATTATGGGTTCCACACGAATGAAAAGTGGAACTGCTCAAAAATTAATTTTAAATATGATTACAACAACAGCTATGATTCGAATTGGTAAAGTTTATGAAAATATGATGATAGATTTGCAGATGACAAATCAGAAGCTGGTCGAAAGATCAAAAAGAATTGTGATGATAATTACAGGAATTAGTTACGAAGAAGCTGAAAAATATCTGAAAGAAGCAAAAGGGAATGTTAAGACAGCTTTAGTGATGATACTAGCAAATGTTTCATACGAAGAAGCAGTTAGAAGATTAAAATTAAGTGAAGGATTTGTAAGACAAGCAATTGAAGGTAAATTTGATTAAAGGTTGAAATACTTAGATACTATAAAAAGAGTTACAAAATATCACCATTTCTTCGAACCAATCTTTGGTAGATTGGAAGGGGAAAGTACACTTTTAATTTCGAAGTTACCACTAAGCTTAAAGACTTATCTTGCCATTGAACTTTTCAAAAGAAATTACTCCCCATTTATAATTTGTGAGAATTTTATACAAGCCCGACTTTTGAAATCCGAGTTAGATTTACTTGGATTGACAGACAACTCGATACTCTTCACATTTGATCAGGAAGATATACATTCATTAGAGACTGAAGAATTTCTAAATGAAATTCAAAAGAAAAATTTCATAATTGTAACCACACAAAAGACGCTGGACATTAAAGTTCAGTCAAGAGAAACATTTCAAAAGAATCAGATTATCATTAACAAGCAAACAAGACTTACTTATGAGGAGTTGATTCAGTTACTTGACGAATTAAATTACAATCGTCAGAAATTTGTTGAGGCAAAAGGTGAATATGCGATAAGAGGATCGATTATAGACATATTTTCTCATTCGCACACCACTCCAGTCAGAATAGAATTTGATGGAGATGAAATATCCTCCTTAAGGCTTTTTGATCCCGAAAGTCAGAGATCGTTTCAGGTAGTTGATGAATATCCAGTTTATTCATCGGTTTTGAACGAATTTGTAAACAACGAAAGTTTTGTGTTTGAGTATGCTAATAATCCAATACTAATAGCACGAGAATCGTTTATTCTTAACAAAGAACTTGAAAATAAAAATTTTCGCTTAATCATTGAGAAGGAATTTCATTCTAAGGAGATAATTGATTTTAAAGCTCATTCATTGCCAACCATTTCAAAGAATCTGGAAATATTAGAATATGAGTTAAAAAGACTAATTAAAGAAAATTTTAAGATAACAATTGTTGCCGATCAATTACCACAATTGACCAGATTAAAAGAATTGTTAATGGAATATTCCGAATTCTTGCTTGAAAAAATCGATGATGGAACCATTAAGTTTGAAGTTATTCCTGTCCTTGAAGGTTTTATATTGGCAGATCAAAAAATAGCGATCTTTCCTGAGCATCAAATTTTTGATCGTCCGTTCTTCTTAGCTTCTAAAACAGTTAGGAAACCAAAGATTTCTACCACTCAATTATTAAAGACAATTCAAAAGGGTGATTATGTTGTCCACGCAGATTACGGAATTGGTAAATTCCTTGGGCTGGAACAAAAAAAGTTTGACGATACAATTCACGAGGTAATAAAAATTGCATTTGCTGATAATGATATAGTTTATGTAAACATTAATTATCTCAATAAAGTCAAAAAATATTCTTCGAAAGATGGTGCAATTCCCAAATTATCAAAGCCTGGAACAGTTGAATGGAAAAACACAAAAGAAAGAATCAAAGAAAAAATTAAAGATGCTGTCCTTGAATTAGTTCGACTTTATGCAGAAAGAAAAGCATCAAAAGGTTTTAAATTTTCACCAGATACAATCTGGCAGAAAGAACTCGAAGCAAGTTTTTATTATGAAGATACTCCAGACCAGATTAAAGTTACTGAAGAAATTAAAAGAGACATGGAATCAGATTTTCCAATGGATAGACTTATTTGTGGTGATGTAGGTTTTGGCAAAACAGAAGTTGCAATTCGTGCTGCTTTTAAGGCTGTGATGGATAGTAAGCAAGTTGCTGTACTGGTTCCAACTACAATTTTAGCTGAACAGCATTACAATACTTTCAAAGACCGGCTTGCTAAATATCCAGTTGAAATTGCAATGCTTTCGAGATTTGTTAAAAAATCAGATCAAAATAAGATTGTTGAAAAACTGAAAAAGGGCGAAATTGATATAGTTATTGGAACACATCGATTACTTTCATCGGATGTACAATTCAAAGATCTTGGACTTTTAATAATAGATGAAGAACATCGTTTTGGTGTGCTTGCGAAAGAAAAAATCAGAAAGATGAAGGCGAATGTCGATACATTATACCTGACTGCCACACCTATCCCACGAACATTGAATATGGCGTTGAGCGGATTGCGTGACATTTCATTAATTACGACTCCACCACCTAATCGTTTGCCAATTATTACTGAAGTGATGAGATTTGATATAAACAGAATAAGAGAAATAATAAGATATGAATTAAGTCGAGGTGGTCAGGTCTTTTTTGTTCATGATAGAGTGAAATCAATTCAAAAGATGGCTGAATATCTTCAGTCAAATATTCCAGAAGCTAAATTTGTTGTGGCTCATGGTCAGATGAAACCTTCAAAACTCGAAGAAGTATTGCATCAATTTTTATCCAGAAAATATGATGTTCTTGTATGCACAAAAATTATCGAGTCTGGTCTTGATATTCCAAATGCAAATACAATTTTAATAAATCGAGCAGATAAATTTGGTCTTGCTGAACTTTATCAACTTCGTGGAAGAGTTGGCAGAACAAACAAGCAGGCTTATGCATATCTTGTAGTGCCTTCATTAAAAACGATTACAAAAGATGCAATTCAAAGGATTCAAGCTCTGGAAGAATTTTCAGATCTTGGAAGTGGATTTTCACTTTCAATGCGAGATCTTGAAATCCGCGGATCAGGAAATTTACTCGGCACTGAACAGAGTGGATTTATAAACGCTGTTGGATTTGATATGTATATGAAACTTTTAGAAGAAGCTGTTTATGAAATCAAGCAACAAGAATTCTCTGATATTTTAAAACCTGTTTTAGATAAAGAAAGCCTTGAAACAACACTTGAAGTATTTTTCAATCACACAATTCCCGAAGATTATATTTCTGATCAGGAGATAAGGCTTAATTTCTATTCGAGAATTTTTTCTGCCAGAGATCCATTACAAATTGATGAAATTTCCTATGAGATGAGAGATCAATTTGGTGAATTACCAGATAGTGTTAATAATCTTTTTGAAATTGCAAAAATTCGTCTGTTGGCACAAAATGCATTCTTTGAAAAAGTAATAATTCAAAAAAATCGAATTGCTCTTTCGTTTCCAAAGAAAGAAAAATCTCAGTATTATGATTTGTACTTCAACGAAATTTTAAATTTCATAGTGAAGAATTATGGAGATAAAGTTCAGCTAAAAGAAATTAAAGATATTCTAATGGTTGAATTTAAAATAGAAATTGTAAGTGCATTTCAAGCAATACAAATTTTACGCAAGTTTTTAAGTGAGATTATTCTTATAATCGAAAGAGAAAAGAATAAAGATGCAAAAGAATTAATTCAGAAATTTGGAGTAAACTAAAAGATGAAAAAGTTAATTCAGGCATTTATACTGATTTTGTTCTTCAACATAAATCTTTTTGCACAACTTTATTCTTTCTCTGTCAATTTAAATGGCAAACCTTCTCAATTAATGGTTCGAGCTTATCAATCAAATACGACTTACATTGCAATTGAAGATTTA
>Ga0197142_1002398_pt1 | contig 16469 bp, 13 predicted proteins | sample GBS60_MetaG_FD_148614 | JGI IMG/M metagenome (GOLD analysis project Ga0197142, IMG submission 148614) | Sediment microbial communities from Great Boiling Springs, Gerlach, Nevada, United States - GBS 60_MetaG | ecosystem: Environmental > Aquatic > Thermal springs > Hot (42-90C) > Sediment...
TACGATTGCCGTCACCAGCGCTGCTGGGGTTACATCGAAACTAGGATTGATGACCTCAACTCCCAACGGGCATATACGCCGACCGTTGATGTGCGTAACCTCGTCGTGAGAACGTTCTTCGATTGGGATGTCATCTCCGGAATGCAACGAGAAATCGATTGTTGAGGTAGGAGCTGCCACGTAAAACGGGATCCCGTGATGGTGAGCAAGAACTGCAACCGAATAAGTGCCGATCTTGTTGGCGACATCGCCGTTGGCAGCTATCCGATCCGCTCCGACTACCACACAGTCGATCCGATTCTTACGCATTAGCGCCCCGGCCATATTGTCGGATATGACCGTGACTGGTATGTTATCTTGCACCAGTTCGAAGCAGGTAAGCTTCATTCCTTGCAGACGAGGTCTAGTCTCATCGGCGTAAACGTGTATGCGTTTGCCGTTTGCAACGGCAGCGCGTATAACTCCGAGTGCCGTACCATAGGAAACGCAGGCCAATGCTCCAGCATTGCAGTGGGTGAGAACATGTCCATGATCTGGCAAAAGTTTGGCCCCGTTTGAACCTATTCTTCTGCAGACTTCCTCATCCTCGCGAATCATTGCCATAGCAAATTCGGTCAAAGAAATTCTCAGATCTTCTGCACTGCACCCGTTGTCCAAACTTTTTCGTGCGACCTGAAGCATGCGGTCAATGCCCCAGAAAAGGTTTACGGCTGTCGGACGCGTATTTCTCAACAGTCTTGCCGCATGCTCTAGTTTGTCGTATAGCTCATGGACGTCAGATACTCCGTCTGCGTTTGCTGCCAAAGCAACTCCCAACGCTGCAGCTACTCCTATGGCAGGAGCACCACGGACTTTCATCGTCTTGATTGCGTCGGCGACTTCTTCAGGAGTTGAAAGCTCAAGAACGACCAACTCATCGGGAATGCGCGTTTGATCGATCATCAATACCTTGCCGTTGTGGTAATCTACCGTTCGCTGCATAGTTTTGTCACCTGAAAATAATGCAAACCAATTTTTGCATACATCAACTGCTTATAAAACTTGCTGTGCAATAAGAGTATATCACGTTCGAGGCATACGAAAGTAGTTGCGTTGGGTGCAAAACCTGAAAGCAAGCTCGAGTGATACGACTTTTAAGTGAAGGCTTGACTTCCGAGTCTGCCACATATACGATAAACCTGACAAGCTTTCGGTGGTGGTCGAGCATTCGGCCTCTGACTTCTAATTTTAGCGAGGAGTGACAATTTTATATGGAAATCCAATCGAAACAGCGCAAAATCGCAGGCAATATTATTCCACTCTGGGTGCTTGTGTTTTTTACCGGTTGGTTTATTATGCAGACCGAACTGGTTGGTGCACGGGCGCTTACGCCATACTTCGGCAATTCTATATATGTTTGGGGAAGCGTGATAGCGGTATTCCTGCTTGCACTAGCTCTTGGCTACGGAGTTGGCGGATGGCTGACTAGGCACTACCATTCACATTGGCTTCCTGCTCTATTGTTGGTCGTAGCGGGAGCACTGGTTAGCGTTTCTATTCTTTATCAGGATTCTCTGTCAAATAAGCTCGCCTCGGGCGGAATGGATCTTAGATGGGGCGCTCTGTTTGGGTCGGTGATTTTATATGCGCTGCCGATGATCCTGGCAGGCACAATATCTCCTTACGCTGTTCACCTTGCCACAGCAGCAAAGTCAGAGGCTGGTAGTCGCGCTGGAACTCTTTATGCAGTGTCGACCATAGGGAGTTTTATAGGCAGCTTGGCAACTTCGTTCCTTTTGATACCATCTTACTCGCTACAAGGAGTGGCGTTGGGAGGAGGAGTCTTGGCTGCTACTGCCGCCATAGTAGCGGCAGTTAGTATTTCTGTGGGTGGCCGGGCATCTACAGTCATCTGTGCATTTTACACTATTATTGCAGTTATGGTGATGACTTACTCCCCAAGCAAAATCGTACCATCACAGCAACTAGTTTACAGCCGTAGCATCATCGCAGAAAAGATAAGCAATGCGCCTCCATCTACCATTGAGGAAAGGATTGCAATGTCTCAGAACGAGGCATTGCGCGAACTAAAGAAATATGGAGCCAACTCTCCGAAGCGCGTGCTTCTAAACATGGAGACAGCTTATCATCGAATACAAGTGACACAAGAAGGACCGGTCAGAATGCTTGTGTTCGGTGAGGCTGGCTTTAGGACGCCGCAAACTACGGTAAACCTAAACGATATAACTGCAACTCCGGCCGAATACATAGGCATTATGTTAGCTCCGATCCTATATAAACAGGATATCAAGCGCGTTTTGATAATTGGGCTGGGTGGTGGTGACATTGCACGCAGATTTGAAATGTGTTATCCAAACGTCGTGATGGACGTTGTAGAAATAGACCCTGCGGTAGTTCGAGTCGCTCAAAAATACTTCTTCTGGAAGCCCAGCAGAAATGTAACAGTCTACACTATGGATGGTAGATCGTTTGTTAATCTGCGGGTAGTAACCGGTGCAGCGCCCTATGATGTCGTAATACTCGATGCTTTTGACAACGACTTTGTGCCATTTCATATGACTACTGTTGAGTTCTACTCGGTTCTGCGACGAGTGTTATCTAAGGATGGTGTTTTGGCGATCAATACGCGGATCGACCATGAACTCTACAGCTATCAGGGTCGCACGGTGCAAGCTGCTTTCGGGCAGGTAGACGCTTATATGGCTCATCGCGCCGGTAATATGATATTAGTTGCCCAGAACAACGCCAAAGGGCCGATGACACTAAAGCGTGCACTTGCTGCTCGAAAGAACGTCAAACTCCCTTCGGACGCACCCGTCGATTTCAAATATATAACCTCGTGTCTGCTACCCAAGCCAAATTGGGATCCCAAAGGTGATATTCTTACGGACGTCTGGGCTCCGGTCGAGCGTTTGGTTCAGATTCGCTGATAGTGCAAAGACAACAGGCAATGCTTGCCGTTGCCTGTTGTCTTCCTGCGCAAGAATGTTTGCAGTTCCCTCGAGAATGATCATACCTCAATAGGGTTATTAAAGTCGCTTCGGGATTGATGTGACAGGCGATCTTGCGCAATCGCAGCAATCTTCGTATACGACAAATATAATCAGGAGGTATACCTATGCTTATTGGTAGAAGGATCATTCTCGCAGCGCTAAGTTTTGCAGTCATTGCTGTTGTGCTGCTATCTGCGTGTGCGCAACAGCGTAATGCTCCAGCAGCCACACCTACAGGGCGAGGCCCAGCTACCTCGCTTCTGGCTGAAGAAAGCCGGATTGTGGATATTGTCAAGCGGATATCGCCTACAGTAGTTGCGGTTACAAGCTATGATGAATCTGGTGAACAAACAGGGTTGGGGTCGGGATTCATCGTCAGCGAAAATGGTGATATTCTGACTAATAATCATGTAATCAGCGGAGCAGCAAGACTGAGAGTTACACTGGCCGACGGAACCGAAGTTGCGGCTAGAAGTCTTGGGGGCACACCTTTCTTAGATTTGGCAGTGCTCAAGATAAACAAAACAGGCCTGCCGGTTGCGCCTCTTGGGAACTCCGACGCTTTGCAAGTTGGTCAGCTTGCCATAGCGATAGGTAATCCTTACGGATTCGACCGAACCGTTACTGTTGGAGTTATAAGCGCATTAGGTCGATCGATACCTGGCGGTGGAACAGCCTTAAGCGAGCTTATCCAGACCGATGCGCGAATATATCCGGGCAACAGCGGTGGGCCGCTTGTCAATAGTGCCGGAGAAGTGATAGGCATTAACACCGCTGTGGTAGGTGGTTCTGCTGGGACGTTGGGGTTTGCCATACCTATTAACACTGCACGCGCTATAATGGATGAAGTAAAACGCGTAGGTCGCGTAGTAGTTCCTTGGATCGGAATCACGATGATGGCGATTACCTCTGAGATTGCCAGGGTGTTTGATTTGCCGACTGAAGAAGGCGTTATAGTTGCCGGTGTAGAAAAGGGCGGGCCGGCTGCAAAGGCCGGGGTTCAACGCGGTGATATAATTATTGAGGCTAACGGTCAAAAGATATCCGAACCGGGCGATTTGCAGAAAGTAGTACGCGATGCTCGCGTGGGGCAAAAGCTTTCTTTAAAAATCATTAGAAACGACAGGATGCGCAGTATTGTGGTTACTGTAGCAGAGATGCCGCTTTCGTTGAGGTAGGGACCGAGCAGATCATTGACCAGCAAATATTAGGCGGGTTGCGGTTTTGAAATCCGTCTAATCCTTACTTAGATAAACCAGATAAACCGATGCGGAAAGGCGGAAAAGCAATCGTTGTCTGATGAAGGGCATGAGGTAGGCACATCGATTGTGCTTTTGTATCATCGATTGGGACTGCCGAGATTGTCATCGATGGTGGCAGGGCAGTATGTCCTGCCACTGCTGTTTCGGTGGCAGCTCGATTGCCTTTCTAAACGTGGCTGGCAATGTGCGCCTCTTTCGGAAGTTGTGGAAAGATCCCAATCCGGCGTTCGTCATTCACACAGCGAATTCGTAATAACTTTCGATGACGGTTACTCAAGCGTCTATGAGCATGCGATCCCGGAAATTTGCCGTAGAGGAATAACCGCGACCGTTTTTGTGGTGGCTGGTGCGATCGGTGGGGTAAACGATTGGGACTGTAAAGTCGGTGATAGGCAAGAGCGGATAATGTCGGCGCAACAGATTCGAGAAATCTCGGATATTGGTTTTGAAATCGGCTCTCATACCGTAACACATCCGCATCTTACGAGTCTTGATGAGCAATCGCTAAAAAGAGAGTTGATAGATTCGAAACGTAGGTTGGAAGATATCATCGGCAAGGAGGTAAGAGGATTTTCTTACCCTTACGGCGACTACGATGAGCGAGTTCTGGCTGCTACTGTAGCAGCTGGTTATAAATATGCGGTTTCAACGAAGCTTGGCACGGTTAGAAGAGCGAACGTTTATGAGATTCCTCGCGTAAACGTCAGATGGAATGCTATGGGATCGCTTCTGATGCGCAAGATAACTAGAGCCCAACGGATATCGGAGCAGTTAAAGTGAGTGCGCTGCGTATTCTTGAGATCATAACCCCGTCAAAAGTAGGCGGCGCTGAGATCTTTGTGATGAACTTGTGCAAGTATATGCCGTCATTTGGGCATGATGTGCGTATTTTCTGCCCAGAAGGGAGACCTTTTATTAATTATGCGGCAAAGCGAGGGCTCAAATGCATTTCGTGGCGAACATGCGGGAAAGCGGATCCGGTAACTGTGCTTAGACTTATAGGTCTTATCAAGAGAGAGCAAATCCAGGTTGTGCACACTCACCTCTCGACTGCTAGCTTGCTGGGAGCTTTCGCTGCGCGCGCTACAGGCATTCCTGCGGTGGCTCACGTTCACGGGCTTAACACTGCTACCTGCTTTAGATATTCAAGTACGGTGGTTGCAGTTTCGGAGGCGGTCAAGCGACATCTCTGCAATCAAGGACTGAGCGAAAGAAAAATACGGGTGGTTCACAACGGCGTTGATCTTGACCGATTCCATCCGGCGCCGCTTACTGATGCAAAGCTGGCCCTTGGATTTGATCCTACTATACCTTTAATAGGAATTTTTGGCAGACTATCCACGGAAAAGGGACAGCGAGTAGCGCTAGAAGCGATGTTTATTCTGCTGAGAGAGCATCCAAGGGCGAGATTAATTTTGGTGGGTGATGGGCCGGATATTGAAGAGCTGCAAGAGTGCATAGATGCACTAGGTATTCGAAGCGCAGTCGAGTTTGCAGGATTTGCGTTGGACATTCGACCGATTCTGTTCGCTTGCGATGTAGTTCTTGTGCCCTCTCTTAAAGAAGGATTTGGTTTGGCTGCGGTGGAGGCTATGGCTGCAGGGAAGCCCGTGGTTGCGTCATCGGTTGGTGGGCTTACTGAGATTGTAGAACAAAACGAGACTGGTTTTTTGGTCGAACCAAACAATCCGGGCGCTCTTGCGGAAGCCGCTGGAACGCTTATTGCCAACCCCGAGTTAGCCCAGCGGATGGGTCTTAGCGGACGCAAACGTGCCGAACAGTTCTTCAACTTCCGCAAGCAAGCTGCTAAAGTTTTGGCGGTGCTTTCAGAGGTCGCGCAGTGTCGTCTGTTTGACCCTCACTGCCTTGATTGAGTATAATTCGAAGGGGCTGTTGGCGCATAGCGTCCAAGCCGGACGGCTGTGGAAAGGTGTGCTGTAAGTGCCAAGGACTCGAGCAACCGCGATGGTGCGGCGAAAGACTAGGAGACCAACTAGAAAGAAACGTACAAATCCGTTTCGCTTGTTCGACATCCTCGGAGTAGTACTGATCTTTTTATGTCCGATTACGCTTATTGCACTCGCAACGGGTGAGTCGAGCGGGATACTCGGAAGATACGTAGCAGCGTTTCTCAGGGTAAGCGTCGGGATAGGAGCTTATATTATCCCGTTTATGTTTGCCCTTTTGGGTGTGCTTTTCATAGTGGGGCCGCTGCAAATCGTCCCGCGTAATATTGGCGCAGGTAGTTTACTAATGTTCTTAGTGGTAATTACCTGGGCCTCGCTCACTGCAGCGGTCGAGAATGTAAGTAATCCCGTTCTAGGTGGCGGATACGTGGGCAATGCGCTGGCGTATGCGCTAAGAAAGGCGACAGGCGATAGGATTGGATATGTATTACTTACAGGACTGGCGGTAATTGCGGCAATTGTAATGATCGACGTTCCGCTTGCCAGCGTTATTGATAAGTTTCGCGCTGCTTGGATTGACTGGCGCGAGGCATTAAGGGAGCGTCGCGAATTGGCAAACGCAATGCGCGCCAAGGCGGTTGTGGCAAAGCCAAACTCTCAGCCTGTTCGCAGTCAAGAGGAGAGTCGTAAAAGAATTCTTGAAAAGATATTCCACCGAGAAGGCAATTCGGATGCAGATGCGATCTTGCCGGCAGCAGAAAAACCTGCGGTTAAGGTGCTCTCGCTCAGACCTTTAAAAGCAACTCAGCAGAGCTTAATCGAGGACGAGCAGCGATCGACGGTGGAGCCCGGTGAGTTTGTTCTGCCGCCTACGACTCTACTTTCAGAACCGCAGCCTCCGCCTCCAAGGGTCGAGAGCGAACTGAGAGAGAACATTGAAATAATAGAACGAACGCTGGCCGAGTTTAAGGTTGAAGCGAACGTCGTAGAAATAGCGCACGGGCCAACAGTTGCCCGATACGAAATCAGATTGGCGCCCGGCATCAAAGTTAACAAGATTGTCGGTCTAGCTGACAACCTGGCGATGCAGCTTGCGGCTATCGACGTGCGAGTAGAAGCACCTATTCCCGGTAAAGCCGCAATTGGAGTAGAAGTGCCTAACAAGAACAAGGGCACAGTAGGCTTGAGAGAAATCGTCGAAAGCAAGCCGTTCAGAGAGAGTCATTCGAAGCTCGTGTTTGCGCTTGGAAGGGACGTGGCGGGGAAGCCAATTGTCGCGGACCTTGCGAAAATGCCACACTTACTGATAGGAGGAGCTACCAACGCTGGCAAGAGCGTTTGCTTGAACTCGCTTATTGCAAGTCTGCTTTTTAGGGTGACCCCGGACGAGTGCAAGTTTGTGCTAATCGACCCCAAACGTGTCGAACTTAGTTTATTCGACGGGATTCCTCATTTGGCGTGTCCGGTTGTAAAGAGTCCAAAGCAAGCTGCTGGCATATTCCGGGCGGTGGTGCAGGAGATGGAACACCGCTACGACTTGCTGGGCCAGAACGGTGTGCGGAACATCGACGGATACAACGAAAAGGTGGGAGTATCCGGGGAACGAATGCCCTATATGGTTGTAGTGGTGGATGAGCTGTGCGATTTAATGATGCAAGCGGCTGCAGAGGTGGAAGGTTCGATCACTCGTATTGCACAGCTTGCGAGAGCAGTTGGCATACATCTCGTTATTGCAACACAAAGGCCTTCGGTGGACGTTATTACAGGAGTGATTAAGGCAAATATTTCGTCGAGGATTGCATTTGCCGTTTCTTCACACCACGACAGCCGGACAATACTCGACCAAAAGGGTGCGGAAAGGCTGATAGGGCGTGGCGACATGTTGTTCTTGCCGATCGATGCGTCGAAGCCGGTAAGGATTCAAGGCTGCTACGTATCGGAAAAAGAAATTGAGGCGCTGTGCAAGTTCTTGAAAGACCAACGAAAACCCAACTATACGATACAGCCGATACAAATCGGTGAGGTTGGGGGATCGAGTGCGGTTGACGGCGAGCGCGATAGGGCACTAAATGATGAATTCTACGAACCGAGTGTGCGCTTTGTCGTGAACACGGGTTATTGCTCTACCTCGATGCTGCAACGTAAGTTCAACATCGGATACACGCGCGCGGCAAGGATAGTGGATGCGATGGAACAGCAGGGGATCGTCGGTCCACTCGACGGAGCTGCTGGTAAAGGTCGGCAAGTATTAGTATCTAAGACGGATTTGGAGGCAATATTGGGTGGAGGCAAGTTGGGCTTCGCATCAAGTGCAGATTACGATGAAGAGCCGCCGCCGGCAGAAATAATAGAAACAAATGAGGAGGAAGAAGAATAGCTCCGGTTTAGGCATATATGCCCGGAAGGAATTCAAATTTGGTTAAAGTAAGCTTAGTAAGCCTAGGGTGTCCGAAAAATCTGGTAGATTCGGAGGGAGTGCTTGGTGAGATAGTCCAGGCAGGACATCGACTGGTAACGGATAAATCCCAGGCAGATGTGATAGTGGTTAACACGTGTGGGTTCATAGAAAGTGCGAGGGCTGAGTCCGTAGAGGCGATCTTGGATGCTGTTGAGCACAAGAAAGCCGGAAATTGCAGAGCTGTAGTTGCTATAGGTTGTCTGACGCAACGATTCGCGCGGGAACTGGCCGAAGAGCTGCCAGAGGTTGATGCGTTTTTAGGAACCGATCACACGGGCAAGATCGCAAATGTGATAGAATCAGCACTTGCCGGCTGCAGAACCGTTGAGGAGTGCAGTCCGCCGAGAAAATGGATCGAGCATAAGGAAAGAGTTTTGTCCACGCCGCGCTGGACTGCTTATGTTAAAGTTTCAGACGGCTGCGACAACCGATGTTCATATTGCACAATTCCTGATATCAGGGGACCTTTCAGGAGTAGACCTGAGGAGTATATAATCGATGAGGCAAAAAAGCTGGCGGATTTGGGCGTTCGGGAGCTGATTTTAGTTGGTCAAGACTTAACCAAATATGGTGAAGACTACGGAAAACCGAATGCCTTGCCGGATCTGCTGGAGAAAATCAACGCAGTAGAAGGACTTCGATGGATACGCATTCTCTATTGCTATCCGACGCGTATCACGCCTGAGCTCATTGACGCAATCTCAGGATTGGATAAGGTGGTAAAGTATATAGATATACCTTTCCAACATGGCGATGATGCGGTGCTTAAGGCTATGAATCGTCAAGGAACTTCAGCCGATTACCTGCGTCTGATAGATGCGTTGCGTGATAAAATACCGGATATCGCACTGCGTACGTCGTTCATAGTAGGGTTCCCTGGCGAGACCGAAGCTGCTTTCGATAGGCTTATCGGATTTTTGGATAGAATCCAATTTGATCGTGTAGGAGTGTTTACCTACTCGCGCGAGGAGGGCACTCCGGCGGCTAGTATGAAACCTAGAGTAAGTCCTAAGATTGCTGCAACTCGGCGCGATCGATTGATGCGCGCTCAGCAAGCCATATCGTTGAGAAAGAACCGATGTTTTATTGGTAAGACTTTGGAGATACTAGTGGAAGGTCACACGGAACATGGAGTCTTCGGACGTAGTTACCGTGATGCGCCAGAGATCGATGGGCTGGTATATGTTAATGAAAGTTATGTGGATCCTGGACAATTCGTGCGGGTTAAGATAAACGCAGCGAATGAGTATGATCTCATAGGAGTTATTAGTTCCGTAAACTGACTTGAGAAATGGAGGACAACATTGAACGAATCAGCAATTAAGCTGACTCAGGAGGATATTGTTCGACAGACTGCACGTCGCTACCTGGCGGATTTGTGCTATCGTCATTTGCTTGGTACGTCGCAGCCTACCAAGCTAAGGCAAATAATGAAGGCTATCGAAATCGAATGCGTGACAACTCGCCTTCTGAAGGATGTATTGACCGAGAGCGATCGATTCGAATGTATAGATCGTCGCTGGGCTCCCGCTGTGCGCTACAGCGACACGCACAGACCTTTTGAACGCATACTTACCGAAGTCATCCAAGCGGTGGGTGTGCCTGTGACGATTGATGCGCTTGCTGAGGAAATGGCGCAGGTCTATAACCGGGATGTTAACTACTACAAAGAAGCTTTGCCGCGTATACTTTCAAACAAAGAGCGCTTCTTTAGAATAGACAACTCATATGGGTTGGTTTCTTGGCTGTTGATTCCGACGTCGGACGAAGAGGAAGACATTATCTTCGACAATGCACTTTCAGAGGATCAGGTGCAGCATTTTGCCGAGTTGTTTAAGAGTGAAAAGTGGAGCGCCGATAAGGTTGCAGATATCGCGGCGAAAGTAATCGGCGGGTGCAAAGAAGGGGTGCCGGTCAAAATACTAGCGCTGATGGCGTGGCGAGACCTGGATGAAGACTATGATCCGGTGGACTTCTACTCTGCATTGCTGGAGGATGATCGGATCGTAATACTTTCAGACCAGCGTGCGTATCCGATTGGTGCTGTTAAGGAATGGACGAAGGCATTGAAGGCACAGGCTGATGAGCTTGCTGCTATGCCTATGGAAGTTGAAGAAGAGGAAGCCGAGGGTCCGATCACGGTTACAGACACGGATAAGGAAGAAATCGTGAATATGATCCTTGAGCGCGGAAGCGCCTCGGCTGAAGAGCTTCTTGATGCTGTTCTCGAAGTTGGTCCAGGCGAACCTTCTTATGCCGGGGCCTTAGAGAGTCTCAATGAGGCTCTGCGCGGAGACGAACGAGTAATGTATATCGGCGATAATCGATGGAGTAAGGTTGTCACGTTCCCGGAAGAGGTGAAGGTGATTCCTCCGTCGCTTATCGTGCCGGAAGTGCGACCATTTGAGACTCCGGAAGGTGATGTTTACGATCAATTGCTCGAAGAAGAAGGGTTCGAAGGCGATCTTAAGTCGGCTATCTACGATCCGCTCGCCGAAGATGTGACCGACGAAGACCCTGCTCGGACGTTGTATCAGCCGAACGGCGATTCTCAGCGATGCGTACTAAAGTATCATCACAAAGTCGAAGGCACATTCCCGATGTGCCAAGTTAATCCCGAGTTCTTTGGTGTCGAACCTGAGATTATTCCAATAGTGCTTGTGGACGAAGGAAAACGCAAGCAGGCGTTTGTGAACAACTCGACCCGACTCATTTACGGCCTTAAGGACTTATACAAAGACATAACTGAGATATCCGGCGCCGTGTTCTATATTGAGAAGACCTCAATCCCCGGCGAATACCGGTTTAGGTATGAAGGCGAAACGGACGACCAACTTCACATAGATACGGGCCGCAGCCTTGAACTTCTTGAACTTAGAGGTCGTTACGAAAGTGGGGAAATGCCGGTCTTCGATATAATTGTGGAGATATTGGAGCGCAAGCAGGGAATAACGTTCCCGCAACTTGTGAACGAAGTCAACATCGTTAGGCGATGTTCGCGATTGCTGGTTGCGTCTATTTTAAGTTCGTATCATTGCTTTACCACGAAAGGAAAGAGTGGCCAGTGGCGATATGATGATAAAAAGCGCAGCCAAGGGTTCAACAAAGCGAAGCGCAAATACATAAAAAAGGTTTAAAGAACGTCTTCGACGGCAATTACTCGAGCGGGGGACCCATCAAGACCGGTCAGCTTGAGCGGCAGAGCGATCAAATAGATGCGATTCTGTGTGATTTCACACAGGTTTGCTAGAGATTCGATCAAAACCATACCGGTTGATAGCAAAGTCTTGTGCACTTCCAGATGATGCTTAGCGTTAACCGACGGTTGTTCTATGCCTAGAAGCTTAACCTTGCGTGATGTGAGCCATAAAGCCGCGTCTTTGGTTATGCTAGGAAATTCTGTGAAGAACTCATCGCGGCCAAAACGCGAGCTCCAGCCGGTCTTGATGAGAACCCGTGAGCCTTCTGTGATCCTGTTCGCAAAAGCGTTCAGATCGGTTGCTGTAATATCGGCGCTTGCGGGTCTGTCGGTAAAGTCCAATACTTCTGCCCAACCAACCAGGGCATCCAGCGGCACGCTGTCAGCGCCCCGTTCGTCGTCTAGGCAATGCCGCGGTACATCTATGTGGGTTCCAGAGTGCGTTCCGATACATATTCGAGCGACATTGTATCCTGTTTCCTCTGCGGCTTGAATCTGTTCAAACGAAACATCGGGGTCGCCAGGAAAAACGGGCATTGCGTGACTAATTGGATGTGAGAGATCTATTATTCGCGGCAATTTAAAGAATGCTCCTTTCAGTTCGAGTAAGCATTATAATAGTGCAAGGATTTGTGAGAGGCAAGCGCGTTAAGTAAAATCAGTAAATTAAAAGTAGCAAGGGTACTTACTGCTTGGGATGCATAAAATAACGGGTCTTGGCTTAGACCTGATATGAGGAGGGGTTGAAATGGCTAAAGTCTTGATTACTTACTACTCGCGTACCGGCAATACGGAGAGAATGGCCAAACTCATCGAGGAAGGCATAAAGGCAGGTGGGGTAGAAGTCGTCACCAAGCGAGTGCAAGATACAACAGTAGATGAACTTACCGAATACGACGGAATCATAGCTGGCTCGCCTACTTACTATGGTTCAATGGCATGGGAATTGAAAAAACTATTGGACGAGAGTGTCAAGTTGCACGGCAAGCTGGACGGCAAGGTTGGAGGCGCATTTTCAAGTGCTGCAAATGTCGGTGGGGGAAACGAGACTACGATCCTCGACATCCTGAATGCATTTCTAATTCATGGCATGATTGTTCAAGGTGATCCTATGGGGGATCATTATGGGCGGGTGAGTATAAACGAGCCTGATTCCCGAGTCGAAAACCAATGCCGTAGAATGGGAGAGCGAATCGCCGCATTGGTTAGAAAGCTGGCTAAGTAGCGGATATTTAAAGAGGGTTATTTGAACGATAGCGCCACGACCACAAGCGTACGTCACCGTTGGCGATATTGAAGTGTGATGAAAGCCGAGACGAGGGCAAGAAGTGGATAAAGATCAAAGTCTTGACCTCAAATGTTCAATATAACTACTCTTTCGTCCGCGAGTCTACTAACGATTATCCGTGTTTCTAAACACTCTGGTGCGGATGGCGACCTGTTCAAACCTTCGATAAGCCGGCTATATTTCAAGAACAAGACCATGGACAAAGCATGGAGCGTTCCGGAATTATGAAAAATGATTTTGATAAGCAACAACAGATGTCATTCTAATCGCTTGAACTCGCGACCGTCTAACAATATCTTACCGATTTCGCAATACATTTTGAGTCGAGCGGCGAAGCCTCGGGCAAGGCCGAACTTTTCTTCTTTCATGTAGTGGGTGCAGCCGTGTAGGCTCACTCGCTCAACTCGGAGACGTCTGGCTCTAAAGTGCTTTGTGATAGCAGTCTCAACGCCAGACCTTATATCGTCAATTTTTGGAATAGCAAGAAAAATGTCGCGGCGCATCGACCTCTGACCGGATATATAAGGGGCTATAAGCTGGGCGAGGTCGGTAATACCACGTCCGTTCCGAAATATTCCGATGGCCATATCGGCCCGATTCTCTATGACAGGCGCAACCAACGAATCGACTTTGTTACCATCGAGACCTACGAGATCAGCGTCGAGAAACAAAACAACGTCTGCGTCCGTGTTCAGAGCACCCTCGCGCATTGCTCTGCCTTTGCCACAGTTGATATCTAAATGAATAGCTTTGATTTCAGGGTCGCGAGCAACGAGCTCATAGGTGCCATCCGTCGAACCATCGCTCACTACTATTATCTCATCAACCGTTTGTGCCGCTTTCAATGCCTCTAAGACGGCGGATATACGATCTCGTTCGTTATAAGCTGGCACTATGGCCGCAACTTTCATCATTTCACCCTGCTAGCGTGGGTTATCTTTCTGAACATCGATCTTCTTCAGCTTTGCTTCTTGAGAAATGTCTTTCCATGCTTGTCGGAATACTTTAATAGCGCGGTCACGAGCTTTACCCATATACTCGGCAGCATCGCCAACAATATCTTGAGATACATTGCTTGCGGATCGCAAGCTCTGAAGTGCTTTATCGAGTTCCGCTTGTGCTTCTTCGATTCGCTTTTTGCGGATGAGCTCCTTCGCACGTTTCGTATGTTTTTCTGCTTGGGCCAGTACGGTCACAAGATCGGCATTTCTCTTCTTTGTCTTGCCATCATCTTGTATGTGCACCTTGCTTGATATTGCTTTAAGCTCACGCCGCATCTGCTCTATCCGCCACTGGTCCCAAGCAAGAATCAACAAGGCCAAAGCCAACACGGCGCATCCGATTCGTTGCACTTAAGCGCTTTCTCCTTCAATTCAAAGTGTTTCCTAATGCGTCAATCTGAGAAACCGTAGGTTCTTTTCGCGATTAACCATTCAAGCTGGCGATTATCGTCTTCCCGCCGTAGACCTGATTGTTGATGCCGACCTTGAACTTCACATTCTCAGCAAATATTATCAGATCCACCTGGCTTCCCCGGTCAATAAACCCGATTTTTTCAGAGTAACCAAGCGACTGTCCTTCGCTGACAAAGCATCTGATTTTCGAGACAAATTTATCGGCGATCAGCACGATAGCCATCTTTATGCCGTTGCAGTCTAGCATAATGGTGTTTCGTTCGTTCTCAAGGTGGTATTTTCGAGCGAACATATCCACCATCCTTCTCAGCCATACAACTCGCAAATATTCCCACAGGTCGAGCATGGGCAGATTAACGCGAGTGTGGGTACGATGTATGAATTGCACCTTGCCCGGATATGGACAGTAGTTGAAGTGAACATCTAGCGGCGACATGTAAATGCCGATCGCCCATCCTTGTTTGTTGCCAGCAAGATCACACCCGGCGATCTCAGATAGCGTTATCCTTTCTCCTAGTTTTTCTGCGTATATGCTTCCGTCTTCGATTTTTCTGATATATACAACGCGACCGTCTGCCGGAGCTAGTATCATACCTTCATGAAAGCTTTCAGGTGATCGCTGCGGGTCACGGTGGAACCAAAATCGCCGCAGAAAGAGTACGCCGGCAACCCACAAAAGCCCAATTCCCAAAATTAAGTAAGCTAAATACATAACGTCTACATCTCTTTCAGCCCCTTGAGCGCATAGTAAGGCAGGCGGGGCAAAAAGTAACCGGCAAAGCCAATTATTCCATCCGCCAAGTGTGACCGGCGTTTCCATCTAACTTCTCGTGGCTGGAACACGCCATTTCGATATGCATTATCCGCTGCGCTGTAGGTGGCTACTAGCCCATATCTCTTATACGTATTAGCAAGCTCATCTGATGCAGTGTAGGTAATAATATCCGTAGGAAAATCTATAAGCGATTTAAGTTCCTCCACAATAGGTGAGAGCTCATCTATAAAACCTCGACGGCAAATTCCTTCTCTCAGCGAGTTATAACGCTCTATCTGGGGATCGAGATCTGTGTCCAGTTCAGATATGGCCTTGACAACACGCAGTAGCCAGCGATAGCGTTCCAAATCCCAGCAGGCGTCACATACTCGAAGTTCTATAGTCCCTAGCCTTTTGGAGAATATGAGATCCTGGAAGCGTATTGACCAATCTGATTTAATTGGTCCGATAGCAAATGACGAATGCATTCGATAGCTTTGTCCGAAATATGTGCCTGATACCATTGGCGAGTTGATTGTGAATAGCGGCAGCACCGGCAGGAAGTGCAGCAAGTTACCATAGAGTCGTTTCTTGTCTTGAACGCCGTCGATATGAACGTGAAGAGCGCAAGTATTACTCGGAGTGTTGCAGTCCAACAAATGACCTATCGGTACAATCAGGCCAGAAGAAACCGAGGCGAGGTCAGCGCGTCTTGCTTTGAGATCTTCGACAAGAGCGTCTATGTCATCGTGGATATCTGTTGATATTTCAACGCCACTCATCAGGCCCCACTTTAGATCCTTGCCTCGGGTAAAGTTGTGGGCGGAGTGGGTGTAGTAGAACCTCGGATTCTTAGCGAGCAGCCTTGCTAGGTAGAGAAGCGAACGAAGTGTCGGCTTCTCTGGCTCGGTTATGAAAACTTCTTCCTCAATTCCGAACCTTGACATTACGGCTAAATTATACCAGCACCGAACTGCTACGGCAAACCGGGTTTTCGGGTAAGGGGGTGTAGGCTTGCCAATTATTTGTTACGCCAGATACATGTAGTTTTTCTAACAAATGCTTGTGCAGATCGCCAACCGTGGCAAGACAGTGGATGTCGGTTTGACAGTCTAAGGCATCGGCTGATTTTGCTCTTTGAGATATTTCAAGCTAAAGAATTGCTTACCGTTGTAGAAGCGTTCTCGATCAGT
>Ga0197142_1002399_pt1 | contig 16469 bp, 12 predicted proteins | sample GBS60_MetaG_FD_148614 | JGI IMG/M metagenome (GOLD analysis project Ga0197142, IMG submission 148614) | Sediment microbial communities from Great Boiling Springs, Gerlach, Nevada, United States - GBS 60_MetaG | ecosystem: Environmental > Aquatic > Thermal springs > Hot (42-90C) > Sediment...
AAAATATTAACTCCTCTCTTTAGATCTTCATCTTTAAAAATGGGGCTAATAAAATTAACTTCGTTCAACTTAACAATTTTTCGATAAAGAGCAACATTATCCTCGCCCTCAGCAACTATCAAAGTATTTGTCTTAATATCTTTATCCACTACATAAATCGGCTTGTTATTAGCTACTCCAATATGTCTTTGGCCAATAGTATAAAACCAAACTCCTTGATGCTCCCCTATTTTTTTACCAGTAGTAGTCACCACTGATCCTTTTTGGGGAGGAATATAATTTTTCAAAAAATCAAAAAGCGTTATTTTCCCCAAAAAACAAATACCTTGAGAATCCTTTTTATCAGCTGTTGGTAAATTTTTATAGCGAGCAATTTCTCTCACTTCACTTTTTAAATAGTCACCTATCGGAAAAAGACTGTATTTTAGTTGCTCCTGAGTTAATGTCCAAAGAAAATAAGATTGGTCTTTTGTCTTGTCTCGAGCAGTATAAAGCGAATAAAAAATACCATCAGCTACTAACCGAACATAATGGCCGGTAGCAATAAAATCAGCTCCTAACTCTAAAGCTTTTTTTAAAAATAAATTAAATTTTATCTCTTTATTACACATCACATCCGGATTAGGAGTAAATCCTTGTCGATAAGTCTCAATCATATACTGCACTACTTTCTCTTTATACTGTTGTTCAAAGTCAAATATATAAAAAGGAATATCTAAACGAGCCGCTACCCTTCTAGCATCTTCAACATCTTTTTGAGCACAACCATCCAAATTATAAGAACGCATAAAAACACCGGTTACTTCATAACCAGCCTCTTTTAAAAGAAGGGCAGTAACAGAGGAATCTACCCCACCTGACATCGCTACAAAGACTTTCTTCATTTAATCAATTATTAACCAGAAATTTTAAAAACGTCAATATTTAATTTATTTACAATTACTGCTGTTCAAATTTTTTTAATGCTTCTTTCAAAGATTCTTTTAAACTAGCAATGTTTGGTTCTTTTTCATGATCATGAGGCTTAACTGTATGCATCTGAACTACTGGAGTCTCTAAATTAGGCTTTAATTCTTTTAGAGATAATGTCTCTTTTATTTCAGGCTTTGTTACTAATTCGCTTTCTTCAATAATAGAAGCTGGACGTCTTATTAATTGAAAACTTGATTTTTTCTTTAATAATTTTTTAGATTTCTGAAAAGGTTTCTTTTGATATTCAAATTCAATACCTAAAGCAGATAAATCACTAAAAAAATCAGTCCAAGATTTAGCAAGAAAAGCTTTCTTAGTTGGAATCGGTTTTAATTGGCCAGTTTTTATTTTATTAAAACAATCACGACAATAAACTGGCTGACCTACTTCTGGTTTAAATAACAACTCTGTCCTGTTACCACAAATAGAACATAAAGCTTCATATGTTGTTTTCAACCCTCCACCCCCAGCTACACTAACAACTTCGCCTTTTTCGTTAATAATACCACTAGACCATTGTTCGATTTCTTTTTCAACTTCCTTTCTTGGTCTAGCATAAAGACGGCAAGACTCTGCAATAATATGCTCTTTTACTGATGGTGAGGAAGCTACTTTAAAAGGCGGCAAAGTTGCTGCTGAAAAAGGCCGACTTGTCACCCCTTTTACCATTAACTTTAGATAAATTGAATAATTTGGTAAATTAACCAAATCTTGAGGACTCACTTCTGGTTCAAACTCAGTCTTTAAAAACTCAGCATCTGCTGCTCCTACCCTAAAAACAATCATTGTTCCTACATTACCAAAAACAGCATCTCTTACTTTTGTTGATGAAGAATTAGCACCACCACCGACTAACTGGCCTATATACTGATGAGCAATAATAAGATTCAAACGATACTTCCGAGCTTCTGAAAGAATACTAGCAAAAGAATCAGTAGCAAAATTTTGAAACTCATCAACATAAAGAAAAAAATCTCTTCTTTCTTCTTCAGGAATTCTTACTCTTTCCATAGCTGAGAGTTGAATTTTGGTAATAATCATTGCCCCAAGTAAAGAAGAATTATCTTCACCAATTTTCCCTTTAGAAACATTAACAATAAAAATCTTTCCAGAATTCATGATATCAAAAATATCAATTGTGCTTTTTGATTGACCAACAATATTTCGAATAATAGCAGTTGAAAGAAATTGACCAACTTTATTCTGAATAGGAGCAATAGCTTCATTTCGAAACTGGTCTTTCCATTGTTCGTATTCATTTATCCAAAATGATTTCACAACAGGATCTTTGACATTATTAAGAATAACCTGCCGATAATCTTTATCTACTAAAATTCTATTTACCCCAAGAAGAGTAGAACCCGGTGTATCAAGAAGAGCTAAAATAGCATTGTTTAAAATATATTCCATTCGAGCTGACCAAACATTAGACCAAATTTTGGTAAAAATTCCCATCAAACCAGAAGCAACTAAATGTTTATATTTAGGATCTGGTAAATCTAAAATATTAAAACCAATATGATGATCAGGATCAGCAGGATTAAAATAAATAACATCACTAATTCTCTCTTTAGGTATTTTTTCTAGAATCGATTCCGCAAATTCTCCATGAGGATCAACAACACAAAGCCCATCGCCATTAGCAATATCTTGAACTACTAAATTATGAAGTAAAGCCGTCTTTCCAGTGCCAGTTTTACCAACAATATACATATGTTGTCGTCTATCTTCACGATAAATACCAAACAACCTATTAGTGCCGCGAAAATTAGTCCGACCAAAATAAACAATATCTTTATTCATAACAATTTTATTTTAAACTCTTACAAAATTAGTTAAAAGAGCAACCACAGCGCCAGCAGAACCTTTAGCTAAAAACTCTCCATCAATTGTTGTCATTCTTGGCGCTATATCAATATGAACCCATGGGTAATCTTTTACAAATTGCCAAAGAAAAACAGCACCTATAATAGCACCACCATATCTTGTTTTACCCAAATTAGCTACCTCGCCAAAAGTTCCTTTTATTTCTGCTTCGTATTCTTCCCACAATGGCAATGGCCAAACGTAATCTCCTACCATTTCACCAATTTTATAAAGATTTTGTAAAATTTTTTCATCAGTTGAAAAAATAGCTGAAGCTCTCTGACCTAAAGCCACTATTGCTGCTCCTGTGAGAGTAGCTATATCTATTATCAATTTTGGTTTATATCTTTTAGCATACTCTAAAGCATCTGCTAAAATAATCCTTCCTTCTGCATCAGTATTTAAAACTTCAACAGTTTTTCCTGACATTGTTTTAAGAATATCGCCCGGTCGATAACTTGAACCTGAAGGCATATTTTCTACTGCTGGTATCAAACCAACTAAATTTTTCTTAACCTTCAACCGAGCTGCTGCTGCTAAAATATGAATTACCGCTGCTCCTCCAGACATATCCATATGCATTTCATTCATATAATCTCCAGTTTTAATATTTAAACCTCCAGTATCAAAAGTAACTCCCTTTCCTGCCAAAACGATTGGTTCTTCAGCCTTCTTTCCATTAAAATACTCCAAAATAATAAATCTTGGTTTCTCTCTAGAACCTTTAGCAACTCCAATAATTCCTCCCATCTTTAACTTCTTAATCTGATTTTCTTTTAAGATTCTTACTTTAAAACCATTTTTTCTAGCAGCTTTGACAGCGGCTTTAGCTAAATAGATAGGGGTCATATCACCGCCGGGAGTATTAGAAAGAACTCTAGCATTATTTACTTCTTCCCCAATTATTTTGCCTTGATTAAGTTCTTTCTGAATGTTGTTATTGCTAAAAACATAAACTTGTTCAATAAAAAAATAATCTTTTTTATTTTTTTCTTTATATTGAATAAACTCAAAATTAGCAATTTCTAACTGAGTAGCCAAAACTTCAGCTAAAACTTTTAGATCAGGACTATTTCTAGATTTAAAATCTTCAAAATTCACTAATATCTTCGCTACTCTTTCTTTTTTAGCCAAAAAAACTACTCGCCGCATTAATATAATCGATTTTCGATGATTAAAATCCTCAGGAATTCTTAAAATAAAAACTTTTCCCCTTTCCAAAAATAAAGCTTTATCATAAATTTCCTCAGACTTTTGACTTTTTTCGAAAAATAAAAGATGCCGACGTTCATTAGGCGACAAATTTTTAAAAAAACAATGGCTTTCAATTCTCTCTTTACCACGAACTATAAAAACTAACCCAGCGTCTTTTAAAATTTTTTTTGTGGAAGTTATCTTCAAATTATTCTTTATAATTATAACAAATTTTTGAATTTTTACTAACTCCTTCTATTATTTTAAAATTAACAAAATTTTAAATTGTTCAAAAAATGATTTCTGAAATCATAATTTTGGCCATAAATTAAAAGATATCCTATTAGTACAACTACAAGTTTTATGCTCAAATTTCTTTTCAAAATCTTCCAAGAATTTACAAAATTATAATCTCCTCTTCTAAAACTACTTCAAATTTATCATAAACTTTTTCCTTAACTAATCTAATTAACTGCCTGACATCATAAGCAGTAGCATTTGAATAATTAATAATAAAATTAGGATGCTTAGATGAAATCATAGCTCCTCCTTCTTTTACACCTTTCAGTCCACATTCAGAAATCAAAAATGCCGCTGGCACAACTGGAAAAGGATCAGTTTTTATTTCATTTTTAACAAGAGGTAAAAACTTTGATGGAAAAATTTTCAAATCAACATTCTTAAAAACGCTACCACAGTTTGGATAATCCATCGGATTTCTTTCAAAACGATAATTTATTTTCTCTTCAATAGCGCTTTTTATTATTTCTTTATCTCCTTTTTTCACTGCTAATTTTGCTTCTAAAATAATCTCATCAACTGCTGATTTTTTAAAAATACTATCTCGATAAGAAAAAAAACATTCATTGTTGTTTCTTATAATAAACTTATCTGGGTCTTTTTTATCTAAACTAATTACTTGCAAAATACCATCTTTTGTCTCACCTCCAAAAGCACCGGCATTACCCCGAATAGCGCCTCCTAAAGTACCAGGTAAACCACCTGCCCACTCCCAACCACTTAAAGAATTATCAATACAATAATCAAGCAATTCTTTTATTTGAGCGCCTGCGCCTACAATTAATAAATCACTATCGATTTGACGAATATAACTTAAACTAATTTTAATAACAATACCATCAAAACCTTCATCACGGAAAAGAATGTTTGTCCCACCGCCTAAAATAAAAACTTTTTCATTTATTTTCTCTGCTTCTTTTAAAGCTAGTTGAAGCTCACTTAAATTTCTAGCTTCAAAAAAATACTTAGCCGGTCCTCCAATTCTATAACTAGAAAATTTACTTAAAAGAATATTACGCTGGAACATCATCTAAAAAAATAATGACATAATTGTTTTTTTCTTGCAATCTAAAAATAAATTTGATATAATATAATATGTGAGTGCTGAGCTTTCGTTATCAGCACCGCTGTAGGTATTTTAAAACCTAATAGAGGCGCTGAAATCTAACGAAAGCCCCTCCAATTTCCCACCCCGTCTTTTAATAAGGCGGGGTGGTTTATTTTGTAAACTTAAGCTATGATAATTATGAGCGGCCCTGGGTAGAGCACTCACGAATTGGCACAAAAATTGGAGGTCACCACCACGGCCGCTCATTTACACCCTAAATCTTATCCTATACCTCATATACCCTACCATACCAAAAAAACCGGCAAAAATGGATAATAAGAAGATGAATAAAAATGTTTATCTCATTGGCATTAAAGGTCAAGGAATGACCGGTTTAGCTTTAATCTTAAAAAAAGAAGGCTATAATGTAACCGGCTCTGACATCAGAGAAAAATTTTCTACCGATAAAATTCTTAAAAAAGCAGGTATTAAATATTATCAGAATTTCTCCCCTAAACATTTACCACTTACAAAAAAAGATGTCTGGTTTATAAGTTCAACGGCTTATCTTGGACACAAAATTAAAAACCCTGAAGTTAATGAGTTAAGAAAAAGAAAAATTCCAATAACTCCCTATTCAGAAGCAGTGGCTGAACTTTTTAATAAAAAATTTGGAATTGCGGTTTGTGGTACCCATGGTAAAACAACCACCGCTGCTCTTATTGCTTCTATTCTTAAAAAAGCTGGCAAAAAGCCAACCGCTTTAATCGGTGGCGAAGTAATAGAATGGCAATCAAATGCTCTCACTGGTAAAGGAGATTTTTTTGTTTTGGAAGCAGATGAATATCGGGGGCAATTTTTGAAATACCAACCTAAAATAATTGCCATCACCAATATAGATTATGATCACCCGGATTACTTTAAAAATGAAAAAATATATCGAGAGGTATTTAAAAAATTCGAAAAAAATCTTAAACCAGGTGGAAAAATTTTTTACACCCCTAAAAAAATTAAACAACATTTTCAAACTCATCTTCTAGGTCAACATAATCAAAAAAATATATATCTAGCAAAAATAGTAACGTCGTATTTAGGAGTAGAAGAAAAAATAATCGAAAAGGCAATTTCTAACTTTAAAGGGGTTAGAAGGCGTTTGGAAAAAATAGGCCTTTACAAAAAAAACATCATTATTGATGACTATGCCCATAATCCAGAAAAAGTAACAGCTTCTTTAAAAACTTTGAAAGAAACTTATCCTGATAAAAAAATATCTGTAATTTTTCAACCTCATACTTTTTCCCGAACTCAAAAATTTCTAAAAGAATTTGCTAAATCTTTAATTTTAGCTGATCACATTTATCTTTTAGATATTTACAGTTCAGCTAGAGAAAAAAATGGCAAAATAAACTCTGATAAACTAGCAATAGAAATAAAAAAACTAGGTCATCAAGCTACTAATCTAAAAACTATTAAAAATGCTATTAAACTCTGCCGACAAAACAAAATTACTCAAGGAGTTTGGGTAACAATGGGAGCTGGTAATGTTTTTCGAATTGCTTACGCTCTAGTAAAAAATAAGTCTTATTCTTCATTATGAGCTGTTGGCGCTTCAAGAGTTAATTGTTCAATACCAACCGTCTCACCAGTAATTCTTAAAACATCTTTATCAATTTTACTAAATTCTTTATAAGCATTATTGTACATACTAACAGCAGTACCAAGATGAGTGCCAAGTTTTTTCATAAAAGTATCATAGTTAGCAAGATGACGACTTAATTCTTCAACTCGCTTCCTTATCTCTTTTGCTGATTCTTCTATTTGAAGCGCTCGTAATCCCTGCAGAACCGTTTGAAGATAAGCAAAAAAAGAAGTTGGTGAAACGATAATAACTTTTTTATCAACGATAGCATATTCCACCAAATCGCGAGCATTAACTGAACCTACTTTATTAATAAGCAAATCATAATAAACGGCTTCAGCAGGAATAAACATAAAAGCAAAATCCATAGTGTTCTCTTTGGGTTTAATATATTTAGCAGTTTCATCTATCCGATTTTTCAAATCGCTACGAAATGATTCACTTAATTTCTTCTTTTCCTCTTCATTATTAGTTTCTAAAAGACGATTATAATTTTCTAAACTAAACTTTGAATCAATAGGGATAATTTTATCCTTAATAAAAATAACAGCATCAACAATAGTACCATCTTTAAACTCATATTGCATTTGAAAAGTGCCAGGCGGTAAAACATTTTTTAAAACCGTCTCCAAATAATATTCACCTAGTACTCCTCTTTGTTTAGGATTTTTTAAAATATCCTGCAGACTCTTAAGTTGGTCAGCAAAATTAACTACCTGCTTATTAGTTTCATCAAGTTTCACCAATTTTTCTGTTACATCTCTAATTATTTTAGCGCTTTCACCGAATTGTCTCTGTATAATTTTAGTTGACTCAGTTAATTTCAAATCAATTAATTGACGAATCTCTTTTATCTCATTTTGAAGCATTAAATAAGCTTGGAGATTATCTTCTTTCTTATTCTCCTTTCTTTCCAAAAATAAATAAATTAAAAAACTAACTACTCCTATTCCAAAAATACTAAACAAAACCCAAAATAAAGTCATATATTCTATTTTAACACTATTCTAAAAAATAAACACTAAAGCTTTATGAATTTAATTATTAATTAAATTCATAAAAATCCAACAAATCATTACTGCTTCTTAATTATTTTTCTATCCTTTTGAAAATTTTGTTATCTTACTAAATCATCTTATGTTATGCCATGCTTAAATTTCAATACCAAAAAACAATTACTCAAGAATCAAATAATTTATCAATAAAAACAAACTCTAAATTTTTATCTTAAACCACCTCAACTCGATAACACTCCTCGCAATAATAAATTATTTCAGATTTGGTGTATTATTTGTTTAAAATGTAGTATTGTTTATAACTGAAACCACTACAGCCAAAATAGTAAGAACAAGTTTTGAATAAAAAATTTTTAATTTCTTTTAAAAAATAACTAGTAATTTCTTAAAGACCTAGCGGAAATTAACTAAAAATAAAAATTACATAACAATCTGTTGATTAGCCCAGTTTTGATAATCAATATTAATACGGTCAATATGAACACCGGCCACAAAAGGAGTACTGTAAGTATGGTATTTCTTTAAAAATTCTTCAATCTCAGCTATTTTCTTTTCTTGGGTTTTGATAATTAAAACCGCTTCCTTATCTTTTACTAGTTCACCATTACCCCAATAAATCGATTCTATTGGCCAAATATTAACACACGCTGCTACACGAGCCCTCATAATTTTCTCTCCTAACTCTTTTGCTTGCTTAATATCTCTGCAAGTTGTATAAATAAAAACCATCTTTAATACTGATAATCATTTAAACTCGACCTTTATTTTTGCTAATTACTTTTCTTGTAGTTTTTTCAATTTAATATAAATTATACCCACCATCATCCCTACAGAATAATTCTTTTAATATTTTAACTAATTTTATTCTTTTATTATGATTATTAAATTAATGGCTCAACCGATTTCCCATCTTGTTTTAAATTACTAGTCTCATCTCCTAAACTAGTAGAAACATCTTTTCCGCCTTCAATAATAGCTTTCTCTTGAAAGCTTCTAAAAATAGCAGCTTCCTCTTCAGCTATAAGTTTTTTAGCTGCCTCAGCAGAAATTGTATATTTTTTACGGGAAGCTTCAATAATTTCTTTCCTAAAAGAACGATGAGGAGGCGGTAAAACTTTTAAAGTTTCAGCTGAAAAAGGATCATAAGTTTCACCATCAATAGTCATCTTTATGTAAAATTCTCTCATTCCAAGATTTATCATATCTTTTACATCAAAAACCGGAGCCATTTCTGGTTTAAGCTTAACCGCATCATCTCCTCCTACCCGAAAAACAATAATAGTACCACAATTACCTAAAACAGCAGCTTGAATCCGTGGTAAAAGTTGGCCAACATACTGATGAGCTAACGTCATACATAAACCATATTTTCGTGCCTCTGAAAGAAGATTTTCAAAAGTTTCAGTGACAATATTATGAAACTCGTCAATATAAAAATAAAAATCTTCGCGTTCTTTTTCTGGTATTCTAGCCCTTGCCATTCCAGCCTGTTTTATTTTCGTCACAAACATTGAACCAAAAAAACTAGAATTTTCTTCACCTAAACGTCCCTTAGAAAGATTAATAAGAATAATTTTTCTATTATTCATCAATTCCTCTAAATCAATTTTATTTTCTTTCTGACCAAAAATATTTCTAAGCATCGGGTCGGAAAGAAACTGGCCTAATTTGTTAACCAAAGGAATAATAGTATCAGTATCAAACTTTTCTGACCAATCAGCAAATTCAACAACCCAGAAACGTTTAACCATATCATCTTCAATATATTCAACTACCTTCTGACGATAATTACGATCAGTTAACATTGAAATCATACCTCGCATTGTTGCGTGAGGATAATCTAAAAGAGCAAGACAAGTAAATCTAAAAACGTGTTCTAAACGAGGCGTCCAGTTAGCACCAAACTGTTTCTCCATTACTTCAATAAGACCTTGAGTAAGCTGGTGTTTAAAACTAGGGTCAACATTGGCTAAAGGATTAAAAGAAACAGGATATTGAGAATCAGAAGGGTCAATCAAACAAACATCTTCAATCCTATTTTTAGGAATAAAATCAAGAATTGCTTCAATTAAATCACCGTAAGGATCTATTAAGCAAAGCCCGTAACCATAAGCAATATCTTGTCTAATTAAAAGTTCTAAAAGCTTTGATTTGCCAACGCCGCTTTTGCCAATAATATAAATATGTCGTCGGCGGTCAACTCTTTTTAAACCAAAAATAAATTTTTTTTCATCTAAAGTGGATACATAATTAGTTCGGCCAATAAAAGAAACCTCTTTAGAAGGTACCCGACCATAAACTGGTAGTTCAGCTGGCGGAGGTGATAATTTGATAATTCTAATTTTTGAACCTTGTTGAGGCATCTAAAATAAAATCATTTCAATTCAATACACCGACTTCTTTCAAAAATTTCTCGTAAATTTCAATCAAGACTCTAGCGTCTTGAGGAGTAATATCAAAACCTGGAGTGTGGGCTAACTCATTTCTAATACGATGAGCTTGCAATAATTTTTCTGCCAATGGAAATCCATAACTACTCAACTGCGCTAAACGATCAGAAGTAGATTCTCCTTTGTAGCCTAAATTCTTTAAAACATCATCTACTAAAGCATCTGCTGCAATTATAGCAAATTTTCTTGCCTCTGGCGTGTCGGTTTTTAAACTTTCCAAAATATTATTCCAATGTTCTTTAAATATCTCAGTATTGAAAACTGGCACTTTCTTCGGCTTTTTTAAAAAAGGCTTCAACTTCGGTCTAAATTGCCAACTTTTATTAAGAGCAAAAATAAAAATACCTAACAGTAAAACATCTAAAACTAAAAACACAATTTTTACTACAAACCAAATTGTTGATAGATTTCTCATTTTTTTAAAATTTAAAAACTTAAAAATATATTTTTTTAAAAAAACTATTTAAATTTTTCAATCTCCTCTTCTTCACCAAAAATCGGCAAACCAACAGGAGGGCTTACTTTCTGACTTTCGATCCGCTGAATATGAGGAGTAGTCAAAACTGTTTCAGTTGGAACGTGAAATAAAGTTGCTAAACATTCTGTATTCATTTCAAAAGTTTTGGAAGCAGTATTCCAATTAAGAGGATGAGAACTTATTATTTTCCCCATAAAAGTTTCAGGAGGTAAATCTCTTAATCGATAATTTCGCAAAAGTCTTTGTTTTTTAAGTTCATTCCTTAAATTAGGAAAAAAATAAGGAAAATACCAAAAAAGAGTCCGAGTACTTACCCGATGATTTTGTCTAAAAGAATTAAGATTAAGAGCGCCATATTGGTTAAAAGCACCTACCAAACCTCTACTGGCATAACTATCATAAAAAGTTTCTTTTGGTGAAAGATAAATAAATCTGATAAGAGTGTTAAAAGCTGGTTTAGAAAGATTATTTTCTACTTCTTTTAAAATGTTTGTTTCATCTGGCGAACGAAGAGAAATAGCTTGTGATGCTTCAATACCGCCTTCTCCACTAACGCCTTGGGTTTTTCTTTGTTTTGGCGCTCTTAATTTTTCTAATTCATCTTGCCATTTATGGGGCCAACCTTTTTCAGGACTAACAAGAAACCGCCACTTATCACCTGCTGGGGCAATTAAAATTTGAATACCAACAATCTCTCCTGGCTTTAGTTTGCCTAAAACTTCTAAAAAGGCTGACATCGGATCAACCATTTTTTCTTCATGTTGTACTTCGACAAAATGAGGATAAGTTTTTATCGGATAAAAAGAAGGTTTAGTTAAAAGCATTTCAGTACCCCAGAGATCATAACCTTGACTATACATTTCTTCAACAGAGCTTGGAAATTTATTGACGTAATCTTCGACTTCCACTACTTCTACATCAGGATAATAAGAATAAATCGCTGCCTCTACTAAATTTTTCTGTTTCTTGTAAAGTCTAATATAGTAGTGAATTTCGCCACCAAAACTAACAATCTCTAAAGAAAACCAACGAGTTAATTCCCCATCCACCCAACGTTCTTGAAAATTACTTGGCGTATTTCTTAAAGAATGCATAGCTGTTAATACTTGCTCCATTGCTTTAGGGTTTTTAGTATTTTCTCTTGGTATTTTTAACTCTAATAAAGTCCATTTTATCTGACTTTTGAAAAGTTCATTTCTCCAATAAAGCCAAGTGGAAAGAGTTATTGGTAAAAGTATAAAAAAAAGCCACAACCACCAACTAGCGGCTAAAAAATCTCTTATAATTACTAAAGCTTTATCAAAATCAATACCCTGTATTATCAAAAAATAAGAAAAATAACCGCCGCTTACTATTAAAAGCAAAAGAAAAAACCAAATTTCTTCTTTTTTAAAAAGTTCTACAATAATTTCTTCAATCTCGCTAAAAATTTTTTTTATCATCGTTATTAAACTCGCTTAAGATAATAACGGCCATCTTCAAGACGTCGGAAATAGCGACGATTTTGAAGATTAATAAGAATAGTTTGGGTTTTGAGTATTTTTTTCTGACTAACTAATTCAATTACTTTCTCGCGAGGAAGAGGGCCATATTTTTTAAAGATTGAAATTAAAATTTCTAAAGTTGTTCCCGGTTCATAACCATGTTCTCGCAAAGCATAAATACCCCTTCCTACCAAAACAAAACGGTCGTCTTTAATAAGTTCGTTATGAACAGTTTGAGGATGAGCTTTTTTGTTATCAAACTTTAATCGATTAATTTCATTGGCAATATCTACAAAATGAAAAGGTTTTCTTTTTTTCTTAAGAACAAGATAAATTTTATCGCGAATGGTTCTGGGATTGATTTCTTCCCATTTTTGTAAACCAAAATCGCCAAAACAATTCAGACCAAAATGTTTTGAAATCGAAACTGCATGAAGAGAATGAAAATCTTTAAAATAAACAAGATGGGTATGATTTTCTAAAATCTCTTTCCTATCTTTTTTTTCGAAAAGATTAACTAAATTTTTAACAAAATTAATAAAACGTTCTTTGTCCTGTTCAGTAAGATACCAAAAACTTTTAAAATTATCATCTTCTTTATGATAAAAAGGTTTCTCAACTACAAAATAGATAAACTTTAATTTTCTATTAGCATGTTTAATATTTTCTTTAGTCAATTCTTTAAAATAATTTAACACATCATTTATAAATAAATCATCTTCTCTAACCCCGCCTACTTTAGCAAGATGATTATGCCCAAATGATAAAACTAATTCTGCTTCTTGAGCTATTTTTGATCTTATCTTAATTAAAGACTTTTCTTCAATCTGACGAACTCTTTCTCTAGTGATACCTAACTTATCACCAATCTCCTGAAGAGTTGTTGATTTTCCTGAAAAAAGACCAAAACGGTCAATAAGAACCCGTCGTTGAGTAGGATTCAAATCATCAAGACTGTTTTCTATAATTATGTCTAAATTCTTATTCATACAACCAATTATAATAATTTATCACAATAAATGAATAAAGTCAATATCTCTTTATTACTTGCCTTTACTACTTATAATAAATCCGGCCGGGAATTCTAAAATCAATATAATAAAGTTTGCTAAAATTTAACTGATTTTTTAAATTTTTAATTATTTCTGCTAAATCTTCCGGCATATGTTCAAAACTAAAAATAAAACGAGGTCCTTCAGCAACAACAATTTCCCATTCTCTTAAAGCCGAATCTTTAACCCAAATACTCTCGATTGACATATTTTCTTTCCTAAACACCCCAATAACCTCAAACATTGTTTTAAACCAACCACTTTCCGTTAGAACTAATTGGCCTAAATTTATAATCCGTTCATTTTCATCATTAATTTTTAAAAGAAGATTCCCTTCAGCTTTTGGCGCTAAACTAAAAGCAACGCCCTCTTTATCAAAAATAAAACATTGCCTATTTTTAACAAAACACCAAATACCTTTAAACTGACGTTCTGAAACTATAACTTCTACTTTTTGTTCCCAAAAATTTATTTTTAATTTCAAATCTGCCAGCAAAGGAATTTTTTCTTTAACTAAATCATCTTTAATGCCTAACCAAAAAATTAAATTATCCTGTCCAAAAAAAGCTCGCCAACTTTGATTTTTAATAATTTCTGCAGTCAACAAACCAAATAAAATATTTCTATCAATCGTTCTTATTCCTTCAACTTTAAATTCATTTACCTTTACAAAACCGCTGTAAAAGAGAAAATAAAAGAAGCTAATTAATAGCAAACCAACTATAAACAAAATTACCAGCAATTTCCATCTTATTTTCTTTTTCTCACGTTTAAATTCGTATATCTCCCCTATCATCTATCTAAAACTAATTTCTTTTTTACCAACATAAAATTGAAGCGCTTCCGGAATAATTATTGTGCCATTTTTTGTTTGATAATTCTCAATAATAGCAATAATCGTTCGCCCAATAGCAAAAGCGGTACCATTAACAGTATGAACATAAAATTTAGTATTAAATTTTTTAGATTTAAACTTTATATTAAGACGCCGAGCTTGAAAATCAGTAACATTGGAAGTTGAGTGAGTTTCACGATACTGATTATAAGAAGGCAACCAAGCTTCAATATCATATTTAGCAGCAGCTGTATTTCCTAAATCGCCAGTACAAATTTCAACCACTCGGTAAGGAATTTTTAAAAGCTGCATAAGTCTTTCTTCAAGTGATAAAAAAAATCTGTGTTCTTCTCTTGATTTATCAGGATGACAAAAACTAAACATTTCTATCTTATCAAATTGATGAACTCTTAAAATACCTTTTGTATCTTTACCATAAGAGCCCGCTTCCCGCCGAAAACAAGTTGAAAAAGCTACATAACGTTTGGGCAGCTCATCTTCCAAAAAAATTTCATCAGCGTGCATCGGCCCAATTGATTGCTCAGAAGTTCCCACTAAATACAATTGATCTTTTTCAAAAAAATAAACTTCTTCTCTATCCTCTTTTTGATCAAGATAACCCATCGCTTCCATCATTTTTTTATTAATCAAAACTGGCGGGACAAGGGGTATGAATCCTTCTTTTGTCAAAACATCTAAAGCTAAACGAACTAACCCAAATTCCAAAAGAACAGCTTCGTTTTTTAAATAACCAAACCGACTACCACTTACTTTAGCGGCTCTTTTTACATCAATTAAATCTAAATTTTCAGCAAGTGTTAAATAATCTTTAACCTCAAAATCAAATTTTGGCTTTTCGCCTACTTCTCTTAAGACTTTATTAGCAGACTCATTTTCGCCAGCTGGCACTTCTGGTAAAGGTAAATTTGGTAATTGAAAAGCTATCTCTAATCTTTTGTCTTCTAAATATGAAACTTCTTCTGTTAATTCAGCGATTCTTTTTTTTAAAAGCTGAGCTCGCGCAAGTTGAACTTCGCTTTTATCTTTAGCTAGCTCTTTATTAAGCGCATTCTGTTCAGCTTTAAGCTGATTCAAAGATAAAATTTTCTTTCGCCATTTTTCATCAAAACGTAAAAATTTATCCACTAAAGCTGGATTTTTATTTTTGCTAGCAACTCCTTTTTTAACTTCTTCAGGATTTTGACGAATTAAATTAAAATCAAGCATTTTAATTTACTTTTTTAAATTTTACTAAAAATAACTAAATCTGAAAAGAGGTTAATTATGAAAATCCAAAAAATCTTAAGAAGTATTTTTTATTTTTATTCTAAAATTTTTCTCTATTAAAAATAAAAAATCTAAAAAAATCTCACTTCCTAAAATTGATTTATCAACGAGTGGCGTTATAAATTGCTTGGATTTCTGCGTCTGATAGAGCTCTATTGTAGATTCGGACCTCGTCGATGAGGCCATTCCAATAATTATCTACTCTCCCAATCCAATAACTGGTGGCGGTATCGTAAAAACTACCTGGAGCTGTAGAAGTGCTGAATAAGGAACCGTCTCGATAAAAAGAGTAAGTGTTACTGCTTTTAGTCCAAACAATTTGATGCCATGTGTTTGTCTCAGTAAAAAAACTTAGTAGTACACCATCATATCTAGTGGTGCAAGTTGAATTCCAAGAATCATAATGAAGACCCTTATTATTAATTCCAGAAGTAAGCCACATTCCAGGCTTGCGACAGCCCTCTCCTTCTTTTCCTATGAAACCATGATATGAACCATCTATAACATTCGTATTCACCCACATCGAAATGGTGAAAACGCTGTTATTGGTAAAAGGATAATTTATCTGCACATAATCATCCATCCCATCAAAACTCAAAGCACCTCCTACTTTACCCTGAACCCAAGTAGGTCCATTTATAAGTGTTCCATGATTGTTGTTGCCTGATTTATCATAAGCAGTAGTTCCTGAACCTTCATCAAAACTCCAATAACCAACAAGGCCTTCAGCTTGAGCAATAAGATTAAGATTAGTGCCTACTTCTATTTTAGCCGGGTTGGTTCCTTCATCATTTAATGCTTTGCTTTTGTATTTGTTAGATTCTATTTGAGCGGCAAGAGCCCATGAG
>Ga0197142_1002400_pt1 | contig 16466 bp, 13 predicted proteins | sample GBS60_MetaG_FD_148614 | JGI IMG/M metagenome (GOLD analysis project Ga0197142, IMG submission 148614) | Sediment microbial communities from Great Boiling Springs, Gerlach, Nevada, United States - GBS 60_MetaG | ecosystem: Environmental > Aquatic > Thermal springs > Hot (42-90C) > Sediment...
AGCTCTTCTTTTGTCCCTTTCAGATACAACACATCCCCTACTTGCTCTATTACTACATTCACTCCCAGTAATTTGCTTAGTCTTTCTACTCCTTCTTTGTTAAGATTCTCGGAAATCTTGACTGAGAGTACATCTACCTTTGATGTAAGAGATTTTAAATAGGAAGCAGCTCTTAAAACGTTTTCACTCGAACCTGAAACTATAAGTTTATTTAAGTTTTCGAAATAGCCAACTTCCACATTAAATACCTTTTTTAAATAGTCAATGTGAGAAGTTGTTAACATAAAACCTACTGAAACAACGAGCGTCTCATTAATCTTTACATACTGCTTTGCTTTATCAACATTTTCTTTCCTACCTACAACATATGCAAGATTTTCAAAAGTGTATATTTTTACCCTAAAATTCTCTTCCAGCATCGTTTTAAGGTTATTATCAATGGGCTGAATTTCATAGACCATAACATCCTCAGCAAGAAGATTCTTGAGGAATTCTTGTGCACCTTTAGCTTGTGTTCCATAAATTACAGTTTTATCACCTACAGTAAATACTCCCACGTTGTAGATTTTTTGGACAAGTTCGATTGAATTCTGTTCATACTTTTCTGTCGATATAAGGATACTCTTACCAAAACTCTCTCGAATGTTCTTAACCTTCTCGGTTGTCTTTTCGCTTTCAGATTTTGGAACTGTAAAAATCCAATAATCCCCAGATAATCTTGTTGGATATCCAATAAGTTTTTCCATTACCTCGACCGATGGGTCAGTCGGTTCAAAATTGACAAAAATATCAACAACTTCCTCACTTATTACCTTCTTAAGCCTCTCAACATCTTTAATCTTTCCCTTTATAAGTTTTGTACCATCAGAGAAAGATTCAATTATCTCCACGTTGTAACTCTTGAGAAACTCTTCATCAGCCTTAATTGTAAATGTTGTTGAAGAAAGCACATCCAAAAACTCTACGAAACTAGTAAACGTTTTTTCATTAACAAAAAGAGTTAAATAAACTACGTCATTATAAGATTTAATTATATAGTCTTTCTCATTTATACTCATGTATTGGAGAGCAGTTTTTACAACCTCTTCAGGTATACTTGATAAAGTCAATTTCCACGGATTTGATATAACTGGATCCTGTAGAATATTCTTTAAAAGTTGTTCATAACTTGAAGGTACGTACAACTTACCATTAACAACGTTTATACCAGAATTAGGATAGAGTAAATTCAAAACGTCAGCAACTCTTTGCGGATATTGCACATCATAAACTTTATAATTAACTGGTTGTATAGGAGATATTACACCACCTGTGGTAATTCCACCAGCCGAAACACCTTCTGCACCACTTGTTGTGCCACTTGCTGTTGTTCCACCACCTGTTGGAACAGTTTGAGAAGTACCGGAAGTTGTTTCCGGCTTTGTTGGCTTTAAGTTAATTATAAACTGCTCTGCATTTTTGGAATCTGGTCCAGAAAGAGCGACTTTTTTAATTTCTGGTAAAACAACATAATCAAAATCATAAATTTTTTTCAGTTTTTCAAGTAATCCTTGAATTTGTTCATCTGATGCTGTATATGGCACATAGTTCCATGCTGGTTTTTGAACAACTGCCCCTGTTTGTTGAACAACTATTGAAGGCTCAAGTGCAGATGCAATTAATTTGTATTCTTTTACGCCTCCGTATACGAAAAGTCTCGATTTATCGGCTTTTGAAGATTTATAAATGCTTTGACCTATTGATTTTTTAATATTTTCGACCGTAACTTGCCCGTCTGCTATTTGAAAATACGTTGCGAAACTCTTCTGTATTTCTTCCGATGTTCCAATATATAAAGTCTTGTCCTCAGTGTATGCGTAAGAGAGACCTGTAAGGGTTAGCAAGTTTCTAAGCACTTGTTCGATGGTTGCCTTATCGGCTTTGGTATTAACTATTTTCCCTTTTGCACCATCATATAAAATCATTCTCAGTCCAAAGAATTCTGCCAAGTCTTTAAAAACAACCTCGCTCTTCAAATTTACGAAATTCGTGGTTAAGGTTTTCTTTGAAGAACTAATCGGAACTCTTATGTAAAGTTTCGAACCGGTTACATTGTATGTAATTGCAACTGGTGTAATTGTGTATACAAATAAATTTACAGCTTCTTCAAACGCTACAACTTGAACTCCTTCAATTGTTTCGGCTGAAATCGGCAAGAAAAAAGAATCCTTGCTAAGATCACTAACAACAAAGAAATGCACAGTTTGACTTCCGTTAGTCGAATAAAACTGCACTGAGGGTGTTTTTGTGAAAGATACAATCACGACTATTTCGTTGGTAGTTTTAACATATGTAATATCTGATAACTCTGCAAACACACTTCCAAAAAAAACAAATAGGAGATAAAATAAAGCTGTGGAAAGCAAAGCTCTGCGAAAATTCACTCTCATAAAACAACCCCCTCTAATTGATTTTCAATAGTTATAATTCGTTGAATGAGAAAATTCAAACTGTATTTTTACAATTATAAATTTGCTAAGGCTGAGATGAATCTTGGCTTTGATATATTATTTTGATGTATTATGTTAAATTACTTTATTAAAAAATACTCCTTTCAACGTATGCTTAACTTTAATTGTTTTAATTATTTGGATATGCTGATTTTCTTTACTTTACCATCTGAAGTATCAAGAACAACTACGTACTGACTATTAATATCAACCACTTTGTATTTACCTTCGATTAATTCTTCACTGTTATATGATTTAGTCTCTCCACCTATGGTTATATAAAGTTTTCGTATTTTGTTTTCTCCGTCGCTTAACTCTACGTATCCGTGATATTGCAAAGCATCTGAAGTAATATCTTCTATGTTCTGATTGATGGATGATGCTTTAAGATTGTTCCTGCTATTATAAGAATCTTGGTCTAAACTTACGGTTGTATCTTCACTTTTGGATTTTCCAGTTAGCTTTTTAAGATCTATAAAATACGGCTCGAATATATCAGGTACGGTAACATTTGTTTCTTCGAAAGTTAGAAATGTAAACGAATTTGTTGTGTTAAAAGCAGTGTTTGTAGCATAATCTACGCTTTGTAATGTAGTTGTAGAAACAGTACTCTGCTCATGAATTTGTACAGATTGTGAAGTATTAGCTGCATTGTTACCAGGCGCTTTCTGTTGTGCTGGTTGTCCAGTACTGAACAGCACAAATATAGCTAATATCCAAACCAACACTGCAATAACTAATAATATTGTTGTTCTTTTATTTAAAGCCATATAAATCCCCACTTTCAAAATTGTCTTAAAAACATTTAATACACGCTTTTCAGTATAAAAGTATATTTTACCGGTCTTTTATTAAAAGCAATAGGTTCGTCAATTGATGACTTTAATAGTATGTAATTAGTCGCTATTAATTTCCCTGATAGTAGTTCCTCCAATTTTGATTTTAATTCTTCTGAGCCTATCTCTTCTTCAATAAAAACATCCGGCAAACTGACAAATTCGGCTTTTAATTGCTCTAAAATTCTACTTTCATTAGTGAGACGTTCAATACTTCGATACAAACTCCTAACTTCCTGAAATTTTGATTCTAAATTTGATACGTACCTGTACGTAGCATTTGTAAAGTAGAATATACTTCCCAACAAAGATAGGAGAAAGATAAATAAAGCAGTTAAAGTTGCAATTTTACGTGGAATTAGTATCATTTTTTACCCTCCCAGATATAATGAAAGTACTTTAAATCTCCAAGGAAATTCCTTTCATCCAAGAGAGAGACTGCAAAGTCTTTGTAATACTTATTGAGTTTGTTGTAAATCGTCTCTGTGCTAAGTTGAGATACTGATCCGTACTCATAGTAATCGATATAGAAGCGTTGTCCATCATACATAACGCCCGAGAGAAAGAATTTATTGCTAGTCTTGGATAATTCATTAAAGAAAACCCTTAAGAAGTATGTATCTTTATAAACATCTACAAGTTGATTTTTTATCTCTTCGTTTGCTCTTTTGATATCATTCTCTCTACTCTTCAGAGATAAAATGAGGCTATTAACCTGGCTTTCCAAGAAATCCACATTAGTTGATGAAAGATTGTTAAATACTTCTGGATAACTGCGTAGTAATTCAGAAATCTTTAGTAACCTTAGTTGATAAGAGACAGAAAAAAAAGAAATTGCCGGAAGTATGGAAATAAAAATCAGTATGAGAAATGTTCTTAACTTATAGACTCTTTTCTTACCAGATGATAGATTTAACTTTTCCAAGCTCAATTCCCCCTCTGTAAATTAAACCAAGTTCAGAAATGGAAATTTGTGGATAGAGTCTTGTCAAGAAGACTGGGTCAGTAAATTTTTTAACCATTTCGGATCCTTCAATAAAGATTGTATCTCGTATTAACTTCGACTTTGTAATGAGAACAATACCATCTATTACATCAAGCAAAATCTTTTCCAGTTCAGTAGTATTTACAGATATTACAATTTCTCTACTTATAATGCTAAAAAGATCAGAAGCTATGGTTTCAAGTATCTTTTTAGATTGCTCAATAAGTTCTTCGTTTCCACTATTTTCAATCTCAGACAATTCAAAACCGGTTTCTTCTTTAATTAAATGACTTATTTCATTTGTAGAAATATCTATTATCCTTAAATTCATTATGGCGGTTCCATTCATCACAATTACTCCAGACGTGTACTCGCCAAGTACAACATACACCCAGCGACCAGGAAGTTTTTTGACAAGAAGCAATTCAGAAAGAATACTCGGATAAGCAATATCTGGAATAACATTAAGTCCATTCGTTTCAAGAAATCTCATAAAATCTGCTCTTCTAACAAACAGAGCAAAATTCTTACCGAACAACGATGGAACACAAGAAACATTTATATCTTCATTTAAATTATAAATTCTTCTCAGTTCAAGCTCGGCAACTCGAATTCTATCGCTTTCCTTCTTAATTGGAGGTAATTCCAAAAAAGCTGTTTGAATTATATCCCATGGAATATTAACAACCACTAAATCCTCGGGATCAGATTCTACAAACCTTTGATGATAGCTTTTTATACGTATCTTCTTATTTCTGTAATTAGCAATCAATGTACTCGCTTGTCCTTCATTGAAATTGTAAGCGACTATTCTATTCTTGAAAATTCCCAAGCTACTTTTCACCTCCTGATATTTTGAAAAGTATCGGTTCTACAGCTATTCCGCTATATGTTCCACCTTTTACCCATCTAAAAGATAATACTTCTATGTTTGAAAGACACATTTCGGATGGTCGCTTAAAATAAATCGTATTAATAGGAAAAACAACACAATTTTCCTTATCATATACTTTGTATAATTCTGATTTCCACAAACCAGCATATAAAGCAGTCTCTATGTAATGCTTTGTTAAATCTATATCAAAGACCTTTGTAAAGTTAGTAACACTGGCTGTTAAGAAAAAGCCAATGATAGTAAGGACAACCATTAGCTCAATCAAATTCACACAGCCCACATCCCTTAGCTATGTTTATTTTTATCTTCCAAATTGTCCTTGCATTTGGAAGATTGTAGAATACATTGTGAAGGCAATGAACGCTATGAAAAGACCAACAAAAGCTATCATCATCGGTTCTATGAGGCTCACAAGTTTCTTGGTATCTGTAAGAATTTCTTCTTCGTAAAAATCAGCAACTTTTTCCATTACAACATCCAATTTACCAGTTTGCTCACCTGTACCAACCATTTCGTAAACGATTTGCGGAAAGATATTTGCTCTTCTTAAGCTATCTTTTAAGTTACTTCCAGCCTTGACTTCTTCAATAACTTTGGAAATCGTTGCAATAAATTTGGGATTATTTGATGCCTTTGCAGCCATATCAAGAGCACTAACCATTGAAACACCGCTACCAATCAAAACACCAAGAGTTCTGGTAAATCTCTCATTAGCCATCTTCTGGCGAAGTTTTCTTATTGGTGGAATTAATCCCCCAATAAACTCTTTGACATATGCACCATATACAGTAGCTAAGAAAAACTTGAGTCCTATACCTATAGCAATGACTATTGGAAGTAATATGTACCATTTCTTGGTAAAAATATAGTTCAGCTTCATTAACATCCCAAGAACACCACTTGTTGGTGTTGTACCAAAGACTGATATAAGCTTTGGAAGTATGAAAACAGATATAACAATAACGACCAAAACGGCAAAACTAAGTATGAACATAGGATAAGCCATAGAAGATTTCACTTGTTCTTTAAGTCTATTAACTCCTTCATAGTAATTAGCTACTTTCTTCATTGTAACATCCAATACACCGCCCTCTTCTCCAGCGCGGATCATGTTTATCAATATTGAATCAAAAACTCCCTGCCTTTCGAGTGCATCAGAAAAGGACATACCTGCTTTCATATCTGAAGCAACTTCTTTGAGGATATTTCTAAATTTCTTTGAGAAGACTTCTTGCTCAGATAAAGTCATAATCGCATCTACTAATCTTAGACCGGCAGAAATCATCGTTTCAAGCTGCCTTGCAAAGAGAACAACGTCTTTTGTTTTCAGTTGAAAAAGGGATTTTTTCTTTGCGCCAGGTTTTGATGATGACCTTACCAAGCCTTTTGAAGCCTTGTCACCTTTTTCAACAATATCTGTAATAAGCACTCCTTGCTCTTTTAACCTATCGAGTGCTTCTTTAAAACTATCGGCTTGGATTATGCCTTTCAACTTTCTGCCACTTCTATCTATGCCTTTGTATTCGAATACCAACTTATTCTCCCTCCAAGTTTTTATTATAAAATTAAAAAATAAAATTAAAAAACAACGTTTATGTTGCTTAGCCTTGAATCACCCATTATCTGCCCGTTTCTTAAGGTTATTACTCTATCACAAATATCTTTGAAGAGTTCTGGTTCATGGGTTGCAATTAAAAATCCTCTGCCACTTTCTTTAAATCGTCTTATTATTTCTCTTATTCCAAGTATACCTTTCAAGTCAAGACCGGCTGTTGGTTCATCAAAAATTAAAAATTCCGGTTCATGGAGTAGTATAGAAGCTATTGCAACCTTTCGTTGCTCTCCACCAGAGAGTTTAAAGGGTGATTCTTTAAGAATATTCCTTTTCAACCCTACAAGGTTCAACACTTCATGTAACTTCTCGTTTGTGTAAGGTATTCTGAAATTCTTGGACGCATAAGTAAGTTCCTCTTCAACGGTCTCATTAAAAAACTGCCTCTCTGGGATTTGAAAAGCAACTCCAAACTTTTTTCGATATTCGTATGGTTGAACAAATGGATTTACGCCATCGTATAAAACAGTTCCACATGAAGGTTTAATAAGTAAATCAAGTAAGTATATCAATGTTGTCTTTCCAGAACCAGTACTTCCTACAAGAAGCAGACATTCATCAGTTGAAAATGACAAATTAATATCTATAAGCGCTATTTTTTCAACATCTGTCTTTTCTTCAAATATAACTGAAACATCTTTTAATTCAATTATCATAGCTATTCACCCTTTTACAAGGCACGTTATTTAGATTGCTCTTTTTTTGAAAGATAAATTCTTATTCCGCCTTCTTTCCAAATATCCTCTGCATTTCCAAAGACTTCTTTCATGTAGTTTCTAATTCTTTTCCCACCTTTATTGTGATAAGCCACGAGCTGTAAAGTACCGCCATCTTTTAAATGCTCAAATGCGCCTTTAATAAGGTTCATCCATACTTCTTTACCTGCTACAATAGGTGGATTAGCGATTATGTGATCGAAAGTCATTCCTTCCCACGGCTCATACAAATTCCCTTGTCTTATATCCACATCAATGTTGTTATCTTTTGCATTTATCTTTGCAAACTCAACTGCCCTCTTGTTTATATCAGACATATACAATTCTACGCCAGGATTTTCCTTCTTAATCGTAATTCCAATAATTCCATAACCACAACCAATATCGAGTACTTTACCATATATTGGTGCATGGTGATTTATTAATATTTCCGTTGCTTTATCAACATTTCCAAAAGAATACACTCCAGATGGACTTTTAAAATTATAAATATGCCCATTCTTAAGCTCAAGACGAATCTCTCTTACTTTTAAAGGAGTAATTGGTTCTTCGACATAATAGTGAGTAAAATTTCCATCGTTGTATTTTGACAAACTATATCACCCCTAAAATATTATTTTTATATACCATTACCATAAGCCAAAGAATTATTTAAATAAAGTCGTTCCTGCGCTTTGGAAATTAAAGAATCCAAATCCCTTCCGTCAGTTATATACTCAGCTACTCCAAACTGTATTTCCAAATCTACACCCATTTTTTTGCAAAACACTTGCACTTGTCCTTCAATTCTCTTTTTCAAAGAATACGGCGGTTCCTTAGATAGGCTCAGTATTACAAAATCATCTCCTCCAATTCTTCCAATAACGTCACTCTTTCTGGAAGTTTTGCTAATTGCCTTAGAAAGTTTTTTCAATATATCATCACCGAATTCATAACCATAGATCTTGTTTACTCTTTCGAAATTTTTGATGTCAAAGTATATCAGATAAAGCCTGCTTGAAAGTCTTTTGGAAAGTTCTGAATATTTTTCAAAATAGCTATTCAAGAACTTCAAATTTGGCAAGTAAGTCAGTTCATCAAAAACGCTAATCTTTTCAATTTCAGAGTTTTTTTCTTTTAACAAATGAATCAAATCAAATCTTTCCACTGTAATAGAAAGTGCACCACCTATCATTTCGGCAAAGTTCTCGAAGTTGTACTTCTCAAAAACATCCTCATCTTCCCAGGTATCTAAGTTAAAGAACCCCACAATCTTTCTCTGAGATCTAATGGGAATAGATATAAAAGCTTTTATATTATCAATAGTTCCCGCTTTTTGTTTTAGAACATCGTCATCTTCATTTAGTTTCTTTGAAAGTTCCTTTATAATATCCACACTTCTTCTTTTAATTATATAAACATTCTTAAATCTTCTCATTAAGATTTCTTTCTGTGAAAATCTTATTTTCTTCAAAATTTCATAGTCGTGATTATATGCTGCTAAATAGAAAAAATATCCATCTTCGTCACACCAAAGCACACTACCACTATGTACAAAACTCAAATTATCAACTGCTATTTTCAAAAGGGTCTCAAAGTCCTTCCTTTTCAACAAACTCTCTCTATTTTGCGATATATTAAGCAGATGCTCACTAAAGAGAGCAAACATCTTATTTATTTCATCCGTCTTATTTTCAATCTTCTTTCTCGGAGCCATTTTTATCACTCCCTGTTAAAAACTTTACAAAAAGAGTTGTTAAGATATAAAAAGAGAATAAAATCACTATGAGAGAAATATAACCAATTATACCAATTTTTAGAGCATTAAGAAAATTCAATTTTTCCATACAGTCATCTCCTTAGCAAAAAATAGAATCTCACAAACTGCTGACAAGCGCTATTAATATCCCACCGGCAAGAACAGAACCAATCTGTCCCGCTACATTTGCCCCAACTGCATACATTAAGAGATAATTTGTAGGATCTTCTTTTCTTCCGAGATTATGAATCACTCGTGCAGACATTGGAAATGCCGAAATTCCCGTTGCTCCAAGCATTGGATTGATTTTGTGCTTTAAAAATAGATTTAAAAACTTTGCAAAGAGTACACCACCTGCTGTATCAAAAATAAAAGCTACCATTCCAAGCAAAAGAATGTAGAGTGTTTGAGGCTTTAGAAACTTATCAGCTGTCATTGTTGAACCTATCGACAAACCAAGAAAAATTGTCACAATATTAGCAAGTTCCGTCTGTGCTGATTTAGCCATAGAATTAAGGACTCCGCATTCTCTGAGAAGATTTCCAAACATCAAGAAACCTATAAGAGCAGTAGCACTTGGTGTTATAATACTCGATATTATAGTTACCAATATTGGAAAAATTATTCTCATTCGCTTGCTAATTTTCAAACCTTTTGCAGGCATCTTTATCATTCTCTCTTCCTTTGTTGTAAGTGCTTTAATAACTGGTGGTTGAATAATCGGTACGAGGGACATGTAAGAATAAGCAGCTACAGTTATTGGTCCAAGCAATTCTTTCGCAAACCTTCCAGCAACATATATTGAAGTAGGACCATCTGCAGCTCCGATGATTCCAATAGAAGCAGCTTGCTTAATATCAAACCCCAACAACGTTGCAACGACCATTGTCGCAAAAATTCCAAATTGAGCAGCAGCTCCAAATAAGAACATTATTGGGTGCTCAAGCAGAGGTCCGAAATCAATCATGGCGCCAACTGCAATAAATATCAAAAGTGGGAAAATTTCTGTTATAATACCTATATCAAAGAAGATATTCAAAACTCCACGATGTAAAACTCCGTCTAACCATTGATCCAACACTGAAGAAAATGGAATATTCACTAATATCGTCGAAAAACCAATTGGAATAAGCAATGCCGGTTCATATTCTTTTGAAATCGCAAGGTATATCAGAAGTATCCCAACACTTATCATTATAATATTACTAAGATTTAGATACAAAATACCATATAATAGCTCTGACAAAAATCACACCCCCAAATCTAGTATCTGTTATGAAGAAACCGCACAAATATATTTTAGCATACGAGCTCATAAATGCATACATAGACTTATTTTGTAACTTGTATTCATTTGTTTCTTAATATTATTAATAAGAATTAAACAAGAGGTGATTTTAATGTTCAAAGTTCCTGTATCGTATATTTTCTTGCTACTATTTAACACAGTTATTGCACTTCAAACAGTTGCTGTATTTCTAAAATATCGGAGTAAACCAATTTCAAAAATTGGTTCGGTTGCCTCTTTAACGATTGGTTTGTATTCTTTTGGATATGCAATGGAGTTACTGCATATAATTTCGAATGATCTAGCAAGAGCCTATTTTTGGTATAAGATTCAATACCTTGCCATCCCGTATTTAGCTGTTTCGTGGTATTTTTTTGTAGCGTCTTTTGTGGAAAGAAAAGTTAAAAAAAAGCAAGTATTACTTTCTCTAATTATTCCAATCGCATCTACAGTTCTGGTTTGGACAAATGAGTTTCACCACCTTTACTTAAAATCTTATCTTGAGAACGGAACATATCTCGTACGTGGACCGTTCTACTATGTTCATATTGTTTATACGTATACATTATCCTTTTTAAGTTATTATCTTTTGTTAAAGATTATCAAGAAATACAGAACCGTAATTCGAAGACCGACCATCATACACATTTTTTCAGCAATATTAATTCCAATAACTCTAAGTCTAATATTTATAATCTTCAAATTAAACATCGACTTAACTCCATTTGGACTTATGGCAAGCTTAATAATAATTCTTTTTGAAGCTCAAAGACTCCACGGTTTTGATTTAGAAACTGAGATAAGAGATATTGTCTACAACTCATCAAAAGACATGGTGATTGTTATAGATAATGAAGGATATATAATAAACACGAACAAGAATTTTGAGAAATATTTCAACGAGCATTTTGGCAATGTAGAAGTTTTGCGACGATCGATAGCTGATATTTTGAGTGTAGAGTGCCTTGAAGCAATAAGAAAAGGAGAAGGACTCGTAGAAAAATCTGGGAGTTATTTTGAAATATGGACAAGCACTTTGAAGGACAGACGAGGAAAAGAATTTGGAAAAGTAGTCTTTTTCCACGATATTACAGAATTGAAACGTTCTGAAATCGAAAGAGCCATTGACAACGAAAGATATAAAACCTTGTTTGAGTTTGCTCCTGTTGGGATACTTATAGAAGATGAAGATGGAAAGATACTCGATGTTAATCCTGAATTTTGCAAAATTAATGGGATGAAAAAGGAAGAATTAATTGGAAAAAGTGTCTTCTTTTTGGCACCGAAAGAAGACCACGAAAGAGTTAAAAAGAATATAAGAGACATTCTTTCTGGAAAAACATTAATCCATACAGTAAAAGATGTTGGAAAACATGGCGAAATGAGGTACATTGAATTATACGAAACACGCCTGACTTTACCAAATGGTGAGAAAGGCATATTATCAATACAAAAGGATATAACAAAACAAAAGTTGATCCAAGAAGCCATAAAAAACTTAGCAAAATACCAGCGAATAATTATAGACCTTGCAATAAACTTCATCAACTTACCTATTGAAAAGCTTGATACCGAAATTCTAAATGCTGTACATCTCGTTGCGAAAGAACTAAACATTTCTCGATTACGCGTCTATCGGTTCATAAAAGATGCTGGTTCATTTGCATCAGTCTCGAATTGGTTTTATTCAACGAACGCTTCGGAAAGTGCAAATGTTTTGTTTGAGATTGAAAAAGTTAGAGGTCATGAGCTAGAAAGATTACTTTCAGGAAAACAATTTGTGATTACAAAAGAAACTACACAAAATGAGACAATTTTGAAAATTCTTGGTGAGCTTTTTACAGCATTAATCACTCCAATAAAATTAAATGGTGATTTATTGGGCTTCATAAGTGCAGTTTCAAAAGAACCAAGAGATTGGAGTGCTGCTGAGAAGAGTATTTTTACACTTCTTGCAACATTAATTGCAAATGTCGAATCAAAGATGAAATACGAACAAGAACTTATCCAAGCAAAAAAGATAGCTGAAGAAGCAAGCGTAGCAAAGAGTAATTTTCTTGCAAACATGAGCCATGAGATTAGAACACCCCTGAATGGGATTGTCGGATTTGCAAATCTACTTGCAGAGACTAACCTCGATGAAAAGCAAAGAAAATATCTCTCAACGATACTCAAATCAACAGAGGTTCTCCTTAGCGTTATAAATGATATTCTTGATCTTGCAAAGATAGAAAGCGGAAGGTTTCAGTTAGAACCCGTTGAATCTAATATGAAAATGGAGATGCAAAGTGCACTTTTGCTCTACGAAGCAAAGGCTAAAGAAAAGAATGTAACTTACGTTGTTTCAATAGATGAAAGTATTGGAGATTGCTTAGTATTCGATAGTATTAGACTTCAGCAAGTACTTTTTAATCTTATCAATAACGCTATCAAGTTCACACCAGCTGGTGGATTTGTTTCTGTTAGAGCGGAAAAAATAAACGAAGATAAGGAATATGAATACATAAAATTCTCTGTCAAAGATACAGGCATCGGTATTCCCAAAGAAAAACTCGATAAAATCTTTGAACCATTTGAGCAATCAGATGTTTCTATAACAAGACGATATGGCGGGACCGGTCTCGGACTTTCTATAAGCAAACAACTCGTAGAATTTATGGGGTCTAAGATATTTGTAGAAAGCGAAGAAGGAAAAGGGAGTAATTTTTATTTCACATTAAAACTCCAAAAATGTGTACCACAGGTTCTTAAGCAAAGAAAAGGTAAGAAAGAGATTAATAAGTACAATGCCAAAGTCTTGGTAGCAGAAGATTATGAGGTGAATAGATTACTTATGACCGAATTGTTAAAAAAATTTGGTGTTGAACCAGAGTTTGCTTTTAACGGGAAAGAAGCCGTAGAAAAAGCACTTAAGAAAGAATTTGACCTTATCTTCATGGATATATTAATGCCTGAAATGGATGGAATTGAAGCAACAAAGAAGATTAGACAATTCAATCTTAACGTGCCAATTATAGCATTAACAGCCCACGCAATGAAAAACATTAGAGATGAAGTTCTATCAGCTGGAATGAATGATTATGTTGTGAAGCCTATAAAAGTTGAAGAACTTGAAAGGGTATTTGATAAGTTCTGCAGTCATCTCGCAATAGATATTCAAGATACTCAAACAAGCACTGAAACAGATGTTGAGGTAAGTAATAAGGATGTTCTAAAAGAAATTGCGGAGCAAAAGAAAGAAAAGTTAGAAGAAGAACTTCTAAAAGCTGAGAATGAATATGGACTTACCATTGAATTTGAAATGGAATTAATTAAAACATTTATCAATTCATCCAAAAAAAGTATGAACAATATCATTTCAGCACTTTCAATCGGAGATTTTGAGACTATTCAGAGAGAAGCACACAGTATCAAAGGCTCTGCGAAAACACTGAACTTTGCAGAAATTGCAGAAATTGCTCGTACTATTGAATTTGCTGCAAAGGAAAAGAACACAGATTTCAAATATATCGACTATGTAGAAGCTCTAACCCATGAGTTATCGTATGTAGAACGACTTTACCAAGAAAAGTTTGGCAAAGAAAGTAACTAAATACATTATTTTTGACACTCGAAAATAGAAAAACATTTAACAATGCCCTATAAAATCAATAACATCTTCATCAAAGCGTTTAAGTGAGTTTGTCAATATCTCTATTCTTCTTATTGTTTCTTCAACATCTCTTGCAGCGAATCCATTACCACATGGAATATTTGTGTTACTCAGAGCAAGTTTTGAAGCATTTATAGCCATCTGCGTTCCGATACTTGCTTTTAATGCGCAACTTCGCTTTGCACCATCACAAGTCATTCCAAACAACGTTGCAAGTAAGTTATTAATAGCACTCTTTATCTGTTCTATATCCCCTCCATATAAGTATGTAATTCCAGATGTTGCACCAGCTGAAGCTATTGAACCAGCACCACAAATCGGAGTTAAAGTACCAGTATAGGCTTTCACATATATAGTGACTAAGATACTCATAAGAACGGCTTTTTCAATCTTTTCTTGTGATGCATTTATTTTGTCTGCAATTAATTTTACAGGGACGATACACGAAATTCCCTGATTTCCACTCCCTGCAACAGTCATCACAGGAAGAAGAGCACCATTCATTCTTTGGTCTACACCCGCGGCAACGTATCCGGGAATTCCCTCTATAACCCTACCAAAATTTCCGTCTGTTTCTAAACCTATGCTCGAAATTCGAAGATTATGTTCAATTGCCTCTCTGACAACTTCTAAAACATCGTTGTCTGGATTTTCAACATATTCAAAAATCTCATTCAAAGTAATACCTTTAACAACTTCTTTTTTAAAATTTACACTTGATTGTGTGTTGAAAATTTCTAGTCCGTCGACAACTACTCTACTTACATGATCATGAGAATCGGTTATTTCAACAAGCACTTCATTATCTCCATATAACAAAGTTTTAATGTGCAGTCTAACATCGCTTTCGTGTTTTACACTTACAATATCTTTTAACTCGTAAGCTTTTGATACCATATCAGATGTTACATCTTTGAATACCTCTAAACCAAAATCTGACCTTCCAACAAGATAAGCAAGCAAAGCCGCAATTTCAAACCCATGCATATGAGTTCCAGGTATACCGACTTCTAAACCATTCTTGTATGTATTTCTGTCCATAAGAATCTCTATTCTCCTCAATTCACCTTTCAAATAGTCCTTTCCAACAGCAACAGAAAGCCCGACAGCAACAGGCTCGGTACAACCGTATGATAACTTTACGTTATCAAAGAAAATACCTCGAATTATTTCACGTATACTTGAATTATTGGAGAGATTACTCATACAACGACCACCTTTCACAATTAGTATTTAGCTTTACTTAAATTATACAACAACTACAATAACATATCTAATCCGGCATTTCATACAGATAAACATTTTTCATACAATCTTCTTCGATTCAGCTTTTCACTCTTCTCATTTCTAATCATATTTTACTATTTTCTTAGTATATTTTCAGTATGCTTTATAACCTCACAACTCTCTTCACCACGCCCCATTGTAAAGACGTGTATCCCGGGGGCTCCATATTCGATAAGTTTTTCAACAAGCTCAATTGTAAAACGTATTCCTATTTTGAATTCATCTTCTTTTGTTTTTGCACTATCGAAAAATTCAACAAATTTCTGAGGTATGGTTACGAAAAATTTTTTCGGAATATTAAACACAGAGCTTCTGCTAACCAAAGGTTTTATCCCAGGAATTATTGGCACATCTATACCTATATTTCGACAACGCTCAACAAAGTTTTTATAAACTTGCGCATCGAAGACCATCTGGGTAATAATATAATCAGCACCTGCATCTACTTTCTCTTTGAGGAATTTCAAATCGCTCTCTATGTTCGGTGATTCATAATGTTTTTCTGGATAACCTGCTACACCGATGCAAAAATTCGTAGGCTTTGCTGTTGTGTATAAATACTTTCCATTGTTTAAATCCTTCACTTGTTTCACCAAGTCAGTTGCGTATTTGTAATCTCTTTTCATTTGTTTTTCAGCACCTTGTACAGTCTCTCCACGTATCACAAAAATATTGTCAATCCCCATTATATCGAGGTCAATCAACATATCTTCAATTTCAAATTTGTTCATACCAGTACAGACAAGATGAGGCACAACATCGATTTTGTATCTATTCATCAAAGCAGCGGTTAATCCTAATGTACCAGGTCTTTTAACTTTTTGAACCTTAACAATTTTATCCTCATATTCAATGTAATCCACTTCAACAGGATGCCTTGTAATGTTTATAAACGAAATGTCGTAGTTCATTAACTTATCCAAAGTTTTGTAGATATTCTCAACATCTTCTCCACGCTTCGGTGGAAT
>Ga0197142_1002401_pt1 | contig 16462 bp, 15 predicted proteins | sample GBS60_MetaG_FD_148614 | JGI IMG/M metagenome (GOLD analysis project Ga0197142, IMG submission 148614) | Sediment microbial communities from Great Boiling Springs, Gerlach, Nevada, United States - GBS 60_MetaG | ecosystem: Environmental > Aquatic > Thermal springs > Hot (42-90C) > Sediment...
TCAATGGGGGATTGCCGTTCCGTCTGAGCTATTCTCTGGCGATCGCAATGCCTACTCCGAACTTCTGCACGTAGCCGAGATTCTTCATGGCCTCGGCCAGATGTGGATTGCGATAATCGGTAATCCCGGGTTGTCCAAAGTTCGCGCGATTGACTTGGCCGTAGGGACCGCCGGGACTGTGAATCTCTATCCTGTCATTGAACCAATCTATTCGCACCGGCGCATGGGTGCTTTCGTAATTCCGATGAAGCAAGGCGTTCAACGCCAACTGACGCAAAGCTAGGAGTGGATAGTCCGGCTGCTCGACCGCGGGGCTGAGTCGCGGATCCAACGCGACCGTCACATGGGCTCTGAGTTTGTCGTCAAGCCTCCGCCACAGATCCGGCAAGGGCCCGTCGATTTCCTCTTCGTCTTTGATCGGTGCCGTAAGCTCGGTTCCGTCAATACGGAGGAACTGGACGTAGGCCCCTGGCAGGTACCTTCGCGGATCTTTGCCGAGGACCAGCAATCCAACTGCTGTCGGAACTCCGCCGGGCTCACCGCTCAGCAGGCGTAAGGATGTCAACTGGGACTCTTCGGAACGTTGATTCGCTCGAAGAATCTCCGATGGCACGGCTGAGGGGAGATAGGTGCGCCGGAAAAGGTCCAGGTCCAGATCGGCAAGACTGGCTGAAGGAAAGGGCCTGAGATCGAACGGCAAGTCCCGCGCACGCCGCTTCTCATTGTCCGTCATCTCACGGACACCCTCAGGATAATTGGCCGGGAGCTTGCCTGCCGCTCGGCAATGCGGGCGGGTGTCGCGGCGCAGAAAGGCACGACCGGATGTGCCGCCCTACCACGGCGTCCGCTCAGAACACCTTGCGCGTGAGGCGCTGCAAGTTGAACTTCGCCGTGTCGGCGATGAGCATGACGGCCATGACGCCGGCCTGGACGGGATCGCTGACCACCAAGTCGCTGGCCTCGGGGACGCTGCCGGCCATGTTGAGGCTGATGACGGGCAGGCCCTGAGCGCGCACCTCGCGAACCGCCTTTTCGATCTCGCCGCCCATGAGCGCTCCGGCGAGCACCAGCACCCGGGCGCGAGGCAGGCGGGCGACGGCGCGGACGGCCTCGGCCAGCGGCTTCTCGCCCACCAGGGGGATGGTGTCCACCGAGATGTGCTCGCCGCGAATGTTGTGCCGGTCGGCTTCGGAGATGGCGCCGATGGCCACCTGCCCCACCTGCGCGCCGCCGCCCATGATGATCACCCGCTTGCCGTAGATCTTGTGCAGACTGTCCTCGACCCGGACCGAGCGCACCACGGCGAGCGCCTCGAGCTCGCGCACCAGCGCCGCGGGATCGGCTGGCAGATCCAACTCCAGGTCGATGCGGGCGCCTTCGGCTGTATGCTCCACAATCGCCACGTCCGTGATGTCGCCCTGGTGCGCCGCGATGACACCGGTGAGCTGATGGAGCACGCCGATGCCGGGCGCGGCATGAATCACCAGACCGATGCGCCGGGCGGCCACGGCTAGCCCACCTCGTACTTGTGGAGGATCTCCTCCCAGCATCCCTGGGCGCGGAGAATCATCTCCGCGGCCTCGCGCACGGCGCCGCGCCCGCCGCTGGCTTGCGTCACCACGTGGGCGATTTGCTTGACCTCGGGCCGGGCATTGGCCGTGGCGACGGCAAATCCCACCCGCCGCATGATGACGGCGTCGGTCAAATCGTCGCCGATGAAGCCGATCTGGTTCAGCGCGCGCCCGCTCCGGGCGACGATCTCCTCGAGGATAGGCACCTTTTCCAGATGCCCCTGATAGATGTAGGTGAAGCCGATCTGCTCGGCGCGGGCGACGGTGGCGGGCGAGTCCCGGCCGCTGATCAGGCCGAGCTCGATGCCCTTCCAGGTCAGCCAGCGCAAGGCGATACCGTCCTGCGAGTCGAAGGCCTTGGTCTCATGCATCTGGCCGTCGGGCCCCGGAACGAAGTACAGGCGCCCGTCGGTGAGCACTCCGTCGACGTCCATCAACAGCAGCCGCACGGCTGCGGCGCGTTCCTGCCAGTCCACGGCAGCCTCCTCGAGCCTCCTCAGCGCTGAATGCGGGCCGAACCTCCGCGGGCGAAAGCGCGCACCTCCTCGAGCGTGGCCATGGTCGTATCGCCCGGGAAGGTTGTAATCAAGGCCCCGTGCGCCCAGCCGAGCTTGACCGCCTCCTCGGGAGGCTCGCCGGTCATGATGCCGTAAAACAGCCCGGAGGCGAAGCCGTCGCCGCCCCCGACCCGGTCGTAGACGTCCAGCTCGCAGGTGGGCGCAACGAAGCTCCGGCCGTTGATCCAGGCGACGGCGCTCCAACGGTGGCGGTTCGTCGAGTGGACCTCCCGCAAGGTCGTGGCGACGACTTTGACCTGCGGGAAGCCGGCGACGACCTTGTCGATCATGGCCAGGAACGCGCCCGGGTCGAGTTTCGAGGACGATTCGACCTCGGGACCCGGAATGCCGAGGCCCTTCTGAAGATCCTCCTCGTTGCCCACCAGCACGTCGACGTGCTCCACGATGCGCCTGAGCACCTCGACGGCGCGCGCCTCCCCGCCGGCGACGCCCCAGAGCTTGGCGCGGTAGTTCAAGTCGAAGGAGACGACGGCGCCGGCGGCCTTCGCCGCCTTCATGCCTTCAATGATCAGCTCACTCGTCGTGGGCGAAAGCGACGCGAAGATGCCTCCGCTGTGGAACCAGCGCACGCCGCCCGAAAAGATCGCCTTCCAGTCGAAATCCCCGGGCTTGAGCAGGGCCGCGGCTTCGTTGGCGCGGTTGTAGAAGACCACCGGGCCCCGCACGCCCTGGCCGCGGTCGCTGTAGACGGTGGCCATGTTGGGGCCGCTGACCCCGTTATGCTTGAAGTGCTTGTAGAAGGGCCGGACGCCCATGGCGCGGACGCGCTCGGCGATGAGCTCGCCGATCGGGTAGTCGACCATGGCGGTGACGATCGCCGTCCGCAGGCGGAAGCAGTCGGCCAGGTTGGCGGCGACGTTGAACTCGCCGCCGCTCACATGGATCTGGCACTGGTTCGCTTTGCGGAACGGAATGATGCCGGGATCGAGGCGATGCACGAGGGCGCCGAGCGAAACCAGATCGAATTCGGCTTGAGCGGGAATGTTGAGCCCGTAAGACATCGTGCGCCTCCCCGAATCACACGGTGTAGGTTCCCGAGGCGACTTTGCCGCCCCGCCCGGTCCAGTTGGTGTGGAAGAACTCGCCCCGCGGCCGGTCGATCCGCTCGTAGGTGTGAGCGCCGAAGTAATCCCGCTGCGCCTGAAGCAGGTTGGCCGGCAGGCGTTCGCTGCGGTAGCCGTCGAAGAAGGCCAGAGCCGTGGTGAAGGCCGGCGCCGGCACGCCCATCTGCACCGCCTTGGTGACCACGCGGCGCCAGGAGGGCTGGGCGCGCAGGATGATGCCGCGGAAGTATTTATCAAGCAGCAGGTTCGCCAGGTTGGGATCGCGGTCGAAAGCCTCCTTGATCCGACCCAGGAAGACCGAGCGGATAATGCACCCGGCGCGCCACAACAGCGCGATGCCGCCGTAGTTGAGGTTCCAGTTGTATTCCTGCGAGGCCTCCCTTAACAGCATGAAGCCTTGAGCGTAGGAGACGATCTTGGAGGCGAGCAACGCCCGCCGGATGTCCTCGATGAAGGCGGTCTTGTCGCCCCGGAAGGACCGCTTGGGGCCTTTGAGCAGCTTCGAGGCGGCGACGCGCTCATCCTTCATCGCGCTCAAGCATCGCGCGTAGACCGCCTCGGCGATCAGCGTCACGGGAACACCCAGATCGAGCGAATTCACCGAGGTCCATTTTCCGGTTCCCTTCTGCCCGGCCGTGTCCAGGATTTTGTCGACGACATATTCGCCGTTTTCGTCCTTGTAGGCGAGGATGTCGCCGGTGATTTCGATCAGATAGCTGCTCAATTCGCCCTTGTTCCACTCCACGAAGACCTGGTGCATCTCCTCGTTGGACATGCCGAGGCCCTCCTTCATGAGCTGATAGGCCTCGCAAATCAACTGCATGTCGCCGTACTCGATGCCGTTGTGGACCATCTTGACGTAGTGGCCCGCGCCGTCGGAGCCGACCCAGTCGCAGCAAGGCTCACCCGAGGGCGTCTTGGCGGCGATCGACTGGAAGATGTCCTTGACGAGCGGCCAGGCCTGCGGGCTGCCGCCGGGCATGATCGACGGTCCGTGGCGTGCGCCCTCTTCGCCGCCGGAGACGCCCGTGCCGATGTAGAGCAGGCCCTTCGATTCCAGATATTTGGTCCGGCGGATCGTGTCGGAGAAGTGCGAGTTGCCGCCGTCGATGATGAGGTCGCCCGGCTCCAGGTGAGGCAGCAGCAGCTCGATGAAATCGTCCACCGCCTTGCCCGCCTTCACCATCAGCATGACCTTGCGGGGCCTCTTGAGCAGGCTCACCATCTCCTCGAGCGAGTGGGCGCCGAGGACGCGGTCGTAGCCTTTGGCGGCGTCGTTGAGGAACTCGTCCACTTTCGAGACCGTGCGGTTGTAGGCGACCACGGTAAAGCCATGGTCGGCCATGTTCAGGATCAGGTTCTGGCCCATCACGGCCAGACCGATCAGGGCAATATCACCTTTCGGTTCCATAAGTGCCGTACTCCTTTTAAATGGAAAAACGCTCCCGATGTGCCCACAGGCCCAGTGCGGGATTCGAGATGAAGAAAATCTGCTCCCCGTCGACGGTGTGGAAGCCGTCGGTGAGCCGGGCCGGATCGTAACGCCGCATCATTTCTTCCAAGGGGGCGTAGCGGAAGCCGACGCCTTCAATCTCCTCGCGCCCGAGATGCCCGGGGCAGTAGGTGATCCTGAACCGGCCCTCGGAGGAGCCGTGAATGAGATGCGCCGCCGCACTCAAGTTGGCCGCCAGTTCCGGATCGCGGCGGACGGCCTCAAGCGTCGCGGCCGTGCCGCGATAGCCGTGACGGCGGATCAGCGCGTCGATGGCGGGGTCCTCCCCGAATTCGCGCACCCCGGGAGCGAGCACGATGAGCTCGCCTCCGTCGGCGATCGCCATGCGGGTGCGGTAGACCGCCTTGTTGCCGAGCCAGGTGCTCTTGAACTCATCGGGATCGAGCCAGACGACGGCTTTCTCAATCGGGCTGTCGAGCAGCTCGAAGTTTACCTGTAAACTCAATTCCGCGGCGCGATCGAAACACTCGCGATCCTCGCCGATATAGAGACCGCGGACGGCGAGCCGGCCGTCGCCGGTGCGGCCGACGACGGTTTGCACGTAGAGGATGGGCAGCCCGGAGGCGAAGTGGCGGCAGGCGTAATCCAGCACGGCGCGCACGGGGTTGTCGGCCCGGCCCATGATGCGCTCCATGCCGTAGACGGCGCCCAAATAGTGGCTCTTGTTGATGCCCTCCGCGCCCCCGGCGCCGACGAAGATATTCTTGCTGTGGTTGGCCATGCCGATGACCTCGTGGGGCACGACCTGGCCGATCGAAACAATCAAGTCGAAGCCGCCCTCCACGAGCAGCCGGTTCACCTGGGCGGGCCAGGCGAACTCGAGGCGGCCCTCGGAAACCTCGCGCACGAACTCGGCGGGAACCTCGCCGAGCGTCACCAGGTCGCGGCGCCAGTCGTGGATGCGGAACAGCGCTGCGGGCATGTCGCAGAACATGCGGGAGATCTGGGCCGGCGTCATCGGCGAGTGGGTGCCGAGCGCGGGCAGCACGTCGGTCAGCCGGTCGCCGTAGTATTCCCAGAGAAGGCGCGTGAGCGGGCCGGCGAAGGAGTGGAAGCGGGTGAAGTCGGGGGGGATGGCTAGCACCTTGCGGCGCGGCTGGAGCGCATCGAGCGCCTGGTAGAGACCGCGGCGCAACTCCTCGAGGGAAAGCTCGGTGGTGGTTGAACCGGCGCTGAACAGCAGGCTCATCGGTCGGAATCCCTCCAGCCGGGCAGCAGGACGCGGACGCCCTCTTGCCCTGCGGGCCTAAGATCGAGGCGTTACACGGTGTTCCGGCGCGCGCGGCGGCGGAATCACCTCCCGTTATAACACGTTTCGCGCTTCCGGCTGCTTGCGTGGGCCGGGCCGGGCTGCCAGGCCCGAAGCGGCAGGCCAACTACAATGGGAGCAGAACGTTGCACGAACGCGTCGCCGCCGCCATCCGGCGCTATTCTATGTTTCGCCCGGGCGATCGGGTCGCCGTGGCGGTCTCGGGTGGGGCCGATTCCGTAGCGCTCCTCGATATTCTGGTCCGGCTGGCGCCCCGGTGGAATCTCAAGCTGCGTGTTGCCCACTTCAACCATCGGCTCCGGGGGGAGGAATCCGAGGCGGACGCCCGGTTCGTCGCCGATCTGGCGGACCGCTACGGCCTGGCTTTTGAGCTCGGACGAGCCGACGTCGCCGGAATCGCCGCGGCCGAGAAGGAGAATCTGGAGCAGGCAGCCCGACGGGCAAGGCTGGCCTTTTTCGGTGGTCTCATCGCTCGAGGGGAGGTTGATCGAGTGGCGCTCGGGCACACGCGCTCCGACCAGGCCGAAACGGTCCTGTTCCGGCTGCTGCGCGGCTCGGGCCTTGCGGGCTTGGCCGGGATCTGGCCGGTCACCGAAGAGGGGCTGGTCCGCCCGCTGATCGAGCTGACGCGGGAGCAGGTGCGAGCTTACCTCACCGAGCGGAAGCTCGTCTGGCGCGAGGACGCCACCAACTGGCAACTGAGGCTGGCGCGGAACAGGATCCGGCACGAACTGTTGCCGCGCCTGGTCCGGGATTTCAACCCGGAGCTGGTCGATGCCCTGGCGCGGCTGGCGGCACTGGCCCAGGGCGAGGAGCTGTACTGGAAGCAGGAGATTGACCGTCTGGCGGCGGCTGAACTCCACCGGCGGGGCCCGGCGATCCATCTCCGCTGCTCGCATCTGCGGCGGCTCCCCGAAGCGGCGGCCCGGCGTCTGCTGCGCCGTGCCATCGAGCTGGCCAAAGGGGATATGCGCAAGGTGGAGTTCGAGCACGTCGAACGGCTGATCGAGCTGGCGGCGGCTTGCCAGGGAACGGGCGGGCTCGCGCTGCCCGGCCTGAGTGTCGAGCGCTCTTTTGACTGGCTGCGCTTGGCGCCAGGCGGGGCGCCGGGCGGCGGTTTCGAAGAGATTCCCTTGAGGATTCCCGGCACCTATCAGGTTCCCGGCCGCCCCTGGCGGTTGCGGCTGGACATCGCCCCCTGGCCGGAGGGATTCCGGCCGGGCGCGGGCGGCTATAATACGGGTGGAGGCGCCGATCTGGATTACCGTATCGCGGGGGGAGACCTTCGCCTCAGAAGCTGGCGCGCCGGCGATCGATTCCGCCCACTCGGGCGGGCATCCGAGACAAAGCTCAAAGAACTGTTCCACCGGGCTCGAATCCCTGTATGGGAACGCGACGGCTGGCCGATGATCACCTATGAGGGCCAGATTGCGTGGGTTTGGCGGTTCGGCGTGGCCGAAGGCTTCCAGGCACGACCCGGCGCGCCGCAAAGCGTGCGGGTGCTGGAATGTGCTGATGAAAGGGGCGGCTGAATCAAAAGGCCTGTGGTTGACGTCTGTATTAAGTAGCGGAGAAAGTCCGTCTTGCCGGCGCAGACCGGCAGGGGAGTCAAAATGAATTCTAACGTCAAGACGGCAGTCTTCTGGATCGTCCTGATCTGCGTCGTCGTGCTGCTATGGACAGTCGTCCGCACCGGGCGTACAGGCATGGAGCACCAGTTCACCTTCACCCAATTCCTGAATGAGGTGGAGGCTGGCCGTGTTCAGGAGGTCGTCATCAGCGGCAACGAAGTCCGCGGAAGAATGAAGGGCGACAATACGCCGTTGCGGACGCTGATTCCGACCAATTATCCGGACATTTACACACTGCTCCGCGACAAGGGCGTCAACGTCGAAATCAAGGAGTCGGGTTCGAGCAACTGGTTCAGTCTGCTGATCAACGCGGTGCCGTTTCTGCTGCTTCTGGCCTTCTGGGTCTACATGATGCGGCAGATGCAGAGCGGCGGCAACAAGGCGCTGAGCTTCGGCAAGAGCCGGGCCCGGCTCCACTCCTCCCAGCAGAAGAAGGTGACCTTCAAGGATGTGGCGGGCGTCGACGAGGCCAAGGAGGAGTTGCAAGAGATCATCGAATTCTTGAGGGAGCCGCAAAAGTTTCAGAAGTTGGGGGGGCGGATTCCCAAGGGAGTGCTCCTGATCGGTCCGCCGGGCACGGGAAAGACGCTCCTGGCGCGGGCCATCGCCGGTGAGGCCAATGTGCCGTTCTTCTCCATTTCCGGCTCGGATTTCGTGGAAATGTTTGTCGGCGTCGGCGCCAGCCGCGTGCGCGACCTGTTTGAGCAGGGCAAAAAGAACGCGCCCTGCATCATTTTTATTGATGAGATCGACGCCGTCGGACGCCACCGCGGCGCGGGCCTGGGCGGGGGCCACGACGAGCGCGAGCAGACGCTCAACCAGTTGCTCGTTGAAATGGACGGCTTCGAATCGAACGAGGGAGTCATTCTCGTGGCGGCTACCAACCGCCCGGACGTGCTCGACCCGGCGCTGCTCCGCCCCGGGCGGTTCGACCGGAGGGTGGTGGTGAACCGACCGGACGTCAAGGGGCGCGAGATGATCCTGCGGGTGCACACCCGGAAAACCCCGCTTGCCGACGACGTCGACCTCAGCGTGCTGGCCCGCGGCACGCCGGGCTTTGCGGGAGCCGACCTGGCCAATCTGGTCAACGAGGCCGCCTTGATCGCCGCCCGGCAGAACCGGAAGGTGGTCACGATGCTCGATTTTGAGCTGGCCAAGGACAAGGTCATGATGGGCGTCGAGCGCAAGTCGATGATCATCAGCGAGGAGGAAAAGCGCAACACCGCCTATCACGAAGCCGGCCACGCCCTGGTGGCGGCGATGATCCCGCACGCCGATCCGCTGCACAAGGTCACGATCATTCCGCGCGGCATGGCGCTCGGCCTCACCATGCAGCTTCCGCTCGACGACAAACACTCCTACAAGCTCGAATACCTGGAGGCCCAGCTTTCGATCCTGCTCGCCGGCCGGATCGCCGAGGAGATGTTCATGAAGCACATCACGACGGGCGCGGGCAACGACATCGAGCGGGCGACCGAGTTGGCGCGCAAGATGGTGTGCGAGTGGGGCATGAGCGAGCTCGGCCCGATGAGCTTCGGCAAAAAAGAGGAGCAGATCTTCCTGGGCCGTGAAATCGCCCAGCATCGCGACTACAGCGAGGCGACCGCCATCCGAATCGACGAGGAGGTGCGCCGGCTGGTTAAACAGGGCTACGACCGCGCCAAAGCGATCATCGAGCAGCATTCGGACGCCTTGGTGCGAATCGCCGAGGCGCTGCTTGAGCGGGAGGTCCTGGACGGCAACGAGGTGATGCAGCTCATCCGGGGCGAGCCGCTGCCGGCGCCGGCGGCGCATGACAGCCAGCAGGAGGGCAGACAAAAGGTCCTCAAGCCCCAGCCGCAGCCCGGCGTCAAGCTCCCGCCGCTCGTCGAGGGCGAGCGACCGCAGCCGGCTTAAACGTCCGAGCCCGCCAGGGGCGGCTCGCGGCGATGGAAATCCGTGGCGTCTTCGAGTGCGGCGCCGACCTTCAGCACCAGCGCTTCATCGAACGGCTTGCCGATGATTTGCAGGCCGAGCGGCAGGCCGGCGCCGGAGAAGCCGCAGGGGATCGACAGCGCCGGCCAGCCGAGCACGTTGATGCCGCGCACGTAGCGTGTGGCCGCCAGGCGCACGTCCTCGAGCGCGCCGTCGAGCACCACCTGCGTCTGGCCGATTCTGGGCGCGGGAATCGGCGTCGTCGGGGTAATCAGGCAGTCGGCCTTCTGCCACACGGCGGCAAACTCCTGCCAGGCCCTCCGCCGCAGGCGCTGCGCGTTGATGTAATCGGCGGCGGTGATCATGCGGCCTTGATCGAGCAGCGCCAGCACGTCGGCGCCGAACTTGCTGCGGTCGCTCAGGTAGGGCGACAAGACGGCGGCGGCCTCGGCGAGCAGAATCACCCGGCCGAGCGTGTTCAATTCGGCGATGTCCGGCACCCGAAGCGGAACCAGCTCGGCGCCGAGCTCACCGGCCAGCTTGACCATGGTCCGGGCCGCACCCTCGGCCTCCGGGTCGAGGCGTTCAAAGTAGAAGTTCTCAGGCACGCCGATGCGGACGCCGCGCAAGGAGATCTCCGGCGGAGGCGTGTAGTCGCCGGCAGGACGCCGGCTGGAGGTGGGGTCGCGCGGGTCGTAACCTGCCAGAATGTTCAGGGCGAGCGCCGCATCGCGGACCGTGCGGGTGAGCGGGCCCATATGATCGAGCGTGAAGTCGAGCGGCATGACGCCGTAGCGGCTGACGCGGCCGGTGGTCGGCTTCAGGCCCACGCAACCGCACCAGGCGGCGGGGATGCGGATGGAGCCGCCGGTGTCGCTGCCCATGGCCAGGAACACCTCGCCGGCGGCGACGGCGGCGCCCGAGCCCCCGCTGGAGCCGCCGGGAACATGTTCGGGATTCCAGGGATTCCGGATTGCGCCGAAGTGCGGATTGTTCGACGTGATGCCGTAGGCGAGCTCATGAAGGCCCGTCTTGCCTACGATGACGGCGCCGGCCGCCTCCAAGCGCTCCACCACGGCGGCGTCGCGGTCGGGCACATACTCGGCAAACAGAAGCGAGCCGCAGGTGGTGCGCACCCCCCGCGTCGAGAAGACGTCCTTGACCGCCACCGGGATCCCGTGCAGGGGGCCCCGGTGGATGCCGCCGGCCAGCTCCGCATCGAGCCGGCGCGCCCGCTGGAGCGCTGCGTCGGCCATCACCGTGAGGAACGCATTCAGCCGAGGCTGATCGCGCTCGATGCGCTGTAAAGCCCGGCGAACCAGTTCGACGGAGGAGACTTCGCGGCGAACGAGAAGGCGCGAGGCTTCCTGAATGGTCATCGCGGATCCTCCTCGGGCAGGAGGAGCAAGTAGGCCGGCTCGGCGTCCGCCTCCAGGCGAGCGATAAGAGGCCGAAACGACGCCTCCAGCGCCTCAAGGGGCGCCGCCAGCTTGTCCAGCTCGCTTGAGGGGACACGGAGATCGAGGGCTTGAGCAAGCAGGCGAAAGTTCTTCACGGCAAAAGGCCATTGTACTCGCCGCCTGCCCTTACTGCGCGCCCCGGCCGAGCAGAATCACTTTGAGGGTGTGGAGCATGATGTAGGCGTCAAGCGTCGGCGTCAGGTGGCGAATGTAGTACAGGTCGTACTCGAGCTTGGTGACGGCGTCCTCGATCGTGTCACCGTACTTGTGGTTGATCTGCGCCCAACCGGTGAGGCCCGGCTTCACCGCCAGACGCTGGCGGTAGAAGGGGATCTGCTCGATGAGCTTCTCGACGAATTCCGGACGCTCCGGCCTGGGGCCGACGATGACCATGTCGCCCTTGAGGACGTTGACAAGTTGGGGCAGCTCGTCCAGCCGGTACTTGCGGATCCAGCGGCCGACCGGGGTGATGCGCGGATCGTCCTTGGTCGCCCAAACCGCCCCGGTGCGGGCTTCGGCGTCGGCGTACATCGAGCGGAACTTGTAGAGGACAAAGATCCTGCCGTGTCGGCCGACCCGCTGCTGGCGGAACAGCACCGGGCCGGCGGAGGTGAATTTGACGAGCAGCGCCACCAGAAGGCTAACCGGCGCGCTGAGGATCAGCAGGGCCGCCGCGAGCAGGGTCGAGTACAGGGATTGGAAAAAAACCGTCCCCGGACGAGGCCCGAGCATTTCGGAAAAGATCAGCTGCGAGGGACGAAGCTCGCAAACGGGCACCCGCTCGAAGACCTCCTCGAAGGCTGAAATGCCGTCCTGGATGATGATGCCGGAGAACTTGAAATCGAGAAGCTCGGCCTGCGGGAGCTGGCGGCGCCGCTCCGGCAGCGCCACCACGATCCGATCCGGGCGCTTCTCCCGGACAATGCGGCGAAGATCCGCCACTGGTCCCAAGATCTCCTCCGCGGGGATGCCGCAGTGATTGTCCTCCGGCTCGCCGACGTAACCGATCGGGACCATCCCAAGCTGCGGCTTTTCCCGCATGCGCTGATGAATCTGCTGCGCCAGGCGCGACAGGCCGAGAAAGAGCACGCGTTCGCCGTAGATCGGGGAATCCAGAAAGCGCGAATAGAGGATCCGCCAACCGAACATCGCCGGGCCGGCGATGGCGCTGCCGACGAACATCACCCAGCGCGGCAGCAGCAGCTCGCGGCTGACGTAGTTGAGCAGCGCCTGGATGATGAAGGCGACCCCGAAGACCAGCGTCACCTGCTGCACGAGGGCCACGCGCGAGCGGACGCGGATGTCATCATACATGTCCAACAAATAAAAGCCGACCAGCAGCGTCGCCATGAGGATCGCCAGGCGGAGAAAGCCCCGGTTATACATGAGGAACACCGCGGGATCGACCTTGACGACAAGCGCCAGGGCGATCGCATAGGAGGCCAGCAAAAGGTAGGTTTCCGAGGCCAGCAGGGCGAACGCCGCGCTCGGGCCGAAGAATCTCGCCAGTCGCATGAGAAGACCTGCGGGCGGGAACCGATCAGTGTATCACGGCGGCGCCGATTGACAGGGGACGAGCAGGGCGGCTAGAGTAAAAAAGGGGACTGTTTCGGTCCGAAATTCCCCAATGCTCAGACTCAGCAGGAAGGCCGACTACGGGTTGATCGCCCTGCGGCACCTGGCCCTCTACCAAGCGGGCGGCGTCGCGAGCGCCAAAGAGATTGCCGGCCGCTACCAAATCCCCCGGCCGCTGTTGTCCAAGGTGCTCCAAAAGCTCGCCCGGTCGGGCTTCCTGGCCGCCGAACAGGGTGTCCGGGGCGGCTACCGGCTGGCGCGGGACCCCCGCAGCATCAGCGCGCTCGAGGTCATCCGGGTCATTGACGGCCCGGTGCGTCTGACCTCCTGCCTCGGCGGACTGTGCGATCACACCGACCGGTGCACGGTGCGGGAACCCCTGCGCCGCGTGCACGAGAGCATTCTAAACCTGCTGGCGGGCATTACCATCACAGACATGGCGGAGATCGAGGCGTCCCGAGCCCGCAACGCGCGGCTCGCCGCCGCGCCTTTCGGCAAGAGGGTGCAATGCAGCGAATGATTTACATGGACAACCACGCCACGACGCCGATGGATCCGCGCGTCTTCGAGGCGATGCGACCCTACTTCATGGAGAAGTTCGGCAACGCCGCCAGCCGCAATCATCGCTTCGGCTGGGAGGCCGAGGAAGCGGTGGAGAGGGCGCGCCAGCAGATTGCCGATCTGATCGGCGCCACGGCCAAGGAGATCATCTTCACGAGCGGCGCCACCGAGTCCGACAACCTGGCGCTCAAGGGCGTGGCCGAGATGTACGCCGAAAAGGGCAATCACATCATCACGGTGGTGACCGAGCACAAGGCGGTGCTCGACACTACAAAAAAGCTGGAAAAGCACGGTTGCCGGATCACCTACCTGCCGGTGGGCAAGGACGGGCTGATCGACCTCGACCGGCTCCGCGAGGCGATCACGGAGAAGACCATCCTGATCAGCGTCATGTACGCCAACAACGAGATCGGCGTCATCCAGCCGATCCGCGAGATCGGCCGCATCGCGCGCGAGCATGGCGTGCTCTTCCACACCGACGCCGTGCAGGCGCTCGGCAAGGTTCCGATCGACGTGAACGCGGACATGATCGACCTGGCGTCGCTGACGGCGCACAAGATTTACGGGCCGAAAGGCGTGGGCGCGCTCTATGTACGGCGCAAGAACCCGCGCGTGCAACTGACGGCGCAGATGGACGGCGGCGGGCACGAGCGGGGCATGCGGAGCGGGACGCTGAATGTGCCGGGGATCGTCGGCTTCGGCGAGGCGTGCGCGATCGCCAAGCGGGAGATGGCCGAGGAGTCGGCGCGCCTGAAGCGGCTGCGCGACCGGCTCATGAACCGGCTGCTCGCCGAGCTGGACGACGTTTATGTGAACGGCAGCCTGGAGCACCGGCTGCCCAATAATCTCAACATGAGCTTCGCCTACGTCGAAGGCGAGTCGCTGCTGATGGGCATCAGCGACATCGCCGTTTCAAGCGGCTCGGCCTGCACCTCGGCGACGCTCGAGCCGAGTTACGTGCTCAAAGCGCTCGGCGCCGGCGACGATCTGGCGCACTCCTCGATTCGTTTCGGCCTGGGCCGTTTCAACACCGAGGAGGAGGTGGACTATGTGGCCGGCCGGGTCATCGAGACGGTGAAGCGGCTGCGGGAGCTCTCCCCGCTCTATGAGCTGGTCAAGGAGGGGGTCGATTTGAGCAAGGTCCAATGGACGGCCCGGTAGGCCGGCGCCGGTATCGGAGACGGGAGCCAAGATGGCGTATTCAGAGAAGGTCCTGGATCATTACAACAATCCCCGCAACGTGGGATCGCTGGACAAGAATGATCCGCGCGTAGGGACGGGCATGGTGGGCGCGCCGGAGTGCGGCGACGTCATGAAGCTCCAGATCCTCGTCGACGAGGAGACCGGGGTGATTGCGGACGCCAAGTTCAAGACGTTCGGCTGCGGCAGCGCCATCGCCAGCTCGTCGCTGGCGACCGAGTGGGTGAAGGGCAAGACGCTCGACGAGGCGTTGAAAATCAAAAACACCGAAATCGTCAACGAGCTGGCCTTGCCGCCGGTGAAGATCCACTGCTCGGTGCTGGCCGAGGATGCCATCAAGGCGGCCATTGAGGACTACAAAAGAAAGCGGGCGGCTCGCGAGGCGCTCGCGGGAAAGGTTTCCTGACGATGGCAGACAGACCGGTCGTCGAACAGACCATTCACGTTACGCCCAAAGCCCTGGCCAAGATCCGGGAGGCGTTCGCCAAGCAGGGGGTGAGCGGAGGCGGCCTGCGGCTGGGCGTCGTTGGAGGCGGTTGCTCGGGCCTCAGTTACCTGTTCCGCTACGATCCGAAGCCGAGACCTACCGATCATGTCTTCGACTTCGAGGGCGTGTCGATTTTCGTCGATCCCAAGAGCATGGTCTACCTCAAGGGCATGACGCTCGATTACAAGGAATCGCTCATGTACTCGGGCTTCGTCTTCGACAACCCCAACGCCCAGAAAAGCTGCGGCTGCGGCACCTCTTTCTCCGCCTAGGTGAGCCAGTTCAGGCAGACCGTCGAGTGCTGGCAGTGCGGCCACCCGGCCGGACACTCGCTGTTCTGCCCCTCCTGCGACAGCCTGCAACCTCCGGTGGCCGACTACTTTCGGTTCTTCGGCCTGGAACCCCGGCTGAAGATCGACGCCGCGCAACTGGAGAAGCGCTTCTACGAGCTGAGCCGCCGGCTGCACCCGGACCGCTACCTGCGCCGCACTCCGGTCGAACAGCAGTACTCGCTGGAGGCGACGGCGATTCTCAACGACGCCTATCGCGTCCTGCGCGACCCGGTGGCCCGCGCCGAATACGTGCTCAAACAGGCGGGCATTGAGAGCGCGGAACCCCGGGCGAAATCCTTGGATCCGGATCTTCTCGAAGAGGTGTTCGAGCTCAACGAGGCGCTCGAAGCGCTGCGCCGCGGCGAGGCGAGCGCCCGCGGATCGCTCGAGCAGGCGCATCGGCGGTTTCTCGGCTTGCGCGCCGCCATCGATGCCGAGCTCGAAGACCTGTTTGCGCGCTATGATGAGAGCCGCGCGCGCCAGGTGCTGGCTGAGATCCGCAAGCTGCTTGACCGGCGCAAATACGTCCAGAATCTCGTCGAGCAGCTCGATCGGGAGCTGAGCACGGAGCAGGCCGATGCAGCTATTGCAGATCGACTTTGAATCCCACAAGCGCGGCCGCGTGGTGGGGATCGACTTGGGGACGACCAACAGCCTCGTGGCCTACATGGACGGTCTTGTCCCCAAGGTCATCCCGGCTCCCGAAGGCGGCTCGATCGTGCCCAGCGTGGTCTCCTACACCGAAAGCGGGGAATTTCTCGTCGGCGAGCGTGCGCGCGAGGAGCTGATCCGGCGCCCCGAGCGAACGGTGTACTCGGTGAAACGGCTCATGGGCCGGGGTCTGGAGGACGTCCGGGCGGAGCTCGGCCTGTTTCCCTTCCGCATCGCCGAGGGCAGCGAGGCCGTGCTGCGGCTCCGGCTCGGCGAGCGGACTTTTACGCCGCCCGAGATCTCCGCCGAGATCCTGCGCCAGCTCAAGCGCAACGCCGAAGCCTATCTGAACGAGCCGGTGGAGCAGGCGGTCATCACCGTGCCCGCCTACTTCAACGACGCGCAGCGGCAGGCGACCAAGGATGCCGGGCGGATTGCCGGACTCGAGGTGCTGCGGCTGGTCAATGAGCCCACGGCGGCGGCACTCGCTTACGGGCTCGACAAGCGACGGGACGGCATCGTGGCGGTCTATGACTTCGGCGGGGGCACGTTCGATATCTCGATCCTGAAGCTGCACGAGGGCATCTTCGAAGTCCTGGCCACCAACGGCGACACGCATTTGGGTGGCGATGACATCGACAATCTGTTGCTGTCG
>Ga0197142_1002403_pt1 | contig 16438 bp, 11 predicted proteins | sample GBS60_MetaG_FD_148614 | JGI IMG/M metagenome (GOLD analysis project Ga0197142, IMG submission 148614) | Sediment microbial communities from Great Boiling Springs, Gerlach, Nevada, United States - GBS 60_MetaG | ecosystem: Environmental > Aquatic > Thermal springs > Hot (42-90C) > Sediment...
TCCGGTATCTCAACCATGATCTGGCGCATCGTCATTGATCACTCCCTGGTCGCTTGATAGCAGACTCCATGGCAGGACATTGATAGAGCCGATATGGTTATTGTAGCACTGCCGTAACAACGACGCCACGCGCTACCCCTCATCCCTCAACCGCGCCTCGAGTTCCGCCAGGCGCGCGGCGTCCGGCTCGAGCGCGCGGGCGCGCGCCAGTTCCTCCGCCGCCTCAGCGCGCCGCCCCAGGTCGATCAGCGTCGCGACGCGATTGCGCCGCCACATCGCCTGATCCGGTTGCAGCGCGATGGCGCGATCATAGGCGGCAACCGCAGCCTCCCCGTCGCCAGCATCGTGGAGTGCATTGCCAAGAGCATTCCAGGTTGACGCAACATGCTCGCGCATAGCATCCCCAATCCCCAGCACATCGGCGAACTCCGGTGCGAGCAGCGCCTCGCCGGCCTCCACCGCAGCCCGCCATGCAGCGATGTCGTTTCCCGCTGCCTCAGCAGCCTCGACCAGTTCGATGTAATGCTGCCAGGCCTGCTGAATCTTTGACTGAGCCGCATCCGCAGCAGCGCGGATGGCGCGCAGACCCGCAGCGCGCTCACGCAGCGCCTGCGCCCGCGCCGCGTCGCCAGCCTGCCCGGACTGGCGCGCCGCTTCTTCTGCGGCAGCAGCAAGCGGTTCTTCCAGTTCGGCGGGCAGTTCGCGCCAGAACGCCAGCAACTCCTCGTCGGACGACACCGCCAGCAGGCGCTGAATAAGCCGGCTCAGCAGCGACGGCGTCTCACCCTCCTCCGGCGCGATCAACCACTCCGGCGGCGGTCCCGCATCCAGCGCTGCCCACAGCGTATCGAAGTCGTCGCCGCAGGCGGCGCGGAGACCGCGAATCAGGTGCATCACACGCTGCTGAAAATCCGAATGTTGTAACGCCGTAAAAAAACGGAACGCCGTCCATCCGGCGCGAAGCGCATCCAGCAACCGGGACATTCGATCTTCACCCGGCTCGCCCGCAAGGGTTTGATAGAGATTCAGCAGATTACCCTGCGTCATCGCATAATCGAGCGGCGCGCTGGTCGGGGTAGAAAAGCGCAGCGCCTCGTCGTAGGCGCTGAGCGCCTGGCGCAGGCGCGCGCATCCCGTTCCCAGTGCAGCGACGCGGCATACACGGGCAGCACTGTTGTGGATCAAAGCGCGCTAGTGGGAGCCGGTCGGCAATTGAAAGCGGTGTCAGACGCTTTTTATAAGTACGGGAGTTAAGTGTTCAGGAAGGCCGTGTAATTGCATTTGTACGCACCCAAATCTGAAAGCCTCATCTATAGAGCGTCCTGCTCCGAGTGCCTGATAGAAGCCGAGAGAAAATGCAATAGCGGCCCTATCACTTACCGCCTTGTTCATTCCAATGACGTAGCTAATGTGTTTTGATATTGCTCTTGCCTGAATTTCCGAATAACAGGCATTCAAGACAACACACTGTACTTGGTCAGCCAATTGCTCAAATAATGCTGCAAGCGCTTCAGGTTGAACCAAATATACCTGGCCATTGTTATCTTCAAAACACAAGGCTCCCTCGGAATCGCCGTGTCCGGAGAAATGAACAATATGAGGTTTCGTGTTTAGCAGAACTCTGGCAATATCCTTTGGACGAAGAGATAGTTGCGGTAGTAACAGGTCAAAATAATCACGACCTAGGGCTAACATGAGTTGTTCGCTAATTTCCCTGAATTCCTCTCCCAACCGCAGGCGCGAAGTGTTGGTAGGATCGGATGCGAGAAATAGAATCCTGGTAATCCCACGGATTCCCTTTCCCTTTGGGAAAAGCAAATGTTCGGGCAGAATTGCCCCTTCACCCCCTAAAAAATTCACGGCATTTCTTACGATATTATACAGTTCACTAATATTTCCGTTACGGTAATCATATTCTAGAAGTAGCCTCATAGCCTCAGAAGAAACCTTGATATTAGGTTTTGGTTCTATCTCCTCAGACACGTTGTGAATGAAGTAACCTATTAGTGCGGGAAGATCGTCGCCATCTTTCCGTTCTCTTAGCGGAGGCACCCAAATAGATATGTGAGCTATACTCTGTAATAATGAAGGGCGTATAGTTGCGCTTTCTGGGCGTTTTATCCACTCTTTTCCCTGGTTTACATTTGCGGACGCAATCAAGCGTATATCGTGTGTTCGAAATGTTGGAATTAGCCTATCCAGGCTATCCTGATCTTTATCGCTCAAGATCGAAATGTCATCAAAGAACAAAGTGCCTCCCTGAATGCGAGATAAGTTACGAGTGATGGCATTCCAGTGAAGACCAGATAGATCCGCACAGTTTACTTGCGAGAACGGTCGTGACCGTCTTGGGCTATTAGCATGGATGGTCTTTGCTATAAATCCTTTGCCAGTACCTCTTTCCCCATATATAAGAACTGAAAATGAGGTATCAATAGCCTCAATTACCTGTTCATATACAACTCGCATGCCCTGACTATTGGCAATAAAGCCTTGTAGTGCTCCATGTTTTTGTAAAGGCTGATCAAGTATACCCTTGTCGTGAATTCCTACTTCAGTCTTGGCTCTTTGCGTTGAACCTGTTTGTACCAACATCCTTCGGGCATGAAGTGCCGCTCTCACACACAACTTCAATCTCTCACGCTCAGGGGGTTTGGTTACGTAGTCGAACGCTCCTTGTTGCATGGCACGTAGTGCAATATCACGAGATCCATAACCGGTGATAACAACTACCTGAGTAGTAGGACTGAGTTCCTTTGTTTTCTGTAGGACGCTAAATCCTCCAAAGTCATCGTTGTATCCTAACATTTTTAGGTCTGTCACAACGACATCGTAGACGGTACGTCGCAACAAATCAATAGCATGGCGGATAGATCGCGCCGTCTCTATAATATAATCTTCATCTCGCAAGTTGTCACTGTAAATCTCAAGCCAATCCATATCGTCTTCAACTAACAGTATCCTTGGTTTTTCATTCATAGGTCGCCTCCTCTGTTGTTTGCTTTATAGGTAACCGAATGACAAATGTGGTGCCTTTACCTGGGCGGCTAGAAACGCTAATCGTGCCCTTATGTTTCTTAATGATGCTCATAACATTGTATAACCCTAAGCCATAGCCATTTTGTTTGGTTGTGAAGCCTATGGTAAAGAGGCGATTGATGTACTCTGGTGCAATGCCCTTACCTGTGTCGCTTACGGTAATGACTGCTGTTTGCCCTTCGCGAGCCAGATTAAGCTTGAGGACCCCGCCATCTGGCATGGCTTCCAGGGCGTTGCGAATCAGGTTCATAAAAACCTGTTTAAGCGAGATTGAGTCCGCCTCGATATCTCCTAGCGTTGGATCTATTTCCCACTCAACTTTGTAGTACTCAGGAGGTATCTTTCTTTCCAGTAACTCCAAAACCTCCTCAATGATCTCGATTGGCGATATGAAACTGTAGTGGAGTGAGGGTGTCTTTCCGAGCTCTGCCATGTTTCGGGTAAGCAAACGTGCATACGTGCAGCTTTGAATAATCTTATTTAGTGCGTTTTTCAATGAATCGTCCTGAGATTCCGATAGCAAATTTTTAGCGGTAACTTCTATGACATTCAATTCGTTATAAAGATTGCTTGCAAAAGTTGAAACGATTCTCTGGAACTCAGGAAGAACTCGATCCACCTCTAAAACTGATCTGTCTCTAATTCTCGTAAGTTTTCTCTCTAAATTACGCCGATTTGCGCGCAACTTCGAAGGTTCTTTCGGGAGTGAGAACTCGGGTTGGAGAGGCACCGAGAGACGAAATACCGAGCCATTAGATTGTTCTCTCGCTGCATAGATTATTTCGCCCCCCATTCGACGTGCAAAGCGTTGGGCTACGTAAAGACCCAGTCCACAATGAGCAGGCTTTGTAGTAAATCCTATCCTGAATAACTTGTGTCTGTTATCTGATGAAATACCCGATCCTGTACCCGCTATGACGATGTGTACATGGTTATCAATCGTATGAGCGGATACATCCAGGGCGCCGCCGTCTGTCATCGCTTCAGTAGCGTTTTCAATAATGTTCATCAAGATTAGACGAAAGAGGTTGCTACTGCCCAGAATTCGAAGATGTTCTGGAACATGAATACTCAGACGTATGTTTGGATGGATTTTGTTTTCCAGTATCTGCAACGTTTCTTGTATGACATCAATAAGCGATATATTATCCAGAGTTACGTTTTCACTAAAGCTTACGCCCAGGAAATTGTCTACTATCCATTTGCAATACAGGGATCGCCTCCGAATCCGTTCCAGATGCCTGACGAATGTCACATCATTAGCATTGACATCTATCGTGCCAAGAGTAGACAGAACGACACCCAAAGGGCTACGCAGGTCATGGGCAATACCGGCGACAAGACGGTCTATCTGGTCAAGCAAGCATCCTTTGGTGACGTCGTGAGCATACAGATCTAAACGCTCTCTAAGTTCGGCAATTTGTATCTGTTCAATCTCCAAAGGAGAAGGCTTCTGCTCGTGTACACGGTTAATAGTAGTCAATAGATCTTCAACATAGAATGGTTTTGTCATAAGAGCGCAGGCTCCCGCTTTTATCGAGATTTCTAGCATGTCTGTCCTTGCAGTTATTATAATAATTCGGATCGAGGGTGCTTTTTGTGTAATGATTCTGGTAGCATCAATACCATCCATAATTGGCATCATAACATCCATTATAACGACATCTGGCTTGCATTCGAGCGCCATTTCTACGGCTTGCTGACCATTTTCAGCCTCTCCCACTATTTCAAAACCTGCTTCTTCAAAAAGATACCGAAGTAATCTTCGTGTTGCATGATCATCGTCCACTACTAGAATGCGAATTTTTCGAGTCATGACTATTACTCCATTGTGGCGCCCTAACTCCCTTTCTTGCGTAACATGACCATTCTAGCCGATCCCGAAGTCATACCGTTGATCGTAGAATCGTTGCTATAATGTTATCATACCACAGGAACAAGCACCATCAATCCACGGCACAACTCCTACCGGAGAAGAAACTCGCCACCCACCTGTAACTCCATGCGCAGCACTTCTGTTGGCACCGAAAGGACTTCACCGGTACGAAGGCTTCGTCCGCTGCTGTACACTCTGCCACCCTGCCACCATAGGCGCGACTGAGCCAGGCGTCTTCTACACCCATCTCGCCGAAGACGGTTATTGCAGGAATAACTGCTTCTGCCCATCTGAAATGTCTCCCCACATCCCGAACTCACGTTATAATAGGCGCATACTTACAATTTCAGAAAGCACGCCGGTATGTCCACACCTCGATTATCTGCACGCAACAAACGCTGGCACGTTCTCGAAACGCCACCGGAGTTCATCGCCGCCTGTCGCACATTGCCGCCGTTGATCGCGGCGCTGCTGTATCAGCGCGGGGTGCGCAGCGATGCCGCCATGCGCGAGTTCTTCAGCGCCGACTATCGCCTGAGCGATCCCTTCAGCATGCGCGGGATGGAGACCGCGGTGCAACGCATCGCCGCAGCCATTCACGATCACGAGTTGATGGCGGTGTACGGCGATTACGATACCGACGGCGTGACCGCAGTGACGCTGCTGGTGCAGGCGATCGGCGCTATGGGCGGGTTGATCCAGCCCTATGTTCCGCACCGCGTCCGCGAGGGGTATGGCTTGAATATCGAGGCCATCGATACGCTCGCCCGTGAAGGGGTTCGCCTGCTGATCACCGTCGATTGCGGCATCAGCAATGTGCGCGAAGCTGCCCACGCGCGCGCGGTCGGCATCGATCTGATCATTACCGACCATCACCGCCCTCCATCCCGCCTGCCGGATGCCGTGGCGATCATCAATCCCCGCCAGCCGGGATGTTCCTATCCGTTCAAACATCTGGTCGGCGTCGGAATCGCCTTCCAGCTGGTGCGCGCGCTGGCGCGGCGCGGGTTCCGTTCCAACCTGCAAAAGGACGATCTCCTCGATGTGGTCGCCCTCGGCACGGTGACCGATATGGGTCCGCTGATCGGCGAGAATCGCGTGCTGGTGACGCACGGGCTGAAGGCGCTCAATGCGGCGCAGCGACCAGGGGTGCGCGCGCTGATCCAGGCTGCCGGCATGACTCCTGGCAGGGTGACCTCGACCGACATCAGTTTCGGGTTGGGACCGCGGTTGAATGCGTCCGGTCGCATCGATAACGCGCGACTGAGTTACGAACTGTTGCTTGCGGAAGAGTTCGAGACGGCGCAACGCCTGGCGCACGAACTGAATCTGCAGAACCGTCAGCGCCAGGAGTTGTCGAAGACGGTTCACGAACAGGCCAGCGCCCAGATTCAGGCGCTTGGCAAACAGAACCAGCGGCTGATCATCCTCGATGGAACCGATTACCCCGCCGGTGTGGTCGGTCTGGTGGCGGCGCGTCTGGTCGAGGAGTATGGGCGCCCGACCGTGCTGATCGAACGCGGTGAGCGGTGGTCGCGCGGTTCGGCGCGCTCGGTGCCCGGATTCAGCATCATCGATGCGTTGACCGACTGCGCCGATCTGTTCGAGCGTTTCGGCGGGCATACCGAAGCAGCCGGGTTTACCATCGCCACCGATCGGTTGCCGGCGCTCGAAGACCGTCTGCTCCGCTATGCTGCAGAGCATCTGAGCGATGATCTGTTGATGCCGGGGATCATCATCGACGCCGAAGTTCCGCCAGCGTCGTTGTCGTATGAATTGCTGGGGGAACTGGCGAAACTCGAACCGTTTGGGCACGGGAATCCGCAACCGGTGCTGATGAGCCGGCGCTTGCAGGTCACCGGCGCCTGGCCGCGCGGCAGCGAGGGGCAGCACCTGAAACTCCGGTTGGTCGGCGCCGATGGCAGTGGACCCTTCGACGCCATTGCGTTTCGTTTCGGGCATCTGGCGCGCTACTTCGAGCAGCCACGCTGGATCGATATTGTCTACACGCTTGAAGCCGATGAGTGGAACGGAAGTTCTTCACTTCAGTTGAATGTCAAAGATTTCAGGAGCGCGCGGTAAGGTAGGACTCTATGGAAGAGATCGTCCGCTTCCTGCTCGAGCACCCGCCCTTCAGTCAGCTGCCCCTGCTCCAGATCCAGCGCATCGCCGGAGCGATCCAGATCGAGTATTTCGGGCAGGGGGTGCAGATTCTGGTGCAGGGCGGCAAACCGGCGACGTTCCTGTACATCATCCGGCGCGGCAGCGTCGATCTGCTGCGCGAGCGTGACGGTGTGGTGGAGTTGACCGATACGATGAGCGAGGGGGAGTGTTTTGGCTATGTGTCGCTCATCCAGGGCAAACCGCCGATCAGCACGGTGCGCGCGCGCGAAGCGACCCTCTGTTACCTCCTCCCTGCTGCGTTGTTCCATCAGTTGCGCCGCGATTACCCATCATTCGCCCAGTTTTTTGCGCGTTCGATCACCGAGCGACTCGAACAGGCGTTGCAGCAGCGCCACGCCACCGCTGCGCCTGAGTTGTTCCAGACGCGGCTCCAGGACCTGATCACCGAGCCGCTGGTCGTCGTTCCCCCCGATACCACGATCCTCGAGGCGGCGCGGCGCATGCGCGATGCACAGGCGTCGGCGCTGATCGTCGATCTGCCGCCATACGGCATGCTCGATGCGGGGAGCGGCATTGTGACCGACAGCGACCTGCGCAACCGGGTCGTTGCTGAAGGTCTCGATTACACCACCCCGATTGCGCATGTGATGAGCGCGCCGGCAATCACCGTTCCGGCTGATAGTCTGGTGTTCGAGGGGTTGCTGAAGATGATCGAACATGGGGTGCGCCATCTGGCGTTGAGTCGGGACGGCCAGATCATCGGCATCGTCAACTACCGCGATTTTCTGCGCCTGCAAAGCAATAATCCGCTGCTTATGCCGCAGCGCCTGGCGCTGGCGCACAGTGAAGCAGACCTGCGCGCCTATACCGAACAGGTGACCGCAACTGTCGGCGGGTTGCTCGACGCCGGTGCGCGCGTGAGCGACATCGGGCGCGCTGTGGCGGCGGCGCACGACGCCCTGCTGGTGCATATCATTCGTGATGCTGAAGCGGCGCTGGGTCCGCCGCCCTGCCCCTACGCCTGGCTGGTGCTGGGAAGCGAAGGACGCTACGAGCAGACACTGCGCACCGATCAGGACAATGCCTTGATCTATGCCGATAATGCGCCGGAAGAAGCCGAAGCCTATTTCACGGCGCTGGCGGAACGGGTTGTCGAGCAACTGGTGCGCTGTGGCTTTCCGCGCTGCCCTGGGAATGTGATGGCCACCAACCCGCAGTGGCGGCAACCGCGCGCTGTCTGGCAAAACTATTTCCGCCAGTGGATCAGCGTCCCCGACGAAGAGGCATTGTTCCGCACCGCCATCTTTTTCGATCTGCGATCGGTTTACGGGACGCTGGATATCGAAGCGTCGCTGCGCCCGATCATCCTGCGCGCGCGTGACAATCGCGTCTTCCTCGGGCGCCTGGCGCGCGCCGCGTTGCGGCAAACCGCGCCGATCAATTTCTTCCGTCAACTGGTGCTGGAACGGCGCGGCGATCAACGTGGACTGATCGACCTGAAGTACCGCGGAACGGCGATGATCGTCGATCTGGCGCGCCTGTTCGCGCTGGAAGCCGGCGTGCCCGATACCAACACCATTGCCCGCCTGCGCAAGGCGGCCAATCACAGCAGCCTGGGTGAAACCAGCGCCGAAGAACTGATCGCCGCCTTCGAACTGATCGGGCTGCTCCGCCTGCGCTGGCAGTATCAGCAACTCCGCCAGGGACTCGAACCCGGCAATCAGGTCGAGGTCGATAAACTCACCCCGCTTGAACGGCGTGAGTTGAAAGAAGCGCTGCGCGCCGTCGCCGTTGTGCAACGCGCAGTTGCTGCAACCTATCAAACCAATATGATCGCCTGAGATGGGTGCTATGTTCCTGTTTCGTCGCCGACCGATCAATCTTCCGGAAGCCGTCCGCGCCTATCTCGATGCGCCGCGTCCCGATCCCGACCTTCCCTGGCGCGACGTGCCGTACAGCGTGATCGATGTCGAGACCACCGGACTGAACCCGCGCCGTGATGCACTGCTGGCCATCGGGCTGGTGGATATTGACGACGGGCGCATCCGCATGGATCAGCGCTGGTACACGCTGGTGCGTCCGCCAGACGATGCACCGGTCAACCCGGAAGCCATCCGCGTCCACGGATTGTTGCCCCAGGATGTGGAGCAGGCGCCGCCTCCCGGCGACGTCATTCCCGTGTTGCTCCGCCGCCTGACGGGGCGGGTGCTGGTGGTGCATGTCGCCGATATTGACATCGGCTTCCTGCGTCAGGCGCTCCGACGGTTGTACCAGGTCGATCCGCGTGGTCCCGCTATCGACACGGCGCGCCTGGCATGGCACTTCCAGCGCAACCAGCGGCTCATCGACGGCGCCGACCAGGAACCTGCGCTGCAACTGCGCGCGCTCGCGGAAAGCGCAGGACTGCCGGTGTACGCCGAACACAACGCGCTCAACGACGCACTGACGACGGCGCAGGTCTTCCTGGCTCAGATCAACGCCATGCAACCGAACGGCACGCCGCGCCTGCGCGATCTGCTGCGCGCGGGGGGATGCCTGCGGTAACACAATTTTCTGCATTCCCGCGCACTTTTGATGCCGACGCGGAGGCGCGCAGGTGCACCCGGCTGCGGAATGACAATCCCATCGTGATCGCTGCCGCGCCGGATTGCAGCGACGCCACGCCAGCGCGACGCTGTTCGGGCGCGGCGCTGTTCGGGCGCGACGCTGTTCGGGCGCGACGCTGTTCGGGCGCGGCATGCCGCGCCCCGACGGGCATGAGACGCGATGAAGCTTCATTAGAGCGACAACTGCGGCAGCGCCGAATTGCAGCGACGCCACGCCAGCGCGACGCTGTTCGGGCGCGACGCTGTTCGGGCGCGACGCTGTTCGGGCGCGGCATGCCGCGCCCCGACGGGCATGAGACGCGATGAAGCTTCATTAGAGCGACAACTGCGGCAGCGCCGGATTGCAGCGACGCCGCGCCAGCGCGGCGCTGTTCGGGCGCGGCGCTGTTCGGGCGCGGCGCTGTTCGGGCGCGGCATGCCGCGCCCCGACGGGCATGAGACGCGATGAAGCTTCATCAGAGCGACAACTGCGGCAGCGCCGGATTGCAGCGACGCCACGCCAGGGCAACACAGTTGGGGCGCGACGCTGTTCGGGCGTGGCGCTGTTCGGGCGCGGCGCTGTTCGGGCGCGGCATGCCGCGCCCCGACGGGCATGAGACGCGATGAAGCTTCATTAGAGCGACAACTGCGGCAGCGCCGGATTGCAGCGACGCCGCGCCAAGGCAACACAGTTGGGGCGCGGCGCTGTTCGGGCGCGGCGCTGTTCGGGCGCGGCGCTGTTCGGGCGCGGCGCTGTTCGGGCGCGGCGCTGTTCGGGCGCGACGCTGTTCGGGCGCGACGCTGTTCGGGCGCGGCATGCCGCGCCCCGACGGGCAGTGACAATCGCATTGTCATCACAATTTTACAGGATCTTTAATCTTTTCTTATGCACGCTTGACATACCCGGCGTAGAGTGTTTACAATCAGTATACACATCCCCGCCTTCGCAAGAAGCACAGTTCTGGTTAAGCCCTGTACAGCACGATGTCGTGCGGCAAAGGGCGCTCGCCGCGAGTCGCTCTGTTCGCACAGCATTGACGCCAGGAGGTGAACGGATGACACTCACCCACGCGATTGGTTCGACCAACAGCGTCGAAACCGCCGACGTTGTTGTGAATCCGCCGGAAGAGGCAGCACGCATTGCGAACCTGACCGACTATGAAGCGGTCTATCGCCGTTCGATCGAGGATCCGCAGGGGTTTTGGGCAGAAGCGGCGCAGGCGCTGCACTGGTTCGAGCCGTTCCACACCGTGCTCGACGACAGCAAGGCGCCCTTCTACAAGTGGTTCGTCGGCGGCAAGACGAATATGGCGTACAACGCGCTGGATCGGCATGTGCAGACCTGGCGCAAAAACAAGGTGGCATTGATCTGGGAAAGTGAAGACGGCGAAGTTCGTACCTACACCTACTGGCAACTCTACCGCGACGTCAATAAGTTCGCCAATGTGCTCAAGTCGCTCGGCGTGCGCAAAGGAGACCGGGTCGCCATCTACACCGGTCGCTGCCCGGAACAGGCGATTGCGATGCTGGCGTGCGCCCGGATCGGCGCGGTTCACACGGTCGTTTACGGCGGTCTTTCGACCGAGGCGCTGCGCAGTCGGATCGACGATGCCCACGCGAAGGTGTTGGTCGTGGCGGATGGCAGTTTGCTGAACGGCAAGATTGTCAAATTGAAAGAGATCGCCGATCAGGCGGTCGAACATGCACCTTCTATCGAGACCTGTGTTGTTATCAGGCGCACCGGTCATCCGGTCGATATTCGGAGCGGGCGCGACTATTGGTGGCACGAACTCATGGCGCTGCCGATCGCAAGCGCGCGTTGCGAGAGCGAAGTTCTCGATGCCGAAGACCCGTTCTTCATCATTTACACGTCTGGTTCCACCGGTAAACCCAAAGGGGTGGTGCATACCCTTGGCGGGTACATGGTCGATGTCTACACCACGCTGAAGTATGTGCTCGACTTCAAGGAAGAAGATACGCTCTTCTGCACATCCGACGCCGGGTGGATCGTCGGGCACTCGATTGTGCTGTACGGTCCGTTGATGCATGGTATCACGACGTTGATGTACGAAGGCGCTCCCGCCTACCCCTACCCGGATCGCTGGTGGCACCTGATCGAACGCCACGGGGTTACATTAATGTTCACGGCGCCGACCGGGGTGCGCGGATTGATGCGGTACGGCGATGCCTGGCCCAAACGCCGCGATCTGAGCACGCTGCGTCTGCTGGCGTGCGCCGGTGAACCGCTCAACCCTGAAGCCTGGCGCTGGTTCTATGAAGTGATCGGTCAGCGACGATGCCCGGTGATCGACAACTGGTGGCAGACCGAAACGTCGCGCCCGATGCTCTCCAACTTTGCCTGTCTGCCGATGAAACCTGGCTCGTGCGGCTTCCCGGCGCCGGGGGTCGCAATTGATGTTGTTGATGAGCAGGGGCAGAGCGTGCCGCCGGGGGTCGAGGGATCGCTGGTCATTACTCGCCCATGGCCCGCGATGCTGCGCACTATCTATGGCGACGACCAGCGCTATATCGAGCAATACTGGAGCCGCTATCCGGGCATGTATCTCACCGGCGACGCGGCAAAACGCGATGCCGACGGGTATATCTGGATCATCGGGCGCACCGATGATGTGATCAAGGTCTCCGGATATCGCCTGGGCACCGCCGAAGTCGAAAGCGCGCTGGTGTCGCATCCGGCGGTGGCGGAGGCCGCTGTGATCGGCTTGCCGCATCCGGTGCGCGGCAATGCGATCCACGCCTTCGTCCTGCTCCGCGCCGGTCATTCGCCGTCGGAAGAACTCGCCAACGAACTGAAAGCGCACGTTGGCAAGGTGATGGGACCGATTGCCAAGCCGGAAACGATCTCCTTCCCGCCCACACTGCCCAAGACGCGCTCAGGAAAGATCATGCGTCGTGTGCTGCGCGCCCAGGCGCTCGGTGAGCCGCTTGGCGACCTCAGTACCATGGAAGGCTAAACGAATCGGGAGTCGTTTGGTGTTAAAAATGATACATAGGGAGGAACCTGCATGTCGATCGATGTAGCCTCGCCAAAGACGATCACACAGTTCGAGGACGAACAGGGTATCTACCATCCTGCGCCGCACATCGTCGAGAACGCAAATATCACAGCGTATATGCGCTCGAAGGGCTTCTCGACCTGGGAGGAGTTGTACCAGTGGTCGATTGAATATCCAGAACTCTTCTGGACCGACATGGCGAACCGCCTGGAGTGGTATCAACCATGGGAAAAGGTGCTGGACGACTCGAACAAACCGTTCTACAAATGGTTTGTCGGCGGTAAGTTCAACATTGTCCACAATGCCATCGACCGCCACCTGAGAACCGCGCGGCGCAACAAACAGGCGCTGATCTGGGAAGGTGAGGACGGGAGTTATCGCGCTTTCTCGTACTTCGGCATCAACCGCGAGGTGTCAAAGTTTGCGAATGTGCTGAAGAGCATGGGGGTGCAGCAGGGCGACATTGTTTCGATCTACATGCCGCGTGTGCCCGAACTGGTCTTCGCCATGCTGGCGTGCGCCAAGATCGGCGCGGCGCACTCAGTGATCTACGGCGGCTTCTCGGTCGAAGCGCTCCGCGAACGCATCGCCGATGCCCAGTCGAAGGTTCTGATTACTGCCGACGGCGGCTATATGCGCGGAAAGATCGTCGAACTGAAGAAGATCGCCGATGAAGCGATGAGCCACAGTCCGTCGATCCAGACCTGCATCGTGCTGCGGCGCACGGGCCACGAGGTCGAGATGCAGGCAGGACGCGACTACTGGTGGCATGATCTCATGAACCTGCCGATCGCGTCGCCCAAATGCGAGACGGTTCCGGTCGATGCGGAACACCCGCTCTATATTCTGTACACCTCCGGCAGCACCGGTAAACCCAAAGGAGTCATGCATGTCCACGGCGGCTACGCCGTTCACGTTTCTGCAACCCTGCACTTCACGTTCGACATCAAAGAAGAAGACCGCTACTGGTGCGCCGCCGATCCGGGGTGGGTCACCGGTCACTCGTACATTGTCTACGGTCCACTGATCGAAGGTGCAACCTCGTTCATGTACGAAGGCGCACCCAACTACCCCTATCCGAACCGCTGGTGGAGCCTGGTTGAGAAGTATGGCATCAATATCCTCTACACTGCGCCAACCGCCATCCGTGGTCTGATGCGCTTCGGTGACGCCTGGCCCAACCGCCACGATCTCTCAAGCCTGCGCCTGCTCGGTTCGGTTGGCGAGCCGATCAACCCTGAAGCATGGCGCTGGTTCTATCAGGTCATCGGCAAGGAACGCTGCCCGATCATGGACACCTGGTGGCAAACTGAAACCGGCGGCTTCCTGATCACGCCCAACCCGACAACGCCGCTGAAACCGGGATCGGCGACGCGTCCGTTCCCCGGCATTCAGGCTGACGTGGTCGATGAGCAGGGACGCAGCAAGGCGCCGAACGAAGACGGGTTGCTGGTGATCAAGTCACCCTGGCCCGGCATGATGCGCACCATCCTGCGCGACCCGGATCGGTACGTCAATCAGTATTGGAACAGCGATCCGCCCGGCATGTACACCGCCGGCGACTCGGCGCGCAAGGATGAGGACGGCTACTTCTGGATCATCGGGCGCATCGACGACGTGATCAAGGTATCGGGGTATCGCCTGGGCACGGCGGAGATCGAGAGTGCGCTGGTGTCGCATCCCGCCGTGTCGGAAGCGGCTGCCATCGGCCTTCCCCACGAGGTGAAGGGCACCGCGATCCACTGCTTCGTCATTCTGCGCGCTGGCATCGAGGGGACGCCTGCGCTCGAAGATGAACTCAAGGCGCACGTTGCGCGCGAGATGGGACCCATCGCCCGCCCGGAGAGCATCAAGTTCGTCTCGATCCTCCCCAAGACGCGGTCGGGCAAGATCATGCGGCGCGTGCTCAAGGCGCAGGCACTGGGGCAGGACCCTGGCGACCTGTCAACTCTGGAAGGATAGAACAGCGTTGGACGCGACGTCCGGCGCTCCGCACAGCGTTGGGCGCCGGATGTCGCCCATACAGGATGGCGTGCGTATCGGGAAACGCTTGATACTCCACGATCACTCGACGTGATACGCCAGGACAACCAGATTGTGCAGGTTCCCCTGGCGATCACGGATGTGATTCACGAGCCGCCCTTCAAGTTTGAATCCCAGACGGGTGAAGATGGCCTGCCCGGCTGTTTGTTCCTCGACCATATCGACAAACACTTTTGCCGCTCCGAGTTTACGTGCATGAGCGACAATTTCACCCGCCATGACGGTACCCAACCCACAGCGACGCCATGCTTCACCCACGATCAACTGAATATCCGCCACGTGGCTGGAACGAGACGGCAGCAGGCGCGCCGATGCGTATGCCACAATCGCGCCGTCCGGCGCAACTGCGACGATCTGACGCCAGTGCTCGGCGTCGCGCGCATTGACCAGGCGCGCAACCATATCCGGGCTACGGAGATCATTCTCGGCATGCAACCAGTCATTCTGCGGCAATGCCGCACCAAGTGCAATCAGCCGTTCGTTGTCACCGGCTTCCAGCAGACGGATCGTGACTGTTCGCCCATCGCGCAGCGTTGCGCTGAAGGGAACACGTGGAGGGGCAGTCGTCATTGGCAGCTCCTGTTAACATCAAACGTGAAATCTTGCACAACATTGATTATACCATCGACGGTTCACAGGAGTTTGTATGGTTCGTAACGATGGACGGGCGCCTGCTGACCTGCGTCCGGTTCGGATCATGATTGACACGTATGGCTATGCCGAGGGATCGGCGCTGATCGAAATGGGGAATACGCGTGTGCTGTGCACTGCCAGCGTCGAAGAGGGTGTGCCACAGTGGCTGCGTGGCCAGCAGCGCGGTTGGGTCACCGGCGAATACGCACTGTTGCCGCGTTCAACGGCACAACGCACCCGCCGCGAACGCAACGGCGTCTCAGGGCGTACCCAGGAGATCCAGCGCCTGATCGGACGTGCGCTGCGCGCTGCGGTTTCACTCGAGGCGCTCGACGGGTTCACGGTGACGGTTGACTGTGATGTGCTTCAGGCGGATGGCGGTACGCGCACGGCGTCGATCACCGGCGGGTATGTGGCGCTGGCGCTGGCGCTGCACCGCCTGACCGCCGAAGGACGACTGGCGTCCAATCCGCTGCAACGCGCTGTGGCTGCCGTCAGCGCCGGGTATGTCGCAGGCTGCGCCTTGCTCGATCTCGACTACAGCGAAGATAGCGTCGCCGATATGGATTGCAACCTGGTGCTGACCGACGACGGCGCGATTGTTGAGGTGCAATCGACAGCAGAGGCGCGCGCCGTCAGTCGCGCAGAGTTCGACGCCCTGATCGATCTCGCCACCGATGGCATTCGCCGCCTGCTGGCAATCCAGCGCGCTGCACTGGCGCCGGTGGTGGGAGGATCGGTTAAAGGTTGAAAGTTGAAGGTTGAAGGTTGAAGGTTGGAGGTTGGAGGTTGGAGGTTGAAGGTCGGGGGTTGAACGGTTCTCAGTTCTCGGCTATCAGTTCTCGGCTATCGGCTATCGGCTATCAGTTCTCAGTTCTCAGTTCTCAGTTCTCAGTTCTCAGTTCTCAGTTCTCAGTTCCTGGTTCTCAGTTCTCAGTTCTCAGTTCTTGTATGTTATAATTCTGAGAAATTGATGAGAAGCGATACAACCCCTTGCGCGGCCCAACTGAAGGAGAACCGGCTATGCTCAGCGAGCCGCAACACGACGAGGCGATTGTCCACTTTCAGCGGGGCCTGGTGCTCGAACAGGCGAACCGCGTTGAGGAAGCGGTGGAAGAGTA
>Ga0197142_1002404_pt1 | contig 16435 bp, 13 predicted proteins | sample GBS60_MetaG_FD_148614 | JGI IMG/M metagenome (GOLD analysis project Ga0197142, IMG submission 148614) | Sediment microbial communities from Great Boiling Springs, Gerlach, Nevada, United States - GBS 60_MetaG | ecosystem: Environmental > Aquatic > Thermal springs > Hot (42-90C) > Sediment...
GCACTTCAGTAAATGTATTTTCAATAAAGTCTTTAAAGAGTATTGCAAAGACTACTATCGGGATATTGCCGATGATGATGTTTATCACATATCTTATTGCTGAAGATTCTTTTTTTATCAAGCCCATAATGATTTCATATATATCTTTTCTGAAATAAACAATTGTCGCAATAAATGTGCCAAGATGTAAAAAGACCGTTACACCAACCGGCTCTTGAATTTTCATAAAGTTTTCAAGGATTGCCAGATGACCAGAACTTGAAATCGGCAGAAATTCAGTCAATCCCTGGACGATACCTAAAAAAATAATTTTTATCATCCCAATATAAACCCTGCAAGTCCAGCGAGCATAATTATCTTTAAAAGATTGCTGGCAAGTCTGTTATTACTGAGTTTTGTTATTGTGAAGACAATTAGTGGTATTGCGATTAATAGAATAATGAGCAGGTATCTCAAATTCAATATACCGACTGCATAAGGCACGGTCGATAAGCATAAAAGTATGAGAAGGAATATAAGGGCGACCTGCCTTGCTTTCTCTTCACCATAAATTATAGGCAGTGATGATACACCAGATACGCGGTCGCCTTTAATATCCATAATATCTTTGATTATCTCCCTTGGTGTGTGTATCAATAAGGCAAAAAATGCAGGGACTAAGGAGATAATATTATCAGTGATAAATCCGCCGAAGATAAAACTCAATCCTGCTATTATTGCGACAATGAAATTTGCCAGGAGTGTTTTTTTGAAATATAGTGAATAAAAAGAAAGGAGTAAGATTGTAATAATGACAAGTAGTAGCGGCTTAAATCCCAGGAAAAATGAAAGCACCAATGAACCGACGATGAGTAGAATAGCCATAAGTAGTGCGCTATTCTTTTTAACCTTACCTGATACAAGTGGCCTTTTTGGATTATTGATACGATCAATTTCAATATCCATTATATCATTTATTACATTACCATAGGCACAGACGATGAATCCGACGATTCCAGCGAGAAAGATTTTGTTATTAAATATTATTCCCTTTCCTACCCAGGCACCACAGAGAACCGAGATTAATGTAATAATGCAATTTACAGGTCTGATGACCGAGATATATCCCACATCCTATTTTATTTATTTTCCCCTGCTATGTCAAGTTTATTCTTGAATTCTCTATTTACAAGAAATGCGGTAACCCAGATGTAACAATTCCTTGACAGGTAGAAAAAATTTTGTATAATAAATTGATTTTTAAAGGAGGATGAATGAAATATATCTATTTTATTTTTTGTGTATTTATACTTTTTGATGTTGTGCAGGCTCAGGGATGTGATTCTGCATTGTTTGGTGATATTTATACATTTGAATTTGATGATATAAAAAGCCTTCCGGTGAGTAATCTTGATGATATATTGATGTTCGTTCCTGGTATATATAGATACTTCGGTTCATTCCATATCCAGGGTGGCACAGGTGAAAATGAAATTGCTTATTATCTTGATGGCATACCTATAATAAATCCGGAGCAGATTAATCTTTCTATGATAGATAAGATTACAATCCAGAAATCAGGATTTTCAACTGAATATGGCGATGGATTTTCCGGGATTGTCTTTATCAGGACAAAGAGGGAAAAGAATAATACTGCGGTATCATACCTAACTGATGAAATATTTTCATCGGATAGATTAAATTATGGATTTAATCAATATAATATCCATAATCAGGGTTATATCACAAAAGATATTGGATACTCTCTCTCAGGAAGATATTTGTTCACTGATGACCATTCTTCAGGGCTGTATAAGGTCTCGGCACCAGGGAATTATTATAATGGTTTGGCAAAAATTGATTATAGATTTGGAAATAAGGGCGATATTTCGGTGATGGGTTATGCATTTCGCAACCAGTTTATGCTCTGGCATCCAGGTATTGTTGGTGGCAATGGTTATAAATATTTTGACCAGCGACCAATGAATCGGGAAAAGGGTCAGTCAATAATGGCAACCTGTGAAATTCCTTTGAGTAATAAAACAATATCATCAGTGAGATTTATAAGAACCAATTTTGATAGTGTCTTTGGTAATCGTGATTATAAATGGGAACTGGAAAACAGTAATAGATGGTATGATGACTACCGCTTAAAAGGTGAACACCTCATGGGTTATCTGGAAAAGGCTAATATATCTCGCAGGGATATTATGGTTGACAGTTTAATGCAATACCACGATGAAAATGATAAGAATAGTGCAGGAACACTACGCAATAATCCATATGGCATTGCTGGATTGTTTTATATAAATGGTGATTACCCTGCCTGGTGCTATTACAATACAAATATCAGTCAGTTCTTGCTACAATTAAAGCATAGTATTACAGATGATAATGAAATTAAATGTGGTATGGACTATAAATGGAGTCAATCTAAGTACTACTATAATCCCTTGCCCTGGTATTATTCTACCTTCTGGAACTATTTTAAAATTGAACCTTATACAATCTCAGGCTATTTTGAAGATTACTGGATGACCAGTTGGATTGGTATCTGTGCAGGATTAAGATATAGTTATATTGATTATGGACTTTATCAGCCTTTAATAGAACTCCACCCGAATTTGGATACAATAGCCAGACTTAAGAAAAATTTCTTTTCTCCAAGATTGGGGATAATCCTGCCTGTGAGCAAATCCTTTAATATCTTTTTTAATGGCGGTGAATACTATTATGAGCCTGATAAATATTCAGGCGGTCCTGAGCCAGAAAAGACCAGGTTATTTGAAATTGGTTTTAGAATGAATCCGACACAGGATTTCACATTCAATTTGAGTCTTTATCAAAAATACCTGTATGACTTCGTAATTCAGAGGATTGACTATTATTACGGGCATTACTTGCCACCGTCCTATGATTATTATTATTATTCCTACACACAAATTAAAAGGGCAGATGTCAAAGGAATAGAACTTCATCTTAAAAAATCAATCTTTGCCGTCCTATCATCCGGAATAAGTTATAATCTCCAGTTTGCTAATCAAATGCCGGTCTATGAATTTGGTTATTATTACGACTATTATTATCCAGGCATTGACCCGATTACTGGAGAACTGATAAACCCTGAGAAGAAATATTATCCATTGAGTTACGACTGCAGACATAGTTTGAAGGCGAATCTTTCTTTAAATATAGAGGAGTTCTTTTTGTCTTTTTTGAACAATTCTGTTCTCTCTTTATCTTTTTTGCTATATTCAGGATTACCCTATACACCTATGGATTTCAGAGGAACACCGCTCGGCGAGATAAATTCCTCAAGGATGCCAGGGTATAATAATCTTGACCTGAAGTATCAAAAATCGTTCAAGATTGGTCCAGCGAAATTGTCTATTAGTTGCCTGATAAAAAATCTATTTAATACAAAACAGATAGTCTATGTCTATCCGACAACGGGTAAACCAGATGACCACGGCGACCCCGAACCACCGATAACCCAGTTTGGTTGGTTATCAATCACAAGTGCTCGCTATTCTCCACAGGCGGATTTTGACCACAATGGTCTTATCACGCCGGTGGAGATGAAGGATGAGTATATCAGGGCACTTAAGGATTACTATAGAAACCCATTACATTACAATAGTTCATTTCGTATAAAATTTGGTATCGGCTTGGAAATTTAAGGTAGATAACCTCTTTTGAGGTTGAAAATTCCATTGAATATGCTTTTATACACATCAGGATATTCTTTTGAAACTTCATTCAGGAAATTCCTGATCTTTTCCCTTTTTGATTCTTGAAAATATGGGCATTTGTTTATATTCTCGGGAATTTGCAATGTTCGGGCAATCGTCTGAATATTTTTTTTATCAAGATAATAAAGGGGCCTGATAAAAAGAAAACGTCCCTGAATTACTGATTGTGCGGGCACAAATGTTGATATTTCTCCATTATAGACAATATTTAAAAGAAAGGTTTCTACTACATCCTCAAGATGATGGGCTAACGCTACTTTGAATATATTTAATGATTCAGCATATTCCAGCAATCTGCGTCTGCGTTCCCGGGCACAGAAAAAACATTTTTTTTCAACCGTTTGCAGACGATTATCAATATTGATTTTTATAACCCTTAAAGGAATATTTAATCTGCTGCAGAATTCTTCTATGAATGTAGTATTCCAGTCAAGAAAATCAGGCTGGATATGGCAGGCATAGATTTCCCAGTCTTTTCTAAATTTATTATTGTATTCGTTTAGCAAAAATAAAAGGATGAGGCTATCATCACCACCTGAAACACCAACAACGACACCAGAATTTTTCTCTAAAATTTTATATCGTTTGATTACCTTGTTTATAGAAGAAAGTGCAGGATTTATTAATCGGCTTACAGTCGCCAAAGATAATTTTTTTATCTCAAGACGATCAACTGTTTTATCAATACACCCTTTTTCGCTTCCAACCGATAAAAATAAACTCCATTGGGCACAGGCATACCCTTTTCATCGTCTGCATGCCAGGGAATGGCATAGGTTCCTTTATTATAAAAACCGCTTGCAAGCACTTTAACAGGTTTTCCAATAAGATTATAAATAGTAAATGTTATATACATTGGTTCGTTCAATGTAAATTCAAACTCAGTGTAGTTATCCACAGGATTTGGTCGATTTTTATTTAAAATCATAATTTCGCTATTTTGCTGTCTGGGACGGGAGATGATTTTTAATGTCTTCTCATTCCGATTGAATAGTAGTAAACTATTATCACCGGGATAAACATATATCCGGGAGTCAGGGGGATTGTTTTCTATAAGAATTTTATCTTCACGTTCTCCACTCTGTTTTAAAATAAGGATGGAATCTTTAAATAGGATATAATTTCTGCCATCAATACCAGTTGCAAAATCAAGGATTTTTTCTGAAGCACTAAAGAATAACCGATTTTTGAATCCAGATGGATTATTTAATTCTCTGCTGGCCCAGGCATAGATCTGGTTATTATTCATTACATAAATAGTGATTTCAGCATTTTCATCGAGCCGTGCCGGAATAGAAAATTTTTCAACATTAGTGATTAAGTTATTAATTATTTCATTCCCATCAGTAAGGATTATACGGTTTGGTTCAGAAATCACGAGCAGGTTTTTTCTACCCATTTGTAGTGCTTCGATTTGAATGGGGTTTATTAAATTAAATGGAAATCCAGATATTTCGCCTTCTGAGGAAAGCATTGAGAGTTTGTTGGTGTTGTCAATTATAAAAAAATCATCACCACAGACTGCAAAGAGTTTACCTTCTTTTATCTCAGAGAATAAATTCAGGCTTTTTTTAGCAAAATCGATTTGCGAAAGAGAAGATTTAGTAAGAATCCAGACACTGCCATCAATTCTAACTTTGACATCACTTATTTGAATTCCTTTTGGCAGTGTTAACTCTTCGCGCTGCTGCCATTCAGCAAAGGCAATCAAAAGAACAAAAAATATCACGATTAATTTTTTCATATACCCCCTTGTTCAAAACAAATAATTTTTCGGCCTGAACATTAGATAAGCCAAACCCAATTCCTATAATATGTTCATTCATCGCTACTTCCTATTATAGATTATATCTATATCCTTTAATCTGTCAAGCCTTAAATTTAATATTGCCGATTCACGGTCAAACCGAAAAAATCTTTTAAGGCTTAAAATCAAATGGTATCTGAAGACTCTGTTCAAATGGTTCACCGTCCTTGGTCGCGGGTTTGAATTCCCATTGTTTTGCTGCAGCAATTGCGGCATCTTCACACGCCGGATTACCAAAACTCGAGAAGATAGTAGCGGATTTGACCTTTCCATCTGTGCCAACAACGACCTTTACTATAACCTTACCAGTAGCACCTATTGCCTTTGCTGCCTCAGGATATTTTGGCAAGACTTTCTTTATCGGCTCGGCTCTTGTTATTACCGAAGGTTTTGGTGGTGTTGTTGGTGGTGGTGCAGGAGCGACAACGGTTGTCTCCTTTGCTGCTGCAGCTGCTTCTAAGAGTTTCTCAGGTGAAACTGTAGGTGGAGGTTTTGGTGCTTCTTCTTTTTTGGTGGTCGTGGGTGTGGTCGTGGTAGGAGTTGGTGTTACAGGGGTTGTTGGAGAAGTAGGCGCTGGTGTTGTTAGAGCAGGCGCTGGTGTTGTTGGAGCAGGCGCTGGTGTTGGTGTTATCTTAGCAGCAATTGTGACCCTCCTTTCAGTTTCTGGTATCCAGTAGGTATAGGCACTGGCAAGTGCAAGCCCTTGATCTGTTCCTTTCACCCGCTTATAATTCGCAGAGATTTCATTTGGGACCACAAGGAATGTATATGGCTGGTCTTCATAAACTCTTTTCTGGAATTCACCCCATATCTCCTTTGCCTTTCTTTGGTTTAACATTGTAGTACCGACATCAATTAGTGAATCAACAGCTGGATTTTTATAACGAACAAAATTAAATTTTCCACGATTGGGGTCAGAATGCCAGTATAATGTTGGGTCAATCTTATCTCCTACGCTCCAACCCATAATGAACCCATCATATTTCCGATTAATGAGTGCAGAAATGAACGAGCCTACATCCATTGTCTGGGCATTCACTTTTATACCAAGTTGAGTAAGATAACTGGCAACAAAATTTAAAATCTGAACCCTTTCCGGATTTTCAACATTTGTGATTATGGTAAGGGTAATGTCTTTCCCATTTTTATCAAGTATTTTATTACGATTGCGATCCTCAAATCCTTTACTTAAGAGAATCTCTTTTGCCTTTGCAAGATTGAATTCTATCGGCGTTACATTTTCGTTAAATGCCCAAGATGAATGTGGTAATGGTCCGAGCGAAACCTGTCCCATCCCCAATAAGACATCATTCAATATCTGGGTGCGATTTATGGACATTGTCAATGCCTTACGAATTTCTTTATCCTTTAAGAATTCATTTTCCAGATTCCAGCCAATATAGATATAACTATTCCCTGGTTTTGAAAAAACATTGATATTCTTATTACTGGAAAACTTTTTTGCATCTGTGGGTGTCAGATTGAGTGCGATATCTATATTCCCCTGCTCAAAGTCAGCAATCAATGTTTCCATATTGTTGTAATATTTAATTACAATCTCATCAAGGGGCGGTCTACCACGATAATAATTTTCATTGGCAGTAAGTGTTATTCCTGAACCAGGAACCCATTCTTTTATCTTATAAGGTCCATTTCCTATAATCTTTGTTTTGCCAAATTCTTCACTGAATTTTTCATAAATATGTTTGGGCACAGGCATTATATCTGAGTCAGTAAGGAGATTTGCATAGACCTGGGTAAAAGTAAATCTTATAGTGTATTTGTCAATCAATTCTACTTTTTTGATATACTTTAAAGAGGCAATAAAAGGATAATTTGTCTTGGGATCCTGCATCTTTTCATAAGTGTAAAGGACATCTTCAGCAGTAACCGGTTCTCCATCCCACCATTTTATATCTTTCCGTAGATAATAAGTGATGGAAGTTAGGTCTTCAGAAAATTCCCAGGAGGTTGCTAACTCTGGTTTCATTTTACCGGTATGCGGGTCAATCCTGTGCAGGGTCAAAAAGAGCAGATTCAGTATGTCATTTGAACCTAAAACTGATGGCTGTAAAGGCGAAAGCACAGAAGGTAGGTCTGTCGTTCCAATGACGAGTGTTCCTCCTTTCTCACCTTTTAATGGTTCTTCTTTTTTTGCACAATAAAGCATTAAGCCAATGACTATTAATATTATCCATAATTTTTTCATTTTACCCCCTTTTTAACGTCCTCATATATAAATACATTATATTCTAAAATTTATTCCTGTCAATATCGTATTTGGAACCCAAATATAACGACTATAATTTTGTTTTGAACCACTCTATTACCCTTTTGAGACCGTCATCAATCTCTATCACTGGTTCCCACTGGAGGATTTTTTTTGCCCTGGTTATATCGGGATTCCTTCTGTGGGGATCATCTTCAGGTAACGGTTTGTATACAAATTCGCTTTTGCTATTGCACAGTTTCTTTATTTTTTGAGCGAGTTCTAAAATAGTAAATTCCTTAGGATTACCCAGGTTGATGGGCATATGATAATCACTCTCAGCAAGTTTAACAATTCCATTCACAAGGTCACTTATGTAGCAAAAACTCCTTGTCTGTTTTCCATCACCGAATATGGTCATAGGTTCGTTCTTTAAAGCCTGCTCAATAAAAGTTGGTATCACCCTTCCATCTTTAGGTCGCATCCTTTCTCCATAGGTATTGAAGATACGGACAATATTTATTTTTAATTTTAATTTTCTATGATAGGCGACTGTTATTGCCTCAGCAAATCTTTTTCCTTCATCATAAACTGATCTTATCCCGACTGGATTTACATTTCCCCAGTATTCTTCAACCTGGGGATGTATGAGTGGATCACCGTAGACTTCGCTTGTAGAGGCAAGCAGAAATTTTGCATTCTTCTTTAAGGCAAGTTCAAGCATATTTATCGTTCCAATTGATGCTGTTTTCATTGTTTCTATCGGATATTTCAAGTAATCAAATGGGCTCGCTGGTGAGGCAAAGTGTAGTATCAGTTCTATATCGTCTTTTATCCGGGGTAGGTTGCAGATATCGCAATTAAGAAATTGAAATTTTTTATTTTTGAGATTATGTTTTATATTTTCTTCTTTTCCAGTTATTAAATTATCAATCGCAATGACCTCATCGCCTTTGTTTAAATAATAATCAACAAGATGTGAACCGATAAAACCTGCGCCACCGGTGATTATTAACTTCATCTTCCAATTCCTGAATAGATAAAACCTATTTTTTTCATTTCCTGTGGGTCAAAGATATTTCTGCCATCGAGGAATACAGGCTGGCGCATTTTTTCTTTCAATTTTTTTAGATCAAGATTCTTAAATTCATCCCATTCGGTTACGAGTATTATCCCATCCGCATTTTCAGCCACTTCGTATGCATCTTTGCAATACACAATATCCGGCATTATTTCTTTTGCCCGTTCCATCGCAACCGGGTCATATGCTTTTACAATAGCACCTTCTTTCTTCAACTCATTTATTATTGTAATTGATGGTGCAAATCTCATATCATCTGTATTGGGTTTGAAAGAAAGTCCAAGAATTCCAATCCTTTTATCCCTTAAATTCCATAAAGAGTCTTCAAGTTTTTTAACAACCCTTTTCATCTGTTCTTCGTTTATTCTTTCCACTTCTTTTAATAGTCTGAAGTCATAGCCCAATTTCTGGGATATGCCGATAAAAGCCTTGAGGTCCTTGGGAAAACAGAAACCACCAAATCCCACACCGGCATTCAAAAAATCCCTGCCGATTCTTTTATCAAGTCCAATACCTTCGGCAACCTTTAAAATATCGGCACCTGAATATTCACAGATGATTGAAAGGGCATTGATGAATGAAATCTTCATTGATAAAAATGAATTTGAGGCATGTTTAATCAGTTCCGCACTTGCTAAATCTGTAATAATCTTTGGTGCATCAATCGGTTTGTATAATTCCAGTAATAATTCTTTAGCCTTTTCACTCTCAACACCGAGGACAACTCTATCAGGTTTCAGAAAATCCTGTATTGCCGAGCCTTCCCTTAAAAATTCAGGATTTGATGCGACATCAAATTCAACTTTTTTTCTGTTGAATCTTTCAACGATGGTTTTTATCCATTTTCCAGTCTGGACCGGAACAGTGCTTTTTTCTACAACAATTTTGTAATCTTCCATCGCTTCACCAATTTCGCTTGCTACTTTTTCTACACTTGAAAGGTCTGGTTCTCCATTCTCTTTTGGTGGCGTGCCTACTGCAATAAAGATAAATAATGATTCACGAACGCCTTCAGAAATCGAGGTTGTGAATTTTAATCTATTTTCAGAAACATTTTTTCTAACCATATCTAAGAGTCCTGGTTCATAGATAGGTATTTTTCCGTTCTTTAAAATCTCAATCTTTTTTTCGTCATTATCAACACAGGTGACATTATGTCCAATTTCGGCAAAACAGGTTCCTGAAACCAGACCTACATAACCAGTGCCAATCATACAGACTTTCATATACCTCCTTTTAAAAAGTAAATTTTAAAAATCCAAAATACCTAAACATTTGAAGGTTTTTTATAGAAAATAAAAAATATTCCACCGACCAGAGACCATAAGAATGTCAGGAAGAAAGAAACAAGCGAGACCGTAAGTGAAACTTCGCCGCTCAATCCTGCGCGTTGAAAAAGGAGCACATAGGCATTTTCCCTCACCCCAAGGGCATTGAATGAAATCGGTATCATAGAAATCACATTTATTATTGGAAGATAAATAAAGAAGGGGATTATTGAGATATGGTAATTACCCATACTATTTAAAACAAGATAGGGAGAAATGGCAAGGAGTGCCTGGATGATAATTGATTGTATAATACAGATAATAATAACATCCCAGGCAGAGCCAAATCCAGTCATTGTTTTATGGAGATTGTTTATCCTTTCGCCGATGCGAAAGAATTTTAATTTAGCAGTGACAGGATGTATAAACGAATAAACCTTTTCAGAGAAAAGGATGAATGTGATGAGTAAAAGTGCAAGAAGTCCGATTATCATTAACAATATAAATTCACTTCTTTTCTGAAAGATATAAAGATAGGTTACAGCAAATAGACCAAAGATAAAAAGTCCAATGAATCCAAGTATTCTGTCTGCAATCACAATCGCAAAGGTATCGGTTTTTTTTTCTTTTATTGAATAAACAATCCTCATAACATCACCGCCAACGGTTGTGGGTAAAAAATTGTTGAAAAAAAGGGCGATAAAATAAATTATCAATGAATCTTTAAATGGTATATTCATTTTTTTATAATCAAGGAGAACCTGCCAGCGCCAGGCAGAGACAACGATGAAGAAAAAGTAGGGGATGAGGGCAAGAGCCAGATATCGTAAATCCATATTTTTTATATTGAGTAAAATCTTTTCTGCATCGAGTTTTATTAGCAGAAAAACAATGAGTCCGATACCTATTAATATCCTTAAAATTGTCAGAAGAATTGTAAATTTATTTTTCTTTTTTTCTTCCATTGGCAATCGGTAGTATCAATTTTTTTATTATCTTTGTAATCATTAAATATTTACTTATTCGTAGATTCAAATTTTTCCAGACGGTCAATTATTGCTCTTATTGATTCACCAATCAAACCCAGGGCAAAGAATAGAATACCTGAAACAACGAGGAGTATGACAAGATATAATAAAGGTCTGAATCCATGCCCGAGGATTCTCAAGATTATGGCTATCATACCGATTATAATTCCTGTAAGTATCTGAAACATCCCTGCGGTTCCAAAATATAACAACGGTTTTTGTAAAAAGGTTAACTGGAACTTCACGGCAAGTAAATCAAAGAATCCGATTAATATCCGTATCTTTTTCTGATATTTTGGTTCGCCATATAATCTTGGCTTTAAGGTTACGGGTATCTCTTTGATAACAAAGCCATATTCATTTGCCAGAGGAACGATATAACGGTGCCAGTCTCGACGCAGGGGTATTGCTTGCAAAACCTCGCGCCTGAATGCCTTTATCGCATTCATATCATGGACATTTAAATTGAATAACTTTCTTCCGCACCAATTATAAATACTTGAAACAAACTTCTTTTCATATCTTCCCTGTTTCCAGCCTGTGGCAACATCCGCATTTTGACTTAAAATCAAATCTACCAATTTGGGCACATCATAGATATCAAATTGCATATCTGCATCATATATGACCAGAATTTCGGCATCAGTTGCACTTGCACCGGTTAATATTGCCTGGGTTTTGCCGAGATTCCTTTTGTGCGTTGCTATTTTTAGATAATTTCTTTTGTGTTCATTTAATAATGACTGGGTAGAATCGGTTGAACCATCATCAATGAATACAACTTCATAGTCAGGGTGTTTGTTTATAAAATCATCAAACATTGAAACAAGATGGGGTATGTTTTCAGCCTCATTGTAGGCAGGAATCAATATCCCGATTTTCATATTTTATTATATGGATATATCTTTAAAAGTCAAGATACCGCGTCTTTTAAAATTGTGTTTATTCAACTATTGACAACAATTGAATTTTATATATACTTATAATCAGGCAGACAGATGTTTGTTGGCGTTAGATTACAAATGGTAGTCCTGGTTTTTACCGGTTACACATTGAGTTAATCCCCAATAAAACAGAAGAAAGCTTGAAAGGAGAAAAAATGCCTATATATGGTAAAGTAAAGTGGTTTGATAACCGCAAGGGTTATGGTTTTATTGAGAAAGAAGACGGAACCGGTGATGTATTCGCTCATTTTCAGGAAATAGTGGGTGACGGTTATCGCACGCTTTCTGAAGGTGATAGAGTGAAGTTTGAAATCACCAATTCACCCAAGGGACCAAAAGCCACAAAAATAGAACGGGTATAATGCAATAGCATTGATACTGAAGATAGCCCCGCCTTTGGCGGGGCTATCTTTTTATATCAAGTGGTTTACCAGATTTCTCGATTTTCTAATGTTGGTAGTAGAGTGCACCCATATCAGCTCTTGTGCCATCAGGGTCATTCGGTGAAGAAGGGTCACCTGCGTCAATACAGGGTGATGTGGATGTGAGATGAAAATCTCCACCACTGGCATTCACAAATTGTGGATTTAAGACAATACAGCCTGTGCCAAACCAGGGTTGACCAGTTCCGTTTTCAATATCAGAATAAGTGACGATTGTAGTGGTTGCTCCAGACATAGATAATTCATTTGGATTATCACCCCAGAAGATACTATTGAGCATTGTTGTTTGGGCACCTGCCTGGTCAAAATAGAGATACATACCACCCCCTTCGCCTGCCTGGTTGCCATAGAAGGTATTGTGGGCAAAGTTCATATGTCCGTTATTCGTGGAATAGGAAATCCCACCACCAACATTGCCTGCAGTGTTATTGTTCAGAATGTTTCTTGTAAAATTCACTGTTCCGTGGTCTGTAGAAACCATTACACCACCGCCGTTGACCGTTGCCTGATTATTTGTATATGTGTTTTCTGTAATATTAAGGGTTCCTGCGCCATTCCATATCCAGAAACCTCCACCGTCTTCAGCAGAATTGTTGGAGGCGTATGTATTGCCCGAAAATTCCAGGTTACCTTCATTCAGATGGATCATTGTGCCTGCGCCACCAGCAGAAATAGTAGTATTCCCGGAGAATGTGTTATTAGTAAAAGTTATGTCTCCACGGTCATTAATTCTGACAAAACAGCCTCCACCATCAAGCTGGGCTCGGTTATTGGAAAAGGTATTGTCACTGATAGTTAATAATACACCTGCACCTAAGAAATAGGTCATAATACCACCACCGCCATCTGCCGCAGCATTATTGGTAAATGTATTGCCAGTCATTGTTATCTGTCCGCTTCCATCAACATAGAGAATACCACCACCACCATCCTTTGCCGGGACACCAGGGTGAACACCAGGAACGACATTTTCTTCAAAAATGCTATTCATAAGTATTACGTTGCCATCAGTGGTCGCGGCATTCAAACCACCGGCATTATCAATTCCCTGGTTATTCCTGAATATGCAATCACTAATAGTAGCAGTTCCATAAGTAGAAATGATATGGGCACCACCCCCGAGTGTATCAGCGGTGTTCTGTATGAACTCACAGGAATCAATACGAATCAATCCCTGATCAGATTCAGCCCTGAGTCCTCCACCATAGCCGTTTGAATGTCCATTTCGGAATGTTATGTTCTTTACATAAAGGTCAGCATTTATGCCAATAGTAGTTAGGTTCATTATTTGAACCTCATCCTGACCATCAAGAATAGTCTGGTTTATTCCAGCACCAATGATATATAAGGCACAGGCTTCTTCTGAATGATAGGTTAAGGTTGTTCCGACATTGAAGGAACCAGCAGGTATTCGTATCGTATCTGTCCTGCCATTTGTGGCTGCAGAATCAAGTTGTCTCTGTATCTCAGTTATTTCAGGCGACTGCTCGTTCTTTTTACCGCAGAACGAAAAAACAATGATCAGACAAAGAAAAACTGAAATAACTCCGTAAATTCTCCGTAACATCATATTATCTCCTTAGTTAAAAAGTTCTTTCAGTTTGTGTTATCTATTTAGAAGTCTTAATTATGGACCCTGCCAGCCAGCGATACGCGCAAGCATCCACCAGACTGCCTTTCCCTTTTGCTCACAACTTTCAAATGTTGTGTGACCCCCTTCATCACCATGGAAATTAGGGTGTTCGCGAGGAACTGCAGTGCCATTATAGTTGTAAGTTGCCTGTTCCCAGGAACTTCCGTTATAATACCAGGCATCCAGGTCGCCAAAATCAAAACAGGCAAAATGGTGGTCAATGCAGAACTGCCGGATTTGCTGGTTTCGTGTATGCCGGTTGTAGCCATCAGCATCCATTGCCTGGGCATTGCCAGTAAAAAAGACAAATGTCACATTCGGAAACTCGCCTGCGAGTTTTGCAATTGAATCAAGATATGCTTGGGTTTCAGACTGCGAATAGTAATCCAGTTGTGTGCACCAGCACCACATTGAGACATTTATCTCAGGGTTGTGACTTAAGACTGCCCTGGTATGATTCATTCCATCCTGGCTCTCCCAGTACAGGTCAGGGGTGATATAGGTTTCATTTTCCTGACCGTCAAAGATACAGAGTGCACCTGCTTCATTGGGCAGATTACTGAAATCAATCGCGACACTATATGTGCTATTTGAATTTTCTATGCGCTCCAGACCAATGGTTAGTTGTTCACCGTGTGAGGTATGGGCATAATGGACCTTGAACTTTGTCTTTACAGAATCAATCCACTCTGTGGGAATTTGCGAAAGGTCAGCACAGGTGTGGTTAAAAATATTATCGCCGGTAATTGTCTGTCCACCGCCATTCCCATTACCATTATTATCTTTTTTACATCCAAGTGTTACAAAAAACATTATACACAGTATTGCAGATATTAATTTTTTTCCCATTTTTTTCCTTTCTATTGAGTTTTGGAAGCACTCAATAATTTTCCACATCGTGATAAATTTGCAAATAATTGCCTTCTTTTTTGTTATTTGTTATCCTCCTTCCCTCATCTTTTATAAGGTAGATGAAGCTTTAATTCTATATGTCGTTTTTATCACTATATAGTCATTATAACCATAATTTTTATGTTGTCAAGAATTTGGTTATTTAATTTTCTCTCCCTTGTTTTTGTTCAATCTTTGCAAATGATAATGGAAAGTAAAGAGGGCCAAATTCAAGTAATTAAATATTAGTTGACTTTTCCCAAAAATAGAGTATATTAAAAATATGCAGGTATATATTGAAGAGATAGCAAAGTACGAAGGTAAAGAAGTAGAAATAAAAGGATGGTTATACAATAAACGGTCATCAGGTAAGGTTAGATTTTTGCTTATCAGGGACGGAACAGGTATTATCCAATCTGTGATCAGTGAAGGTGAAGCCAGACCTGATATCTTTGAAGTGGCAGACAGGATCACCCAGGAGTCTTCAGTCATAATAAAAGGATTTGTTCGCCAGGATAAACGGGCACCTGGTGGATATGAGATTGTTGCCACTGACCTAAAGATTGTCCAACTTGTAGAAAATTATCCAATCACACCGAAACCACATTCTGTAGAATTCCTCCTGCCTATTCGTCATCTCTGGATTCGTTCCAAAAAACAGAATGCGATACTGAGAATAAGACATACAATAATAAAGGCAATTCGCGATTTTTTGGATAATCAGGGGTTTATCAATGCAGACACACCAATCCTCACACCTGCATCAGTAGAAGGAACAACCACACTCTTTCCTGTTGATTATTATGGTGAGACTGTATATTTGACCCAGAGTGGTCAGTTGTATAACGAGGCGACTGCAGCATCGCTTGGTAAAGTTTATTGTTTTGGTCCAACATTTCGTGCAGAAAAATCAAAGACCCGAAGGCACCTAACTGAATTCTGGATGGTGGAACCTGAGGTTGCCTATCTTGAACTTGATGGTTTGATGGATCTTGAAGAGGATTTTGTTGTATATATTGTAGAACGGGTTCTCGAGACTCGAAAAGAGGAATTAAAGGTTCTGGAAAGGGATATCACAAAGCTTGAAAATATAAAGAGACCATTTCCAAGAATAACCTATAAAGAGGCAGTGGATTTGATTCATAAAAAAGACCCTGATTTTAAATATGGCGATGACTTCGGTGCACCACAGGAGACATTGATCAGCGAAAGCTTTGATAGACCTGTTCTTGTGCATCATTATCCTGCCCAATGCAAGGCATTCTATATGAAACGCGATCCGAATGATGAATCGCTATCTTTAAGCGTTGATATGATTGCACCAGAGGGTTATGGAGAGATAATTGGTGGTGGGCAAAGAGAGGATGATTATGAAATCCTGCTCAAGAGAATAAAAGAGA
>Ga0197142_1002405_pt1 | contig 16432 bp, 11 predicted proteins | sample GBS60_MetaG_FD_148614 | JGI IMG/M metagenome (GOLD analysis project Ga0197142, IMG submission 148614) | Sediment microbial communities from Great Boiling Springs, Gerlach, Nevada, United States - GBS 60_MetaG | ecosystem: Environmental > Aquatic > Thermal springs > Hot (42-90C) > Sediment...
CCTAAGACCGGTGAAGAAGTTCCTCTTGAAAAAAGGGTGGTTCCAATTTTTAAACCTTCTCCGGAGTTCCTAAAAAAAGTTAATGACAATTTAAATAATCAGGAAGATAAATAAGAGGGAATTATGCCTTGCGGAAGGAAACGAAAACGCCACAAGATGAATACCCACAAAAGAAAGAAAAGACTTCGTAAGAATAGACATAAAAAGAAAAACCGCTAATTAAAAGTATTCCAATTCACTATAGGAATACAATTTAGCAATCAGATGAATCAATTAATTTCGGGTCTTTTACTATTTATTTTTATACCACTTGCATTATTCTGTCAAAGTGGTATAGGTTCTACTGTTTTGTTGAAGGGAAAAGTTATAAATTTACAAAATGGAAGTCCTATTGAGACAAAATTTTATCTGATTGGAAGCGATGGAAAGAAGGTCCCTGTAAAAACATCGACCGACGGCTCTTATTCAATCCCATTAAGTCAATCGGGGAGTTATTTTGTTGCGTCGGAACAATGGCTTTGCGTTGAGCCCGTTAATTTCGATATCAAAGTCCTGCCAAATTACTACGAGAAAGAAATTAATCTTTTCTTTGTCCCGTTCGAGCCTGGCTTGTTAATCCGCAAAGCATTTGCTTTCGAGGAACATTCAGCAGAACTGACCGAGGAGGGCAAAGCTTCTTTGAAGCAACTTGCAAATCTATCGAAAAATTATCCCAAACTTTCTTTCAGTATTGTAATTCGAACGAATAAGAGCATATTCAAAAAAGTTACAAAAACAGTAACAGAAGGGAAAAAGAAAAAGAAAGTTGTTGTGACTCCCGAAGAACAAGCCTATGAATTGAGCAGGAAAAGAGCGGAAAGTGTTCGGAATTTCCTTTCCGAAAATAAAATGCCCGAGCGGAACTACTCCTTTAAGTTTGAAACATACTCTTCCTCTGGGGGACAACAGTCGAAAACCAGGAAAACCAAAGTCAAAAATCCAAAAGTTGCTCCATCGGAATTTAACCTGCAAATTCTAATTGATAAAATTTTAAAATTTGATTTAAAAGAAAGATAACATTTCATTTCCGGCCCCTGTCTTTTATTTTCTTTAAAAACACCTAATATTTTTTTAATACAATCGTTAATTTATTTTAACAATTATTTTGACTATGGAAGCAATTTTACTGGATTTAACAAATTCTAATAAAATCCTAAGTCGATTCATTAATTCTTTTTTAAATGGATTCCGACGCGCCGGTGGGAGTTATAAAAATATAGACCTTTTCAAAACTCAGGTTTCTGATTGTAGAGGATGTACCGAGGACCTGTTCTTTCAGTATGATGGAACTTGTCGGTGTCTTGATGAATTCAGTCAATTCTATCCTCTTTTGCGTGAACATAAGTTCTGGTTTTTTGCCATAGACCTTGAACAAAGGAATTTTTATCCTCTCTTCATTAACCTCCTTAATAGGATGGAGCCACTGTTCCAGCCAAATTTTAACGGGGAGCCAACGGAGATGCAAAAGTTTCTTTTTGCTCTAATTTTCTCAGGAAGCAAAAATCGAGACATTGAGATCGTTGAACAACTAATGAAGGAATTTTCACAACTTTATAGATATGATTTTCTTGGAATGTTGCACCGCCCAAATTATGATTTGTTTGAATTGTTGCCAGGTGTTATTTCTAATGAGTTTGGTTTTGAAGAAGATTTCGACCGATTAGGCTTTGAGTTAGCTCGTACTGGTAAAATTGATAGAACAATTTGCCAACGGCTCGAAAGGAACATTCTCCCCGAAGATTCCTTCCTTAGGGATTTTGCTTTGCTTTTGCGCAGTTTTTAAAAATTAAAGCATACTGGTCAAAGATATTTCGGGGTAAAGGCATAGGAATGACGGAACATCAGAAGTTTTAAAACAGATTCTATCTTTTAGTGTTTTTAAATGATAATTGAATTATATCTTTTCCATCCAAAAACAAAGCAAAAAATCACTTTTTTTTAACAACCGATATCTTTTGTTTAATAAAGTTGATTATATCCTTCAATCCATATAAAAGGTGATTGATTTTATATTGATAGTTCTTGCTGATGTAGAAATAAGAAAGCAATCCCAAAAGAAAATAATATGTTACTATTCCTAAAGGTATAAGTTGTTGATTTTGAAGGAACCCCACACAGAGCATTACCGAAAGTGATGTTAAAGCAGAAGCAAGGATGAAAATCGAAACAATGTGGAGTCTGTGTTCTGCAATAAGTACGGAAATCCCAAGTTGAAATGGCATAAACAATGCACCGATAATCATTAGATTGAAATAGGAGATCGACAGTGAGTATCGAGCTGGGAGAAGGAATTGGATTATTAGTTTAGAACCGCCAAGTTCTAAAAAAAGAAAAGCAAATGAAATAATGATAAAGGTAAAAGAAGTTGATTTGGCAATAAGGCTTTGTATTTCATTGCGTCGGTTTTTCGCAATCAGTCGGACAGTTGTTGGATAGACCAACGCATAGCCGGCGTTTAAACCTTCTTCGAACAGTCGGAAAAGCGTTTTGGCGGAATAATAAATTCCAACAATTTTACTTTGAAAAAAATATTGTAAGATGAAAACATCGAGTTGACGAGGAATGCTTTGCGAGATAGTAAATCCCAAAACTGAAACTCCAAAGCTAAAATACTCTTTAAACCGCAGCGTTCCCTGAAAGCCAATTCTAATGTATTTGCCAAGCAAGATAATACCCGTTAAAGAACTGATTGCTGTTCCTGTGAAATATATAAGCATCATAGTCTGGAAATTGAAAGCGGGTAGGCGAAAAAAAAGAATAATTGTCAAAATGCTCATTGGCAAAAAGAAAGCGGAATTGACAATGAAGACCTGGAACATATTGGAGTGCTTGAAAGCAAATTTTAAAGTAAAAACTCTGGGAATTGTCAAAATTGCTAAATAGGGCAAATAGCTAGCTACAAGACTTAAGCCAGGTTCACGAAAAAATTTAACCCAAGTATCCGAAAGAAGAGAAAAGGTAAAAGTTGCTAACAATATAAAACATATGGAAGAAAGCAAAGCAAAGGTGTTTGTTCTTCTTTCCGTATTTTTATCGAAACCAAATTGAATAATGCCTTGGTAGAAAAGAGAATCAACCACAATAAAGAACCAGGTATGAATACCAATCAGTAAAGCATAGATACCGAGAACCGAGGGCTCGAGCCTGCGAAACTGAAGTAGCGAAACCAGCCCATAAAGGACATATAAGCCTTTGTCTATCAGGCTCCAGAAAACCTTGTCGATATTTTCGCTAAGTTTCAACTGCTATCCAAAAAAAGCAAAATTAAGCCAAAATCGTTTTAGTTTTTGAATCAAGAAATTTAGAAAGCTTAATTTAATTAGGTCATTTGTAAATTTTAGCTTTCAGATAGAATCTACCACCAAGTTGACACCATCAGATAGATTTAGTCCTTGAAATAGTAAAGTTTGATTATGTTACGTTGGGAAGTTATCGTTTTAAAATCAAATAACTTAAAAAATAATAAGGGCTATCTCGAAATTCGAGACAGCCCTTAATTAGAAAATTTAAATTCCCTATCTTCCCGAAACTCTTGGGGCAAGACAAGCAACGATAACAGTTTCGGGTGAAAGCTCGAACTCGAGACCTTCGGCTTGTATATCACTGATATGTATTGCCTTGCCAATCTTAAGGTTCGTTATGTCGATTTCGAAATGCGAAGGAATCTTATCGGGCAAACACTTCACTTTTACCTTTGAAAGGCTTTGTTGCAATGTTCCACCTTCACGAACACCGACCGCTTGTCCTTTCAAAACGATAGGAACTTCAACAGTTAACCGAGTACCTTCGTGGATACCATATAAATCGAAATGAGCAATAGTATCCTTAATCGGGTCGATTTGAACATCTTTCAATATGCATCGGTATTCCTTCTCTTCGCCTTCAATTTGCAACCGAACGATTTTTGTTTCTTTTGTGTGGACAATTGGCTTCAGCGGTTTAAATTCCGACACTATTGGAATAGCCTCGACATCTTTGGTGTAGAAGACACCAGGAATCAATCCCTTTTTTCGCAATTGTTTTGCTGTTGTTTTGCCAACTTCTCTTCTTTTTACTTTTAAAATAATTTCGCTCATATTTTTCCCTTTAATTTATAACTATCTTTCAATTTCGAATAATGAACTAATAGAACGATTATCGTGTGTTCTTATTATTGCTTCGGCGAAAAGTTCAGCCACGGACACAACTTCGATCTTTTCGCTATTTGCTTTGAGTGGGATTGTGTCGGTTACGTAAAGTTTTTTTAGTGCGGCCGAGGAATTTATTTTTTCCAGGGCATTACCCGAAAACACTGGATGGACACAAACGCCATAGATGTCCAACGCACCACGATTTTTCAAAGCCTCTGCACATTGAATAAAAGTGGTACCAGTATCAATAAGGTCATCGACTATAATGACATTTTTGCCTTCGGGCTCACCGATGATGTTCAAGACTTCGGCTACATTGTGCTCGGGTCGGCGCTTGTCGATAAGTACAAGGTCGGCATTAAGCCTTTTTGCATAAGCACGAGCAGTTTTTGCAGCACCAATATCTGGGGCGGCAACAACAAAATTTGTAAGTCCCAGTTGCAAAAGTCGGCGGATAAGAACTGGCGAAGCATAAAGGTGGTCCGAGGGAATGTCGAAAAATCCTTGTATCTGCGAGCTATGGAGGTCAATTGTAACAACACGGTCGGCACCGGCCCGAGTGATAAGGTTTGCAATAAGCTTAGCACTTATCGAGACTCGCGGCTGGTCTTTTCGGTCCTGGCGGGCATAGGCAAAATATGGTATAACAGCAGTTACTCGTCTGGCAGAAGCACGCTTGGCAGCATCGATGAGCAAGAGAAGTTCCAGAAGATTGTCGGCAGGGGCAAAGGTCGATTGAATAATGAAAAGGTCGACACCACGTATATTTTCTTCATATTTGACCCAGATTTCGCCGTCACTGAAATTTTTTATGGTGACGTCGGTTAAATCGACCCCGATGTAATTTGCAATGCTTTTTGCAAGCGATAAATTCGACCTTCCAGCAGCTATTTTAAAGTCTAACATAACTCAGAAAAAAATTTAGCAGGGATGGCAGGATTCGAACCTGCGAATGTCGGCTCCAAAGGCCGATGCCTTAAACCACTTGGCTACATCCCTGTTTAAACTATTTACAAAATTATGAAATTTTTTCAAACTAAACAAACTTTGTTATTTCAAAAAAATATTTGTAATTTTGTAACTCTTTTTTTGACCGAGGTTGAAATGAATAAACTTGATTATGTTAAGAATTTAGTTGTCGAGAAAATCGAACAATTCAAGCAACAGAAGGATGGCGAAAACTATTCTCCCATTCCAAATTTTAAAGCAGGGGACATAGTAAATGTTGCTGTCCGGGTAATCGAAGGCGAAAAGGAACGAATCCAGAATTATCGTGGTATAGTTTTATATCGCCGAGGCGAAGGGCCTAACCAAACCTTCTGTGTAAGAAAGGTTTCAAACGGGGTTGGCGTCGAAAGAATATTTCCTCTTTATTCGCCTATGATTCAAAGCATAACTGTTGTCCAGTCCAGCAAAGTTAGGCGAGCAAAACTTTTCTACTTGCGTGGTATGAGTGAACGAAAAATTCGGCAAAAATTGCGTGTTAAATGAAAAAGCGAACTTGGTTCGAAAAGCTTACAGATAAAAAGGGTTTCCCCAAAATCGTAGAACTTGACGACAAAGCAGCCCGACGCTGGGGCGGTAAGACGATGGTTGTACCTTTGCCGATGGATGTATATAATCTTATGTCGCAAGTTCCTGCTGGCATGGTAACAACTTTTAATGGGCTCCGCAAGGCACTTGCAAAAAAATACAACAACGATATTGCCTGCCCTTTAACTACAGGAATTTTTGCCTGGATTTCTGCCTGGGCTTCGATTGAAAGCCCTAAAAATTTGGCAATTGGACCAATACCTTATTGGAGAACGCTAAAATCCGACTATCAATTAAATGAGAACTTTCCCGGAGGAATTGAAGAGCAGTCGGAAAAATTAAGTTCCGAAGGAATTTCTGTTATTCACAAAGGAAAAAAATTGAAAGCGGCAGCAAAAGAAAACCAAATCTTCCGTTCCGAAAATTTTCAAATTTCTTGATTTCATAAAATTATATAATTTTGTATTTGGATGTTAAACAATTTAGTTAGTCGATAGAATCTTTTGATACACATTTTAAATAGGACAGAGGAAAATCGAAAAGCAATAACTAATTTTGATTTTTTAGAGAAAGGTAGTGGAAAGCAAGTTTGGTTCAAATGTGTATCAAAAGATTTTATTTTTTAATAAAATCTTTACTAAGGTTTTATTTTGCTTTTCACTTGTTTTTATTTTGAGCTTCGAAACGTATTCTCAAGAGCTGGACACTACGTTGCTCGATCTTTCCACTTCCCAATTTCAACAAGTTAAATTACCCGAGAAATTACTGTTGCCCCAGCATAATATCTATCGTTATCCTGATTACGATAATACTCGCTTCCGGTATTTGCCTGAAGGAATGATAAAGTATTTCGACATTGACCCCGACGAGAAAATTATTTACTACAAATACTATTTTTGGTCAGACCCTATTGGATACGATTATACCATACCTTTGGAAGATTATCTTTCTTTGCGAAAAATTGACCTACAAAACCAAATCTGGGATTCACTAACAAAGAGTTACGATTTACGAACAGCGCTTAGCGGTGGCGACATTGCTCGAATTTTAAGTCAGGCAACGGGGCTGACAATTCCCATCCCTTCGAATCCAATAATAACAATATTTGGAAAGCCACAAATTAGTCTGAATGTAAATGGAGAAGTAAACATTCGAGTTGGGTGGCGTTGGGATTCGCAAAATCTTGGTTCTACTTCGGCATTTGGGCAAACTCAATCATCTCCTATTTTCAGTCAGGATATTCGCGTAAATGTTACAGGAAAAATTGGAGATAAGCTTGTCATTGGAACTGACTGGAACACCCGCAGGCAATTCGATTTCGACAATAAGTTCAAGATTGGCTACCAGGGCGAAGATGATGACATAATCAAACTCATTGAAGTCGGTAATGTTACGATGCCTGTTCCCTCGACATTGATTGGGGGTGGTCAGGCTCTTTTTGGTGTTCGTGCGGATTTCCAATTCGGTCCATTGTTTTTGAAAACCATAGCCTCGCAAAAGCGCGGCGAACGCCGTTTCGTGGATGTTCGAGGAGGTTCGAGCAAACAATACTTTTCGCTCCGCGCTTACGATTATGCAAAAAATCATTTTTTCTTGGATACTGCATACAGAAGCATTTATAGGGAATATTTTAAAAATGCTACTCCGGTTATTCCCCAGGCCTCTTCGTTCTATCGTGTAAAGGAAATCGAAGTCTATGAATCGACTACGGATGTAAGGGATAATGCTTATGGCGGCAATGCTGTTGCTTTTGCTGATCTTGAGCCTAAACAAATGCGTCGAAACGAACTTTATCCACCTACGATGAAATTTACGCCTATTCAAACCGGCGTAGTTGAACGAGGCACTTTCCTTCGAATTGATTCAACTCGGTACAAAATTGATTACAATCTTGGCACACTTACTATTTTAAATATGAGGCAAGATCGTTACTACGCCGTTGCCTATAGAATCGAAGGACCAACGCCCGATACCACCGACGATTATTATTACGGAACCCTTTCTACTCTTGTTGGCGAAAAAGATACGCTGATTTTGAAATTAATATACCGACCTAATCTTTTGCCTGCCTATAAATCGCTTTGGGCAAGGCAAATGAAAAACATTTACCAAATCAATGCTACAAATGTCTCGGTGGCAGAAACTAAAATTAATGTTTGGTATATAAATCAAGGTAACGACTCCACAGATGTGCTTCCAGGTGTACCCGACAAGCTGGTAACAATTCTGAAAGTAGACCAGGTAAATAACGCTACGGGTACGCCGCCTGGGGATGGTCAATTCGATTTAAGACCCCCTTTTTTCAACCCTATTTACGGCGAGATTACTTTCCCAAGTTTGGAACCATTTCGAGAGGGCTTGCGCGATTATTTCGAAAAAGCCGGCACTCCTCAACTTGCTGAACAATATATTTTTGGCGAGGTTTACGATACAACTTACGATGTTGCCCGAAGGAACACCGCTCGCGACCGTTTTGTTATTTCTGGTGAGGTTTCGGGCCGTTTCACCGATAGGATTTCTTTGGGTGCGTTCAATTTAACTCCAAACAGCGTTCGTGTCACTCTCGATGGTGTTCCTTTAAGAGAATACGAAGATTATGTGATTGATTACTATTCGGGCACTTTAACTTTGAGGAACCCACGGGCTTCTTTACCCAATGCCAATTTGAAAATTGAATATGAGCAACAAGACATTTTTAGCATAAGCACAAGAACGTTGCTTGGTTTGCGAGCCGATTATCAGCTTTTTAAATCTCGGACCGCCGATGCAGGGCTGGGTTTTACTACAATGTTTTATAATCAATCTCTTGTGACCGACAGGGTCCGTTTAGGCGAAGAACCTGTACAAAATACAATGTTTGGTTTCGATGCTCGAATGAACTGGGAATTACCCTGGTTAACCAAAATTGTAGACCTTCTGCCTTTTCACGACACAAAAGCTACCTCATCATTCAATATACGCGGCGAATGGGCTATGATGATGCCCAATCCAAATCGGCGTACATCGGATGTTGCAAGCGATGGGAATTCGCCCGTAGTTTACATAGATGATTTCGAGGGTGCTCAAAGGTATATTTCGCTTAGTTTAACACCTTCGCTTTGGACTCATTCGTCACCTCCACAGGACGATGCCATCGGTCCTGATGATACTACAAGAGCAAAGTTTCGCGGAAGGATGTTCTGGTATCAATATGCGCTTCCCCGAGTTCCAATTTTAGATGTTTATCCAAATCGCGATTATATCCCCGGTCAAGCTAATCTATCACCGCTTTTTATTGAGTTCGATCCTCTATACCGAGGCATTTATAATTCTAATCCTGAATATCTTGATCCATTTAATCCACTATTCGATTCGTTAAATATTTTTGCTAATAAACCCGAAAATCGTTCTCGCATCTGGGCAGGAATGACTAAACTCATTTCGACTTTCAATACAAATTTTGATAACGACAATATTGAATTCATCGAAATAATGATGAACATTCAGTATTTTGAGCCGGGGCAAACAAAAATGTATATTGAACTCGGACAAATTAGCGAAGATATTATCCCTAATCAACGGCTCGACACCGAAGATGGAATTACCACTGCCAGCCCAATGCCAAATGGTATTATCGATTTCAATGAAGATGTTGGTATAGATGGATTAAATAACATAAGAGAAAAAGAAACTTATCCTTATCCGTTAAGTTTGGAAGACGACCCGGGGCGCGACGATTTCAAATTCGACTTTGGCAAAGACGATAGCCAGCGTGGACCTGCCGACTTTGTCCGTTTTAATAATTACGAAGGGAATGCGATTTCCGAGATGGGACAGTTCCCCGACCAGGAAGTTTTGAATCGCAACAATGGCCAGACTATTTCCCTTGCAAACGACTATTTTCAATACGAAGTTCAATTAAATCCAGATCCTAATACAAATCCACAAATTGTGGGTGGGAATCCCGAGCGAGGTTGGTATCTATATCGAATTCCTGTTCGAAAGCCAAGCCGTATTGTTGGTAATCCAACTTTTGCAAATATTCAATATTCACGAGTTTGGTTCAAAGGTGGAGCGATTAAACTTGCTATTGCAGAGTGGCGTTTGGTTGGTGCCCACTGGCAAAGAAATAATACAATTCAATCGGGTGTTAGTTCAAACGATAGTGTGCTCTCGGTTTCCTTTGTCAATGTTGAAGAAAATAGCAAGGCCCCCGATTATTATACGATGCCCCCCGGTGTTCAGGCACCTCGCCGATTGGACAATCCCGACCCCACTCGAATTGTCAGAATGAATGAACAATCGCTATCGCTTGCTGTAAAAAATTTGAGATATGGCGAAGAAAGGCTTGCTGTTCGTTATTTCCGCCAACTGGATATTTTTTACTACAAAAAATTAAAATTCTTTATCCACGGCGACGGTTCTATGCCCGACAATTTGGTTCCAGGGGCAATTCCACCGGCATATGCTTTTATTCGCTTTGGCATCGACTCGTTGAATTATTATGAATACCGTGTTCCTTTACTTCGTGGTTGGCAAGATATTGAAATTAATTTGGAAGACCTGACAAGCATCAAACAAATTCGGGACACCAACAGAATTTACGAGCGACAATCTTTCCCAGTGAGAAACAATCCCCTTGCGACTTATGTGATTCGGGGTAACCCAATTCTAACCCGAATTCTCTTCTTCGGTTTTGGTATAGCGAATCCACCTGAGCGGTATCCAAACGAATTAACGACAACTATGTGGGTAAACGAACTTCGCTTAATTAATCCCGAGAACAGAAATGATTGGGCTGCGGTAGCTTCTTCTGAATTAAAACTTGCAGATTTTGCTTCTTTAAATGCTTCTGTAAACTACACGAAGCCCAATTTCCATCGTTTAGAAGAGCGATTTGGTAATAGGGTTTCTGCTTCGAATTTCTCTATAACTGCTATTGCCAGCGCCGAAAAACTTTTGCCAAAATTTTTGCAGAAATTCAAAATTCCTTTTACATACACACATACCGAAACTTTCGAAAATCCTGAATTCGTTGCTAATAGCGATATTAAGTTACGCGAAGCATCCGAGTCGGCTCGTCTTTCGGCTTTGCAGGCTGGTGCAACTCAAGATGAAGCACAAAAAATTGCCGATGAAGTGCTTCTTCGCTCTCAAACTTTGCGGATTATGGATAGCTGGGCAATTACGGGAATGAAAATTGGTATTCCAATTAACCATTGGTTGGTGAACGAAACATTCAACAAAGTTGCTCTTGGTTACTCTTATTCCCAAGAATTTGAACGCTCCCCTCTCTATGTTCAAAGGTTTAACTGGACTTGGAATCTGACTTTACAATATGCCAATTCTATTCCCGAATTGATTACCTTAAAGCCTTTGAGTTTTGTAAAGACAGGTTTCTTTTCGATTTATTCCGACTGGAAATTGAACCTTTTGCCTAATAGCATAAGTTTAGGATTAAATATGACACGACGCCGTCAAACAGAGCAATCCCGTTTCCTGACTTTCCCAAGCCCAGTAATTCGGGGTTTCAATGCCATCCGAACGGGGCAAATGTCCTGGAAATTGAGTGAAAATGGCTTGTTCAGTCCCATAATCGATTATTCTTTCAGCACAACAAGCACACTTGTCCCTTATGAATTGGATGAAAATGGACGGCAGAGAACTGGAAGTCAAATTGCTCGCATGATATTCTTTCGCAATGGGGACATTTTGAATCTGGGGGCAGATAATATACATAGTCAGAACATTACAATAAATGTGCGACCCAAATTGCCACTTGGTAAATACGCCCGATATTTGGATAATACAGGTAGTTATCAAGTGAGTTACTCTTGGAATGATCCATTGCAGGAAGACCCAAGGATAAAAAACATTGTCAAAAATGCTTCGTGGAATAGTTCAATTCGTTATAATGCGAGTTTGCGATATAAATCTCTGCTCGAAGATATATTAGGTATACAAACGAAACCACAGCCATTTGCGGTTCCATCGACCAAGCCCGACACTACTGCTAAAACCTTCTGGCAACAGCTTGGTTCAATTGCAAAATCGGTTTTCGTTGATTTCGAAAAAATAGACTTTGTTTTCACACAAACCAATTCTTCGAATAATCCCGGAGTATTTGGAGGGAACGGGTTCGATAACTTCTGGGGTCGTGGTTTGCTTTTCCGCAGTAGCGAAGAACGATTCGGGCCGAGTTTCCCTTACCAGCTTGGGCTAATTGGTAGCCCCCACGGTAGCTTTACCATTGTTCCTTCGTCTAACTTTCCATATTTCGCTTTTAAAACCAAGCCAGGACGCCGACCCGAAAACGCTATTCTACAAGAAAATTTCAATCAAAGAACTACATTCGAAATCAAGACCACTCGGCAACTTTGGAGAGGTGCCAATCTTGATCTAAATTGGAAGACTGAACTTGGTTTCAACAAAAACCAAACCGTTGTTACAGATTCTTTGGGTAATCCATTCTTTACAAACGTGATTGCAACACAATCGTTTGCTCGAACTTATCTTACATTGCCAACTATATTTTGGATAAATGTATTCAATAATAACATAGAACACGTGATTGAACTTTACAATCTCGAAAAAGAGAAAATACTTGCATCGAATTTAGACACTATCAAGAAAAACCAGATGCTTTTGAATGCGCTTTCAGAATCTTTCCGTAAAGGTCTCGAAGCCTTTAGTATTTTCAAAGGTGAAGCTGGTAAATTCTTGCCAGGCATAAACTGGGCTTTTCGCTGGGAAGGGCTCGAAAAATGGGAACTTTTGAAACCCATCGCTCCCAAAAGGATTCTTATCGAACATATTTATAATTCGAAATATCAAGAAAATGCTCTAATCAACGATAACGGTAAAGTTATTCAGGGTCAAACAGTTCAATATGGTTTTCAGCCTTTTATTGGTATTTCTGTTTCTTTTGATGAGAAGAAATATAAAGGTATATTTACTGCTTCTTTACGCTATAATACATCAACTAATTACCAAATTAACTCAACAGCACGAGCTACAATAGTTCGGCAAACGACCGATGAGATTCAAGCCCAGGCAAGTTATACTTTGCGTGGTTTCGAGTTCCCCTTTTTCAATCTTGTTCTTCGTAACGATGTTGAATTTAGTTTTCTTGGTTCATATCGAAGGAATAAGCGCGCAACCTATGATGTTTTGAATTTTACTGGCGAAAAGGGTCGTACTCTCGATGGCAATACGCAAATAATTATTGAACCGAGGGCAAGATATTCAATTAGCAATCGCTTGAGCGCCTCGTTCTTTATGCGTTACGAAGGCACTTTGACCGAAGGGGCTTCGTCTCCGGGGTTTAGTAATTTCCAAGTTGGATTGGATATTCGTCTCTCTATTTCTGGAGGAAGATAAGATGATAGTTAAAGATACTTTAGACGAAATTCAGAACTATCTGTCGGATTCTTCTAATTTGAAGGGATTTTGTAGTAAAGTGTATATCCCCGAAAATGTTGAAGAACTTATTTATTGTGTATGGGAACTATACAAAAATGACGTCCCGTATACTATTTCGGGAGCAGGTACCGGCTTGGTTGGGGGTAGGGTGCCATTCGAAGGTGTTGTTGTTTCAACCGAGAAACTGAACAGAATTTTGGAAATTAATGAAGAGCAGCAATATGTTGTAGTTGAAGCAGGTGTAATTCGTAAGGATTTGGATTTGTTTTTGGAAGGCAGAGGCTTCTTTTTGCCACCCAATCCAACCGAAACGAATAGTTTTATTGGGGGAAATATAGCTTGCGACTCCTCGGGTTCGCGCACTTTTAAATATGGGACAATGCGTGGTTATGTTCTCGCTCTGGATATTGTTTTGCCCGACGGGAAGTTGGTGTCCCTTGAGCGAAATAATGAAAGCCTGGTTGTAAATTGTAACTATACCCTCTTGGAAAATCGCTCGGTATTAGTTGAATTCAAAATCCCCGATATTCCGTATCCAAATACAACAAAGAATACCGCTGGATATTATCTTCACCGAGGTATGCATACTCTTGATTTGTTCATAGGAAGCGAAGGTACACTTGGTACAATTGCCCGAGCGAAGATTAAAATATTGCCGAAGCCTACGAATGTTATAGGTTTGATTATTTTTTTCGAGGATATAGGAAAGGCGTTTGATTTTCTGGACTCAACCCGAAGGTTAAGTCGTATATCGTTTAGCGGGAGAAATCAGGCGAATATTAAAATTTCTGCCAGACTGATTGAATTTTTCGACAAAAACTCTTTGAAATTAAATGTCGACGAGTATCCGCAAATTCCCGAAGGTTCGGTTTGTGCTTTTTGGATTGAACAAGAATACGAACCAGCCGAAGAAGATCAGATTGTTTCTGCCTGGATGGAGCATATTGCTAAATTCACATCTTTCGCCGACCAGACCTGGGTGGCGATAGAGGACAGCAAACACCGTGAATTCGCAGAGTTTCGTCACAAAATACCTTTAAAAGTCTTTGAAATGCTCTCTAAAACACAATTCCAGAAGATAGGCTCCGATGTTGCTACCAATGATGCAGTTTTCCGAAACTATTACTTTAAATTATTGCGAAGTCTGGAAAACTTGGGGTTAGAATATTTTATCTGGGGACACTTTGGTAATTCCCATTTCCATTTAAATATCCTTCCGAGGAACGAAAGAGAGAACCAGCAGGCAGAAAAGATATTCGACCAACATATTGCCGAAGCAATTAACCTTGGTGGAACTTATTCTGCTGAACATGGAACGGGAAAATTGAAACGGAAGTATTTCGAAATGATGTTCGGTAGCGATAATGTTCAGAAAATGAAAGAAATTAAGCTAAAGTTTGACCCTAAAAATTTACTCAATCGCGGAAACTTGTTTTTTTAAAGTCAACTTGTAAATCTTTTTGTTTTTCAAATGTTCCCGAAAAGTTTTTGCAAAGCGGTGGCGTCCGCTTCCATCTCCGTAGGCAACAAAATACAAGTAGTTGTGTTGTTCGGGCTCCAAAGCTGCTTCGATTGAAGAAATGCTTGGGGAACAAATCGGTCCTGGGGGTAATCCATAATATTTATATGTATTGTATTTGTTATCTACCCCGAGATCTTCGTATGTTATTCTTTTTTTATTTGTTGCAAATTGAACAGTAGGATCAGATTGCAATTTCATCCGACGTGCGAGTCGATTGTAAAAAACTCCGCTGATGGTTTTTCGTTCGTTTTTCAAAGGACTTTCCAGTTCTATGATTGAGGCAAGTGTTAGAACAAAATGCCGGGTCAAGCCCTTGGCTTTTGCTATTGAGTTGAACTTCTCATTCCAGATTTTGTTTTGGGTTTCAACTAACTTTTCTACCACCGTTTTGGCGTCAATATCATAATAGAAAAAATATGTTTCTGGCATTAGATATCCTTCGAGAGAATTCACTTGTATTTTCAACTTTTCGATATAGTTTCCCTTGCGGATTGCCTCGAAAAATTCAGCTGTGTCTATACCAAGTTCTCTTTTAGTAATTAATGCAAAATCTTTTAATGTTATTCCTTCGGGATAAGTTACTTTAACAATCGAGAGTTGTTTGCCGTGTAAAATTGAACGAATAACCTCGAGATTTGTGTTTTGGTGGGTAAACCGGTATGTTCCTGCCACTGGTGTGCAATTCCTTATTGAACAATATGCTTTCAGAACAGGCACGAAAAAGATTTTGGGTTTTAATATACCTTTTGTATTAAGAATTTCCACTATTTGACTAATTTTTATATTTCCTGGTAGTTTCACTAAAATTTCGTTGTGAGGAACTTTGCGGAACAGAAAAAAGAAGGTCAAACCAATGCATAGAAAAACCATTAGCCCCAGAACCAAGAACAAATATAGCCTAACATTAACTTTTTTATGTGTTCTTCTCTTTTTCATAAAATAAAAATATTGCTATGTAGTTATATACTTTTTAAAAACAATACGAAATTACAAAAAAGGAGTTAAGCTATGTCGATTAAGATTGTATTTCCTGGCAACAAAAAAGTGGACGCAATAATGCCCAGCGGGTTCCGCATTCAAACCGACCAACCAGTGAAAGAAGGAGGCGACGGAACTGCTCCCGCCCCGTTCGAGCTTTTCCTTGCTTCGATTGGAACTTGTGCAGGAATTTATATTGTTGGCTTTTGCGAAAGTCGAGGTATTCCATATCGAGATATTGAAATAATACAGGACTTGGTTTATGACCCTGTTGCCCGTAGGATTTCGAAAGTGAAGCTCGAAATTCGAGTTCCCAAAGACTTTCCCGAAAAATACTACGATGCTCTGGTTAAATCGGCAAACATCTGTGCTGTCAAAAAAACAATCGAAAATCCGCCCGAATTCGTAACATTTACAAAAGTTAAAGATATCTAAGTATGAATTAATCTAAACCTTCGAAAGATTTGTTTATACATTCCAATTTGAATAATTTATTTTTTTCGATTTATGCAATCTACTTAACAAGCCTATATTATTCAATATGGTATCCCTTTTTAATAGAGAAGCAAAAGTTCCCATTCACTACAAACTATACACCAGCCCTATCCGCACATTTTCCTTGTATTGCAACCCCGCTCGCTGGCGTATATCGTAGCAGGCTTCGGTTCGCAGAACAATTCCAAACAGGCGGGTCAGATTCGCTTGCAACTCCCCATTCAAACGAAACACCGTCTGGTTCAACTTCTGGAAATTGTAGAACAATTCCAAACTGCCGTTCCACTGAATATTTTCGTAAAACTTTAAGCTTGCGTCGCTTTTGAACTCCACG
>Ga0197142_1002406_pt1 | contig 16428 bp, 13 predicted proteins | sample GBS60_MetaG_FD_148614 | JGI IMG/M metagenome (GOLD analysis project Ga0197142, IMG submission 148614) | Sediment microbial communities from Great Boiling Springs, Gerlach, Nevada, United States - GBS 60_MetaG | ecosystem: Environmental > Aquatic > Thermal springs > Hot (42-90C) > Sediment...
AAAGACCATAAGCCCTCTTCCAGGCGAGGCGCAGCCTGCCTGCGCGTAACGCGAACTCCAACGGTGACCCTATCGCCCATCGCCTATCGCCTACGATAAGCCCTCGGCTATCCAGGGCGAAGCCCGCTTGCCGCGTCGCGCGAGGCGCCCGTTTCCGGCAGAGCGTAGACCGACATTCATTTCGGTCGCTGTGGGGGGAGCGCGATTCTGGGAGCGTTCAACCTTGTCCAATTGGTTCAACCTCTGTGGGAACTGCTCTAAATATGAGACACACCGCATCCTTTCGATAGGACACGATGACTGAGCTTTGTCGAACATGTCGGGGCACGGCATACCGTGCCCCGACTCTGTCTGATTCGTCATCGAAACAACGATATCACTCTGGATCGTGCTCAAGAAATGGACGGCAGCATGCACATCACCAGCACCCAATCAATCATCAGGCGTGGGCGGGTTGCCTCGCCCCACCCGCCGACTCACAGCGCCTGACTGCGCCTGACTCATCAGGACGAAGAGCGACGCGCCGATGACTGCACCCAGAGCGCCCGGCAGCGTCACCGTATGATCGGCGTGGACGATGCCGCTGCCGATGATGCCGCCGAGGAGTGCGCCAAAGACGCCTGCCAGCGTCGATGGAGCGATGTTCCCGTACATAGAGCGATGCGACAGCGCCGCGCCGAGCAGCGCCGCCACCAGCACGCCTGTGATTGTCCAGATCAGATATGCCATGGCACTTACGGCGTCGTCGCTGGCGCCGATGGCTGCTCAGGCGACGCTGGCTGGGATGGCGTCGGTTGCGGCGAGGTGCGCTGCCCCGACGACGGGTTGGGCACGACTGTTGTGCCGGTCGCCATCTGATTCAGCAACAGGGTGAGGTTGGTATTCGGGTCGATGAACCAGACATTGCCGCTCTTCAACATTTCGACCATCAATTCACGGATGCGCAGTTCAAACAGTTCTGGATTCTCGCGCCAGTAGCGTCCCTGGATCGCGCGCACCTGCGCCTCGCGGTTCGCCTCCTCGAGTGCGGCTGCCGTCTTTCCTTTCTCACGGGTCAGCGCCACCCGCGCTTCCTGCTCGGCCTGGAACAGATTGTTCGCCTGTTCCGCCTCGATCTGCTGGCGACGACGCTCCTCAGTTTCGATCTTCACCTCCAGATTCGCCTTTTCGGAAAGCAGACGGGCGTACTCCTCACTGACCTTAATATCGAGCACCTTGACCGCCTCGATCACAACGAACAGTTGATCAGCAGGACTCTCCTGCCCCGGTCCTGGAGGCGTCGTCAGATTGGCGCGAATGCGCTGCGCAAAACCGCCACGGTCGGAAAGCGCCTGGTCGAGCGAAAACTGGGTGCTGGCGCTCTTGAGCGCATCGGCGATGAATCCGTCGAGTTGTGTCCGGAGCAGGTCGTCGCTGGTGCCGATCCGTGCATACATCTGCCGCAGCAACGCCGGATCGGTTTTGCGGCTGTAATCGACCTGGATGTCGATATCGTACAACTGTTTGTCGCTACTGGCGACATTCTGGCTCAGTGTCACCGTCTGACGACGGACATTGACAATTTCGACACGGGTGAAGGGCGCGAAGGGACGGAAAAAGATCCCTGGCTCCTGTATCCCCTCAACGGCGCCACTGGTCACGATGATGCCGCGCTGCCCTTCGTCAACCTGCACAAAGCGCGCGGTTGCCGCGCCCAACCCGGCGATGATCAGCAGCACAAACACGATAGCAATAGTTCGTCCTGCGATATTCACTCCTCTTCCTCCTTGTGTCGGCGGCTGGCTCTGACGCTTTCGATCAGACATAGCGACGCTCCGGCGCGATGCGCCCTGCATGTACCCTCGTCCCATTATACGAAGAGATGCACGGATTGTCACTACGCACGTAGAACATTACTCATCGCTCCCACGAACGCCACCCTTGTGGAGAGGGGATGTTCCCCGCCATAGGTCGGGGAACATCCGCCAAAAAAAGAGTTTTTGGATATCAGTATATCTTTATATTGACATTTACGACAATTTCTGATATTTTCATCTCCAGACTGTTGAGCGCAATGCATCTCTCGCAGATCACGCCACAGGAACACACCCGGCGACTTCCGCCAGGGAGCGCCGTTTCGTTTCAGGCTACCGACAAGAGTGAAAAGACAGGAGGGAGGGACTACTTCGTATGGACGGTTTGATGATCGGCAATCTGGCGCTTATCGCGTATCTTGCGCCGCTATCACTGTTCGTGGCGGCGCTCATGGCTTCGATCAACCTGGTACGGTCGGTTGATCTGACCTTCCAACTCGGGCGTGCTGTCAGCGCAGGTTCGTTCTTGCTGTTGATTGCAATCGGGATCGTTGTTTTCACGTCCGGTCCAATTGTCAGCCCGCTGATCGGCGTCGGCGAAGCGGGCATTGCGCTGCGCCTGGATGCGCTGAGTGTCATGATGTCGTGGCTGGTGACATTGCTGGGAACATTGCTGATCCAGTTCAGCCGCAACTATCTTGATGGCGATCCGCGCCAGAAACTCTTTTTCATCCGCCTCTACCTGACCGTCGGCGCCGTCCTGCTGATGGTGTTGTCCGGCAATCTCTGGCAATTAGTGCTGGCGTGGATCGGCATGAGCCTCGCGCTGCACGAACTCCTGGTGTTCTATCCTGAGCGCCCGCGTGCGATCCGGGCCGCCCGCAAGAAGTTTATCGCCGCCCGGATTGGCGATGCATGTCTGATCGTCGCTGCGGTATTGCTGGTGCAGGCATTTGGCACTGCCGATCTGGGCATGATCCGTGCAGCGGCTGCGGCGGCGCTTGCAGATGGAAACATCCCCGCCGGCGCTGCTGTCGCCGCAATACTGATCGTGGTGACCGCTTCGCTGAAATCGGCGATGTTCCCATTTCACGGCTGGTTGCTCGAAGTGATGGAAACGCCAACCCCGGTGTCGGCGCTGCTACACGCCGGTCTGCTCAACGCAGGCATCTTTCTGGTGGTGCGGTTCGGCGAACTGGTCTTTCTGTCGACCCCGGCGTTGATCATGCTGATTGTGATCGGCGGTTTCACTGCCATCTTCGCCTCGTCATCAATGATCACCCAGAGCAGCGTCAAAGTCTCGCTTGCCTATTCGAGCGCTGCGCACATGGGTTTTATGTTGATGTTGTGCGGGTTCGGCGCGCACACGGTCGCCATGATGCATCTCATCGCCCATTCCTGCTACAAGGCGCACGCCTTCCTGTCATCCGGCAGCATCATCGAGTATGTGCGGAATACCGGCGCCCAGAAACTGGACACACCGCCGCATCCGCTCAGTTTCCTGGTGAATATGGCGGCAGCGGTCGCGATCTTTCTGGCAGTTGCGACTGCGCTGGGCATCGATATCACCAAGCGTCCGGGTGAGACTGCGATGATCACGATATTTATGATTGCCGTCGCCTATTTGCTGGTGAAGGGCAACACAGCCAGGGCGCCTCTTCCTGTGATCGGTCGCACGATGCTGATGGCGGCGCTGGTGACCCTCGCCTTCTTCGCCCTTGAAGTGACCGCAGAAGCGTTGCTCGGCGGAGCAGTGGCGGTCTACCCGCCGCTCAATATGGCAACGATGATCGCAATCGTGGTGGCAGTCGTCATCTTCGGCATCGTGATGGCGTTCAGCGCCTGGCTGCCCGCGCTGGTCAACCGCCCCGCCTGGCAGGCGCTCTATGTTCACCTTAAGAACGGCTTCTACGCCAACGCTCTGTTCGACCGGTTCATGGACGCAGTTCGACTGGCTCGCTGATTGATGAAATGATTATCTGGAGGAAGCACCCATGAATATGCATATGGCTGACGTTCAGACCCGATCTGCACGCACTGCGCCGACATATACTCCGGCTATCGACACGATCAAAGAGGCGGTGCGGCGCGCCGAACAACGCATCGCTCCCCTGTGGCCCCTGCGCTATTTTGTCGCCGTCAATCCATACCTGGGATTGATCGATCATTCCTTCGAGTCTGCCGCTTATATCCTGGCGCGTCGGGCAGGCGCGCGGATGACAGCCCCGCGCTCCTTCTACGCGCAGGCGATCCGGAGCGGCCGCATCACCGATGCGGATCTCGAAGCGGCATTAGCCGGGGGAAGCCCATTTCCCGGCGCTCCCGCAAACGTGGCGGCGCTCAAGGCGTTCGCCCTGGGCGATGAGCCGGAGCCGACGTTCCCGATCCTGCCGACGGTCGCCGATGCAGCCCGCAAGGTGACCGGCATCAACTGGGCTGATGTCGTAACCGACCTGATCTCAACCTGGGCTGGCGCTTATTTCGATCTGGGTCAGTCCTACTGGCGGTCGCCGTGGAAACATCTGCCGCCATATGCTGCGTGGCGCGCCGAGGCTGCGCACGACCGCACACCACAGACGCGCGGCGTGCATGGCTTTCGTCAGGCGTTGCGCGAAATGCCGGAATCGGCAATGGAGACCATTGTCGCCGCAGTGGAGAAGTTGAACATTCCGATCAATGGGCTTGAGGCGTACCTGCACCGACTCCTGTTGAGCATTCACGGGTGGGCGGCGTATGCCCGCTATCTTCGCTGGGACGCCGAACTCTACGGCGGCGAAGACCACACGCTGACGGATCTGCTGGCGATCCGGCTGGTCTGGGAAGTGGCGCTCTGGCACAGTTTCGCGCGCAAGGGAGTGGCTGACGTATGGTCCTCGATGGCAGGCGAATATGTCAACGATCGCCCTGACCCGGCGCTCCAGCGCGCGCTCGCCGGTGATCTCCTGCTCCAGCGAGCCTTTGAGAAAGCCTATCAGCGTCAGTTTTTTGCACAGCTCGGCGCAACGACGCCAGCCAGAGTCGCTGCACGCAAGCGGGTGCAGGCGGCATTTTGCATCGATGTGCGCTCTGAAATTTTCCGACGCGCACTTGAGACGGTGACCGACGAGATCGAGACGATCGGTTTCGCAGGGTTCTTCGGCTTCCCGATCGAGTATGTGCCGCTGGCAGAGACCCGCGGCGGCGCGCAGTGCCCGGTTCTGTTGACGCCGCAGTTCGTTATTGCCGAATCGGTCAACGGCGCGTCTGAGCGCGAAGTGAACGCCGCTATCGAGAAACGCGCACAGAACCAGCGGGTTGCCAAAGCCTGGCGCATGTTCAAGTTCGCACCAATCTCCTGCTTCGGGTTCGTCGGTCCGGTCGGTCTGGCATACGTGCGGAAGCTGGCGCTGGATACGTTGGGGATCACCCGTCCTGTGCCACATCCGGCAACGTTTGGGCTGGATGCGCACACGCGCGAGCGCGTCGCGCCCAGTCTCGAACCACGCACCCTCGGAGGGCGCACAACCGGCATGACGCTGGAACAGCGGGTGGCAGCCGCCGAAGGGGCGCTCAAAGCGATGTCGCTGACGAACAACTTCGCCCGTCTGGTGTTGCTGACCGGGCATGGCTCAACGACCGTCAACAACCCCCATGCAACCGGTCTGGACTGCGGTGCATGCGGCGGACATACCGGCGAGGCGAATGTGCGGGTGGCGGTGCAGATTCTGAACGATCCCGCCGTGCGTGCCGGCTTGAAAGAGCGTGGTCTCATCATCCCCGACGACACCGTGTTCCTGGCCGGTCTGCACGACACCACCACCGATGATGTGACGATTTTCGACAAAGCCCATATTCCGGCGAGTCATACCGCCGACCTCAAGCGGCTCGAAGCTGATCTTGCCGCAGCCGGACGGCTGGCGCGCGCGGAGCGATCAACGCTCTTGAAAATCGGCACAAAGACGGATATCGATAGCGCGGTTCGTCGCCGGAGCAAAGACTGGTCGCAGGTGCGCCCGGAATGGGGGCTGGCAGGGTGTGCAGCGTTTATCGTCGCCCCGCGCGATCGCAACGCAGGGGTGGTGATGAATGGACGTTCCTTCCTGCATTCCTACGAATGGCGGCAGGACGAAGGCTTCGGCGTGCTGGAACTCATCATGACGGCGCCGATGATCGTCGCCAGCTGGATCAATCTCCAGTACTACGGTTCGACGGTGGATAACCGGGTCTTCGGCAGCGGCAACAAGACGCTGCACAATGTCGTCGGAACGCTCGGCGTGCTCGAAGGCAACGCTGGCGATCTGCGCGTCGGACTGCCGTGGCAATCGGTGCACGACGGCGAAAAGTATGTGCACGAGCCGATGCGGCTGCACGTTATGATCGAAGCGCCGATCGACGCTATGACCGCAATTATTGCCAGGCACGAGCAGGTGCGGCAGTTGCTCGACAACGGCTGGCTCTACCTGTTTGCGCTCGACGCGAGCGGTAAGGTGACGCACAGGTATATTGGCGGTTTGCAATGGGAGGAATGCTGATCCGATATGACGACCGCGCCGCGACTGGTCATCATCATCACCCATGCCGGGCGTGATCCCGGCGCCGTCACCCTGGGATTTCTGACGGCAAGCGCCGCGCTGACTGCTGGACGTCACGCAGCGGTGCTGCTGCGCGGTGAAGGAGTGTTGTGCGCAACGGCGGAAGGTTGGGCTGCCACCCTGCACGAAGCAGGATACCCGCCGTTGCGTGAAGTGCGCGATGCGTATCGTAAAGCAGGCGGAACGTTGTACCTGTCGCAGCCATGCCTCCAGCGCTACTGGCTCAGCGTCGATCAGGGTCTGCTCCCAGGCGTGCGCGTGCTGAGCATCGCAGAAATGGCGGATTTCTGCATCGGCGCAACAACGCTGGTCTTCTGAAGTCGATATATCGACACGCCTGCGTGAAGTGTGGTATAGTTATTGTCAGCAATGTCGCAGAACGCAGGCGTGCGTATGAACCCATTCGGCAACCGCAAACCGGTGATCGATCCTCGTCTCTTTATCGGGCGGCGCAGTCTCATCGACGCAGTCTGCGAGCGTCTGACGGCTGCGCCGCCGCAGTGCTGCGCCGTGGTTGGCGATGCGCGGAGCGGGAAGACTTCGCTGCTCTACTACCTGCGCAGTTCGACGGCAGCACGCCCAATCTGCGCCGACGCGACACGGTTTGTCTTCCCCTACGTCAACGCGGGTCCCTATGCCGATCTCGGCGCTTCTCAGAGCCACGGCGCCCTCTATTTCTGGCGTGATCTGGCGCGCGCCACAGCGCAGGCGCTCGCCCTGCCCGACGATCTCCCCACCCTTCCCGATCAGGGTATCGCCGAAGCGGCCATTGTTGATACGGTGTATGCTCTTAAGTGCACGGTCGAAGACATCATCCGTCGCACGGGGGATCACACCTTCATTTTCCTGATTGACAATGTGGAAGGCATCGCGCGCCTGCCGCGCCACACGGCAAGTTTCCTGCGCTCGCTGACGCAGGACCCCGACATTGGCGATCGTGTCGCTTATGTCGTCACTTCCAGTACACCATTGAGTCGTCTCTACCCGGTGAGCGAGTTACGCGAGCCGTCCTCCTTCTGGGGGTTGTTCGCCAGCGAGCTGTTCATTGGGGGGCTTGATGACGCCGACATTGCTGCGCTGCTCGAACGTGCGCCAGAGTTGAATGACGCTGATCGCGCCTGGATCCGACGGCTTGGCGGCGCCAATCTGACGTTGATCCTGATCGCCGCCGCGCACGTGTACGAGTGGCGGCTCCATCCGACCGGCAGCCCCGATGACGTCGAACGCGCCGCCATCGAAGAGGCGCGCCCGCTCTGCCGCTCCTGGTGGCGCGAGTTGACCGAGACGCATACAGCGTCCGTCGACGCGCGCCAGTCGCTGATCGATCAGAACCGTGCGCCAACCCCCGACGAGGCTGCGATCTTCGAGGCGCTCCACGCCCGTGGGCTGGCGCAGCGCGACCGGCACGGCTGGCGTATCGCTTCGACCATCTTCGCCCAGGCGCTGTCGGATCAACCGGACAGGCCCTCGACGTCGCTTCCACCGCCGCCCGCCACAGCGCCAGCAACGCCGCCAGCCTTTACCCACCTCGAAGGGGAGGTCTATGCGTTCCTGCGCGAAAACGCCGGGCGCGTCTGCACCCGCGATGAAGTCAAACGCGCCATCTGGCCCGTCTCCCCGCCGTCTGACAGTGCGCTGCAGAAGATTATCGAGCGCATCCGTGACAAGATCGAACCCGACCCCAAACATCCCCGCAAATTGATCGCCGTGCGTGGCCAGGGATATATGCTGCGCCGCGATACCGATTGATGCCTCCCCGTCATTCGATGGAACCTGATCCGTTAAAGGTATAGTCTTTTTATATCTTTGTAATCTCTATATTGACGCAAATAGCGCTTTTTGATATATTCTGAGATGTCCGTTTTATCTTTATATATCTTTGAGGAGAGTATGGATACAGTCGAGATCATCCGCAGCAACCTGCTGTCGCCGCTGGTGCTGGCATTCGTGTTGGGCATTGTTGCAACGCTGATCAGGAGCGAAGTCGAGATACCCGAACCGGTCATCAAAGCGATTTCGGTCTATCTCCTGTTTTCAATCGGATTGAGCGGCGGTGTCGAACTGGCAGGAACGACACTATCCGAGTTCATCCTGCCAGCGCTGGCCACGATCGCACTGGCAATCGCCGTGCCGACCTGGTGCTATCTGATCCTGCGCGGTATCGGCAGGTTCGACATTCCCAACGCCGCTGGCATTGCAGCGCATTACGGTTCGGTCTCATCAGTCACCTTTGTTGCCGGGATCTCGTTCGTCGAGCGCCTGCCGGAAGGGCAGAACACATTCGAGGCGTTCATCCCGGCGCTGGCGGCGCTGATGGAGTGGGGCATCATTGTGGCGCTCTTCATCGGCCGCTGGCGCCTGGGGGTGAGTCAGGCTCAACAGAGCGATCTTGGTCGGGTCATCCGTGATACGCTCACCGGGCGCAGTGTGGTGTTGCTGCTTGGCGGGCTGCTGATCGGCATGATTATCGGCGAGCAGGGGTTTGCGCGCATCAAGCCGCTCTACGGCGATCTCTTCCGCGGCGTGCTGGTCTTCTTCCTGATCGAAATGGGCATGCTCGCCGGTCGGCAGTTGCGCGATTTTGTCAAAGTCGGTCCGTTTATGGCGGTCTTCGGAACAGTCATGCCGCTGATCCACGGTATTATTGGGGTGTCGCTCGGTCTGCTTGCGGGGCTTTCTCCCAACGGCGCCTTCATTCTGGGGGTCATTACCGCAAGTTCATCGTACATTGACGCTCCGGCTGCTGTGCGCGCCACGTTCCCGCAGGCGAATCCGAGCATTTATCTGACATCATCGCTTGGCATTACCCTCCCGGTGAATCTCATTATTGGCTTGCCGTTGTATTATGAATATGCACGCTGGCTGGGCGCGACGCTCGGACGGATGTGATGCGGCACGATGGAGTGCATTGAAAGGAGCGAGTGTATGAAACTGACGACGGTACGATTGGTGACGATCATCGCCGAACCGGTGCTGAAGGATCGGTTGATCCACGAAATCCATACGCTTGGTGCGCATGGCTACACCATCTCCGAGGTGCACGGCGAGGGAACACGCGGGATTCATGCCAGCCAGTGGCAGGGCGGCAATGTCAAGATCGAAACGCTGGTCTCGCCTGAAGTCGCCGACCGCATTATGGATGCGATGGCAGACCATTATTTTCCCAACTATGCCGTCATTGCCTATGTAAGCGATGTGCAGGTGGTGCGTGGCGAAAAGTTCGCCTAGGCGGCATTGATCGCTGCGCGGTTCCGTGCTACCATCCCACGTCTGATCCTGTGTCTTGGCGCGAGTGCTATGTCTGCTGATCGGATCGTGGTGCGCGGGGCGCGCGTCCATAATCTTAAGAATATCACGGTCGCCATGCCGCGCAATGCGCTGGTGGTGATCACCGGTCTCTCCGGCTCCGGCAAGTCGTCGCTGGCGTTCGATACGATTTTTGCCGAAGGTCAGCGTCGCTATGTCGAATCGCTTTCCGCCTATGCCCGCCAGTTCCTTGGTCAGATCGACAAGCCGGACGTTGACGCCATCGAAGGATTGTCGCCTGCCATTGCCATCGATCAGAAAGGGCTGGCGCGCAATCCGCGCTCAACCGTCGGCACCATTACCGAAATCTACGATTATCTGCGACTGCTGTTTGCCCGGATTGGACGACCGCACTGCATCCACTGCGGTCGTCCGCTCACGCGCCAGTCGGCGCAACAGATGATCGATACGATCCTCGGTCTGCCGGGCGGCAGCCGCGTGCTGCTGCTTGCGCCCCTCGTCCGCGATCAGAAGGGCGACCATCAGACCCTTTTCGATCAGGTGCGCAAGCAGGGGTTCGTCCGTGTGCGCGTCGATGGCGAGGTGCGCGATCTTGGCGACGACCTGCGCCTTGACCGTCATCGTCCGCATACGATCGAGGTCGTTGTGGACCGGCTGGTCATTCCATCAGCCGATCCCGCGCAGCAACAGACGCAGTTTCGCGTGCGCGTCGCCGATTCGGTCGAAACGGCGCTGCGGGTCGGCGGCGGCGTGGTGATCGTCCAGATCGTCGGCGGTGATGAACTCACTCTGTCGCAGCGTTACGCCTGCCCGGTGCACGGACCGGCTTCCATCGGGGCGCTCGAACCGCGTGATTTTTCTTTCAACAATCCATCGGGCGCCTGCCCTGCCTGTGATGGTCTGGGAAGCGTGCTGGAGTTCGACCCCGATCTGGTGATCCCCGACCGATCCCGTTCACTTGCGGAAGGCGCTGTTGCGCCCTGGTCGAACGTCAGTCGCGCGCAGCGCCGCTACTTTGACGATCTGCTGACATCACTCGCCGGGCACTTCGGTTTTTCACTGCACACACCAGTGCGCGATCTGCGCCCGGAGGTGATCGCTACGCTGCTCTACGGTTCTAACGGTGATGTGATGCCGCTCCGTTACCACATACGCGGCGAAGAGCGCATGGTTGAGGCGCCGTTCGAGGGGGTTATCCCCGGTCTGCGCCGTCGTCTGGCGGAATGCACCGATGAAACCGAACGCGCACAGATTGAGCAGTTTATGACCCCGCGCACATGCCCGGCATGCAACGGCGCGCGACTGCGTCCCGAACTGCTCGCCGTCACCGTCGCCGGATACACGATTGCGCAGGTGGCGGCGCTCCCTGTCGCTGAAGCGTGGTCGTGGGCGAAAACACTGGCTGCCGACGTTGACGAGGTGGTCGCCCGCTGGCGTGAGACGCGCGAAAGCGACCTGCGCTCGTCCATCTATGCTCTTACGGTGCGCGAATGTCAGATCGCGGCGCCAATCCTGAATGACATCTGCGCCCGACTCCGGTTTCTAAATGAAGTCGGGCTGGGGTATCTCACGCTTGACCGCACTGCGACGACCCTTGCTGGCGGCGAGGCGCAGCGCATTCGCCTGGCGACGCAGATCGGCGCCGGGCTGAGCGGTGCGCTCTATGTGCTGGACGAGCCGAGCATCGGGTTACACCCACGTGATACGGCGCGCCTGCTCAACACGTTGCGTCAACTGCGCGACCTGGGCAACAGCGTGCTGGTTGTTGAACACGACGAAGAGATCATTCGCGCAGCCGACTGGATCGTTGACATTGGTCCCGGTGCGGGAGAGCGCGGCGGCGAGGTGATCGTCAGCGGTCCGCTCGATGCAGTGCTGGCAGAGCCGCGCTCACTTACCGGACAGTACCTCTCCGGCAAACGCACGATTGCCGTGCCACGCCGCCGACGACCCGGCAACGGCGCATTCCTGACGATCAGGGGAGCGCGCGAGCACAACCTGAAGAACATCGACGTCTCTATCCCGCTGGGATGCCTGGTTGCCGTCACCGGCGTCAGCGGGTCTGGCAAATCGACCCTGATCAACGACACCCTCTACCCGCGGCTGGCGCAGGCGCTCCATGGCGCGCGCGCACGCCCCGGCGCCCACGACGCGATCTACGGCATCGAACAGATCGACAGAGTGATCGACATTGACCAGTCGCCCATCGGTCGCACGCCACGCTCCAACCCGGTCACCTACACCAAAGCGTTCGACCCGATCCGCAAATTGTTCGCGCAGACGCCCGAAGCGCGCGCGCGCGGCTATGATGCCAGTCGTTTCTCGTTCAACATTCCCGGAGGACGGTGCGAGCACTGCAACGGCGAAGGATTGATGCAGATCGAAATGCAGTTCCTTCCCGATCTGTACGTCACCTGCGATGTCTGTCACGGCGCGCGCTACAACCGTGAAACGCTCGATATTCGTTACCGGGGCAAGAATATCGCCGAAGTGCTCGACATGACGGTTGAAGAAGCGGCGGCATTTTTCGAGCGTGTCCCGTCCATCGCCGAGAAGTTGCAAACCCTGATCGACGTCGGTTTAGGCTATATTCGCCTGGGGCAGCCAGCCACGACCCTCTCCGGCGGCGAGGCGCAGCGCATCAAACTGGCGACCGAACTGAGTCGGCGCGCCACCGGGCGCACCCTCTACATCCTCGATGAACCGACGACCGGCCTGCACGTCGCTGATGTTGACCGGTTGCTGCGCGTCTTGCAGCGCCTGGTGGACGCGGGAAACACCGTTCTGGTGATCGAACACCATCTCGATGTGATCAAATGCGCCGATTGGGTGATCGACCTGGGACCGGAGGGAGGCGAGGAGGGCGGGCGCGTTGTCGCCGTCGGCACGCCCGAACAGGTCGCGCGAACGCCGGGATCGCACACAGGGCGTTATCTGGCGCGGGTGGTTGAAGGTTGAAGGTTGAAGGTTGAAGGTTGAGGGTTGAAGGTTGAAGGTTGAGGGTTGAAGGTTGAGGGTTGAAGGTTGAGGGTTGAGGGTTGAAGGTTGAGGGTTGAAGGTTGAGGGTTGAAGGTTGAGGGTTGAGGGTTGAAGGTTGAAGGTTGAAGGTTGTATCTTATTTCATCCCCAACCGGCGGCGCGCGAATGCGCGAACGCTCCTGGCGATGGCAATGGCTTCGCGGGCTTCCTCCATGGACGGTTCAGCGCCGGGATAGCGTGTGGCAACTGCATAATCAGAAAGTATCGTAAGCCGTCCAGGTGATAAGCCCGTCTGTATGCCAGCCTGTTCGCAGAGTGTATTCAGCGTCGGCAGATCGTGTGTCCTGGGGAAGGCAACGGATTTCTGCAAGAGCAGAGCTTTCAAATATTTCTCGGCGCTCTGTTGAGCATGAAAGCAGATAGCGACATTTGGCGGATGTTTGCGCCGTATCAGCGACGTGGCTACCTGCCAATCCTGCTCGGCATACCTTGCCCATTCCATCGGATCATTGACGCTCATACAAAACAACACCTCTGTTCAAGATTTCTTGCAAAAAGAAGTTGCGCGGCGCTTCTTCCGCCAGTTCGCGCGGCGTCTTGACAATGATATCCACCGGAAACAAACGCGGGTACAACAGAAGGGAAATCGTCACGACACGCTCGCGGCGAGACTTGTCCGTGTCCCAGACGATCAGCAGATCGACATCGCTATCGGGCGTGGGGCGACCATACGCATACGAACCGAACAGAATGATCTTCTCCGGGTTGATCTCACGAATCAGTCGCTCAATCGCGGGCGGCAACGTCTCCGCCACCGGCGGAAGACCACGCGGCGCAACGTCAGTTGGAAGCGAGAAGACGGCACTCACCGGCGCGCTCCTTTCGTGCTTAACCAAAGCGTATCAAAATTGTAACAGAAGCGCAGCGCTGTGTCGTTCTTTCCATGGTAAAGTGAGAGCGTACAGGCGCATTTCATCATGTCGTAATGTATGACCACACCGCTCGACCTGATCGGAACAACCATCGGCAACTATGAGATTCAGGCGCTGATCGGCAGAGGCGGGATGGCGACCGTCTACCGCGGGATCGATCACAACCTGGGGCGCGCTGTAGCGATCAAAATCCTGTCGGAAGAGGCGCGCGCCCATCCTGGCTTCGTTGAGCGGTTCCGGCAGGAAGCGCGCCTGATCGCCAATCTGCGCCACCCCAATATCGTCCAGATCTACGATTTTGGCGTCCACAGCGGAACACCGTACATGGTTCAGGAACTGTTGCCGGGACCAACGCTCGAACAGCGGATCGTTGACGCTGTGCGCAGCGGTCAACCTCTTCCGCCCGACGACGTGGTTGCAATCACCCGTCAACTCGCCGCTGCCCTGGACGCTGCGCATGCCGCCGGGGTCATCCACCGCGATGTAAAGCCTGCCAACGCCATGTGGAACGCGCTTGGAGCGCTGGTATTGACCGATTTCGGCATTGCCCGCAGCACCCTGGCGCCGTCTCAACAGACGCAGGTCGGGATGGTCGTGGGCACGCCGGGGTATCTGTCGCCTGAACAGGCGCAGGGGTTGCCGGTGACTCCTGCCAGCGATCTGTACAGCCTGGGGGTGGTGGTGTTCGAGATGCTGGCGGGGCGGCTTCCGTTCGATGGCGATACGCCAATGAGCATTGCCATCCAGCATATTCAGACGCCGCCGCCGCCCCTGCGCGCGCTGCGTCCCGACATCCCGCCCGCCGTCGAAGCGGTGGTGCTGCGCGCGCTGGCGAAAGACCCGACGGCGCGGTTCGAGCGGGCGGAGCAGTTCGCCAATGCACTGGAACGCGCATTCGCGAGCGCAAATGCAGCAGCGCTGCGCTCTTCACCGGTTGCCACCACCGACATCCATCGCCAGGCAACGGTTGCGTGGCAACCCGGCGCTGCAACGCCGCAACCTGCATCCGGGTCGCACCACGACGATCCGCTGCTGCCGGATTCTACCGGCGCATCTGGGAAAGCAACGCGCGGTCGCAGCATATCGCTGCTGCCGCTGCTGGGCGGGCTGTTCGCGTTCCTGCTGATCGTCGGCGCCATCCTGGCGATGCGCAGCAGCGCGTCCACCGCCGGGCAGAACGGCGCCGCTGCGCCGATGACGCCTGTTGTCGCCGCGACGCCATCCGCCGCAGGTGATGAGAGCGCCGCGCTTCCTGCGCTGACAGCCGCCCCCTCCACAGCCATAGCGCCGACGGAAGCGCCTCCAATAGCTCCGCCGACCGCACCCGCCCCCACCGACGCGCCACCGCCGCCGTCAGCGCCGCCAGCAGCCACAGGCGATGCACTCGTCAACCTGCGCGCCCTGTTGCAATCGGTCACAGATGACCGACGCACCGGAAAAGATGCGCAAAAGTGGATCCGCACCCTGGACGAGTTCGAACGCGAGATCGGCAAAGGCAACAGTCGGCGCGCGCGCGACAAATTGCGCGAACTTCAGCGCGATCTCACCGAAGCGGAGCAGAGCGGCAAACTGCGACCGGAGTTGACCCGCGAGGCGCTGCAACAGATCAACGCAATCGCAGCCGCTTACGGCATCGAACTGGAGAGATAGGGACCGGCAATGGCGACGATCACACGCCTGCGCACGCGGCTCGGCAGTCGGGTGCGCGAACTCGAACTCCTGATCACTGCATTTCTGTTCGTTGCGGTCAGCCTGGGCGCACTGATCGCAACCGCCAGCGGTCGGGTGCGCTGGGTCGATCTGACGATCATCTGCGCTTTCGCTGGTCTTTTTCTCACCATCAGTCTGGCGCTTGCGCTGCGCGACTGGGGCGAGGATCAGATGGTCTTGCCGATCGCTGCACTGCTGGCAGGCATCGGCATGATCATGGCGCGTCGCCTCGAACCAGACCTGGTACAGCGCTACGGCGAGGTGTACAGCGGCATTGCCCTCAAACAGGTGATCTGGATCTTTGGCGGCGCAGCCGTGCTCACGCTGGCAAGTTTCGTTCCCTGGCGCCTGCAATGGCTCAAGCACTACCGCTACACCTGGCTCTTCCTGGGTCTGGCGCTGGTGGCGATCACTGCGCTCTTCGGCGTGGAACGCAACGGCGCGCGTCTCTGGCTCAGCCTGGGGTTCTTCCAGTTGCAACCGGTTGAACTGCTGAAGGTGCTGCTGGTGATCTACCTGGCCACCTACCTCGATGACCACCGCGAACTGATCGGGCGCGGCATCTACTGGCTTGGTCCGCTGAAACTGCCGCCACTCCCGTACCTGGCGCCAATTGTGATCATGTGGGGGGCGACGATTGGTTTGATCATCGTCCAGAAGGACCTGGGCGCAGCGCTGCTCTTCTTCGTGATCTTTCTGGCGATGCTCTACGTCGTCAGCGGACAGGCGCGCTACGCCGCTGTCGGACTGTTCGCATTCGCGCTTGGGGCAGCAGCGCTCTACCCGCTCTTCAGCCACGTGCGGGTACGCCTGAACGCATGGCTCGATCCCTGGTCTGATCCGTTCGGCATCGGTTTCCAGATGGTGCGCGCGTTGCACGCGCTGACGAACGGTGGTTGGGCGGGAACCGGCATCGGCGCGGGCGACCCGACCATGGTTCCCGAGAGTCACACCGACTTTGTTTTTGTGGCGATCGGCGAGGAATTGGGGCTGGCAGGCGCATTCGCCCTGACGGTGTGCTACGCGATCTTCGCGCTCAAAGGGTACCTGATCGCAATGCAGGCGCGTGACGGATTCCAGCAACTGCTCGCCGTTGGTTTGACGACCGCCATCGCTGCACAGGCGTTCATCATCATGGCCGGCGCGACGCACCTTATTCCGCTCACCGGCATTACG
>Ga0197142_1002408_pt1 | contig 16423 bp, 13 predicted proteins | sample GBS60_MetaG_FD_148614 | JGI IMG/M metagenome (GOLD analysis project Ga0197142, IMG submission 148614) | Sediment microbial communities from Great Boiling Springs, Gerlach, Nevada, United States - GBS 60_MetaG | ecosystem: Environmental > Aquatic > Thermal springs > Hot (42-90C) > Sediment...
GGAAGGAGTGCTCCTTGGGCGCCGAGCTGGGAGCGGAGTTTTTCCGGTTCCCTCTCCAAAAGCTCCCTTTTCTCCTTGTTCTGCCTCAACTGAACATCCAATTCCATTATGTCCGTGAGAAGTAGTTTCCTCTTCCCCCTGCGAGGACTCCCTTTCCAGGGCTTCAATCCTCTCCTTGATCTCCTTTATCTTGGGGGCGTCTCCCACGAGGAAGACCACCTCCCTCTCGCCTTCAAGTCTCCCATACTGGGGGAGCTGCTTTTGGCCAGAGGCCTGATAGACATTGGGTTGGACGAAGGCTCCCAACTCTGATGTTGTGACCACCCCATCGCCATTGAGGTCTGCCTCGCCCTTGAGACCCCTCAGGACATAAAGAGTGAAGATTCCATGCCCCCTGTTCGTGAGCCAGATCTCCCTTTCTCCCAGCGGTGATCATCTGCACAGCCCTTTTCTCAGTGACCACCTTCGAGTATCCCCTAGCCTGGGGAGAAATTCCCGCTCTCCTTGTGAATCCGTAGCCAGAAAAACACGCATCAATGATGTAATAGATGTGCTTCGCCCTCATCCTCGTCCTATAACCACTGCTTAACTCTTCTCATAAAGCTCCTTGGCTTGACACTCACACAAATTGGGAGGACTCTTCTGTTGTACCTCTCTTCCGCCTCCCAAAGGAGTGTGGCCAATGATCCTCAGTATCCTTATGAAGGCAGGGCCTCGTTCTCGACTCACCTTCCCCGCCTCATTAGGGATCGGCGAACAGTGCGGGCTCGCTCCTCATCGAGGCAGGAGAAAGCGCTTTTCCTCGAGAAAACGTAGACTTCCTGTTTCCCGCTGGGTCTCTTTTTATGAGCTAAGAGGCGAGCGAGGCTTGGGACCGTGCTTGCGGACCGAACCCACCCACTGCCCATTTTGAGGACAGATCCATCAATCCCCATGGTTGGGGCCGAATGGGTGAATGTGGCTTCTTTTCCGTCTTCCAGCTCGGGAAAAGCTCCATGCCCTTTTTGCGAGAGCCTCTTTTCCGTGGAGAGAGGGGTCTCACAGCTTCGGCTTCAAGCCCTAAGCCCAATTCATTTTGTCTCCAGAACTATCTGAGGGTCTAATCGCTCCATCTCCTTTATCCTCTTTGCCAGCGCCTCTGCCTCCTCCTTTTTCGCGAAGCTTCCCACCCACACCCTGTACCAGGTCCCTCGACCAGGGACCTTCCCAGCTTTGACCCTCACCCCCGGATAACCTTTGGAGGAGAGTTCCCTGGCTATGGATTCGGCCTTCTCGGGGCTCTGAAAGGATATAACCTGGACAGAATATCTGGAGCCATGAGGTTGAGGGAGAGGGGTTGGAACTGAGGGGGGGGAAACCAATGGGGTCTGTACCTGGACCTTTGCAGAGGGAAGTCCTTCACTTCTAAGGCTTTCCTTTGGCTCCTCCTGGGTCGTGCTCTTCTCCTTCCTGTGTGGGGGCTCCTGTCCCTGGGGCTTGGCACCCTGAGGTTGTGGGAAGAGACTCGTCTCCTTTCCCAGAAGAATGTTCCAGAACTGGCCATCTTCCGCCTCTTTGGAGTCTCCTGGCTTGGCCTCTTCCGAGAGAATCTCGACTTGAGGTGGCAGGAGCCTCCCCACAACGACCCTCTCCTTCTCGCCCCTCTTCTGTTCCTCCCAGCTACTTCCTGCCAAAAAGCCCAGACCGAACATGACGACGGAGATCCCTACTAAGGTCAATGCCTGGGTCAGGAGATCCCCCTTGGCATGCTCTCCCTCTCGGGTGGCCTCCTCTTCCTCCATCTGTCTCCCTTTCACATCTTTTCCGGAGCGCTCACTCCCAGTATGGTCAGGGCGTTCCACAGGACTTGCCTCACTGCCCTCACAAGGAGGAGTCTCGCCTTTGTGAGTTCGGGATCAGAGCAAATGACCCTTGCTCCTGGTTCCAACCATCCCCTGTTGTAATAGGCGTGGAACTGGGCGGCCAGGCCGTCCAAAAAGAAGGTGAGTCTGTGAGGCTCCATTGCCTCGGCCGCCTCTTTCACAAGGTCAGGATATCCCACAATCTGCTTGATCAGCTCCCATTCCTCTGGAAGCTGGAGCAACGTGAGATCCGCTTCTTCCACCGTAGGAAGCCCGAACCCTCTTTCCCTGGCTTCCCTCTCTATGCTGCATATTCTTGCATGGGCGTATTGAACGTAATAGACGGGATTTTCCTTCTCCTGCCTCTTGGCCAACTCCAGGTCAAAGTCGAGGTGGCTGTCCGGACTTCTCATGAGGAAAATGTATCTCGCCGCATCTATCCCCACCTCCTCCATCACCTCTCTGAGGGTGGCGAATTCTCCCGCTCTCGTGGACATGGCTACCGGGATTCCGTCCCTGAGAAGGCTCACCATCTGGACCAGGACTATGTTCAAGCAAGAAGGATCTCTTCCCAGGGCCTGCATAACACCTCTTATCCTGGGAACATATCCGTGATGGTCTGCGCCCCAAATATCCACCAACCTCTGATATCCTCTTTCTAATTTGTCAGCATGGTACGCTATGTCCGAGGCCAGGTAAGTGGTCCTTCCATCCTTCCTCACCACTACCCTGTCTTTCTCGTCTCCGAACTCGGTGCTTTTGAACCAATGAGCTCCATCCCTCTCATAAACCAGGCCTTTTTCCCTAAGCCTGTCCAAATGGAACTGAACCTTTCCTTCCTCATACAGGCTCGATTCGTGGAACCACCGGTCGTAAGTGACCTTGAATTCCTCCAAGTCCTTTCTTATCCCTTCAAGGATCCGCGACGACGCGAACCCCTTGCAAGTCTCCAGGGCTTCAACCTCTTCCTTTCTCCTCAACTCATCCCCGAAGAGGGAGAAGAGTTCCTTTGCCAAGTCCACCATGTATTCCCCTCTATAGTGGTCCTCTGGCATATCCACGTCCTCTCCTAGGAGTTGAAGGTATCGGATGTAAAGGGAACGGCCGAGCACATCCATCTGCCTTCCCATATCATTGACGTAGTACTCCTTGGCCACCTTGTAACCTGCTGCCTCAAGGAGGTTGGCAAGAGCGGACCCCAAGGCTGCTCCACGGCCGTGGCCCACGTGAAGAGGTCCCGTGGGATTTGCACTGACGAACTCCACGAGAACCTTCACCTCCTCCTGGAGAGCTGACCTGCCATAGTTCACCCCTTCCTGGATAACCTCCTTGACCTTCTCCAGGAGCTTCGCTCTGTTGAGGAAGAGATTTATGAACCCAGGGGGCGCAACCTCTACCCTCTCCAAAAATCCCTTGGGATCAGCCAAGTTTTCCAGGATCCCCTTGGCTATGTCCATGGCCCTCTGGCCCTTCTTGGAAGCCAAGACCAAAGCCAGATTTGTCGCGTAATCGCCGTGTTCGGGCCTCCTGGGCATCTCCAGAGCCCATGGGAGCTCCTTGGCCATGGGAAGGAGCTCTCCAGGGGAGAATTTCCCGAGAGCGTTTTCCAGCATTGACTTGAGAATCTCCTTCAATTTTTTTCCTGACCTCCCCTCCTCTCGGAGTGATTAATTGAGCCATGTTATCCGGGGCAGCCCGCAAGCGTCAAGGATTCCCCTCCTAATTCACCTTCCCTTTTTGGGAACTTCGGTAGGACAGATTGGGGAGCTCAACTCCCAGAAGTGGGATTCGTCGGTGGGAAACCACGCGAGGATTTGGGAATCTGGAGTTCGCGTTCGGGATGAATGAGAATTCCCTCCTCATAGGGAAAAGGCTCACCTTGGCTTCAATTCCTTCGAGAAAATCAGCTTGTGATCTCCACGGGAATAGAAGTCCTCGATCTCTCCTCGGAGCTTGTAACCAGCCTTCAGATACAAGCGATGCGCCCCTCTATAGTCGGGTCTCGATGAGGTGTCAACTATGAGACGCTCTGCTCCCATGGAGAGGGCCTTGTTTTCCACTCTATCTAGTAGCCCTTTTCCCAGACCCATTTTTTGGAATCGCCCGTGAACCGCTATCCAGTAAAGGTCAAAGGTCCCCTTGGTGCAGGGGACCGGCCCAAAACAGGCAAATCCGATGGGGCGGCCACCCACCTCGGCCAGGATGAAGTTATAGCCAGATTCCCCTCCCCCTAGGGCCTCCTGGGCCACATCCAATGCCATCTGAATCTCCTCTGAACTGAAGACCTCATCGGATTCCAATATATCCTGGAGCCATGGAAGGTCCGAATCCGTGAGATCCTCCCTCCACAGGACCTCTCCGTTTTCCCTCTTTCTCCCATCGACAACCCCCGAAGCCTCACCCCTTCTTCGTCTTCCTTCAAAGGGGATGTTCGATCCCGTAATTATTCTCCCAATCACCTCCTCGGGAGACAGGCCCCTTTCCCTGGCAGCGGCCATGAAACCGGCATCTGGGGAAAGGCAAGGGTTCGGGTTCACCTCCAGTATCCATGGGCATCCGTTCCCATCCAATCTGAAATCCACCCTAGCGTAACCTCTGAGGCCGAAGACCTCCCAACACTTCCTTGCCAGCGGCACGAGGATCCTGTAAATGGCCGTCCTATCGGGAAAATTGAAGGCTCTCGGGGTGTTATGGTATTCGAAAGAGGAAGGATCCCACTTGGCCCTGTAACAGACTATCTGGAGCCTCTCGGGATCGTAGCCCCGAAACATAATCTCGGATATGGGTAAGACCTCCACTCCATCAGGGCCACCCAAGAGGGATACGTTGAACTCCCTCCCTTGGATGTAAGCCTCTGCGAAGCATTCCCCCCCCACTGAGTGGGACCTGAGGCGAATCGCATCCAGAATTTCTCTCTCGCTTCTCGCATCCCAGACTGCCCCCTCATCCAGAAAAAGGGAGCCATGCTCGTGGACAGACTTTATTACGGCTCTCTCCCAGGTGAGACAGCCCCTGGAGTCCGAGCTCAAAGTGATCCAATCAGGAGTGGGAAGGCCTGCAAGTCTCATAATGGACTTGGCCAAAGGTTTGTGAGAACAGATCATGAGGGAGTGGCCGGGGCACCCCGTATAGGGAACTCCCATTGTCTCGAGGAGGGAGGGAACGAGGTGGATCAGGCCCCCCTTGCCATTTAGGCCTTCAACGAGGTTGAAAACGAAGTCAGGTGCATGTGTCTCTATTTCCCTTTTGGTCCTGACAAGGTCCAGATCCACGAGAAGTCGTGCGACCTCCAACCCCAATTTCTCCAAGACACTCGAGACGAACTCCACCTGCTGGAGATCGTCTAGGTCGTGGGCGCCAGCCTGAGGTATGGGCCTGGCTCCTATGACCAAGGCTTTCATTCCCTCCTCCCTTTCCCCAGACGAGAGGTGGCAGAATCCATTATCCCCCTTATGAGCTCCAGGTAGCTCATTCCCACCATCCTGCAGAGCAAGGGGAGGTCGGAGTGACGAGGATTCAGTCCAGCAAGAGGGTTTGCCTCCAGGAAATGAAGCCTTCCCTTTGCATCTTCCCTTAGGTCCACTCGACCCGCATCCCTGCATCCCAGACCTCGCCACACCCTCAAGGCGAGATCTGCCGCTTCCCTGGCCTTCACTCCTCCGACGAGGCGGTAGTTCACGAGGGCTTCACTGTGCTCCTTGTTTCTGTAAGAGTATGCGTGGGGCTCCGCCTCCGGCCTGAGGGCGACCTCCATCACTCCCAGTGCCCGAGCCCCCTTACCTGTGCCGAGCACTCCCACTGTGTATTCCCTTCCGGGAAGAAAGGTCTCTACCAGCACTGGCTGCTTGTAACGTTCCATGAGCTCCAGAGCTCTGAGTCTCAGCTGAGCTGGGGATTCAACCCTGGATCCCTGCCCGATTCCCTTTCCTGTTCCCTCGGCCACGGGCTTGAGGAAAAGGGGATAGGGAAGGTCTATTGTCTCTAGATCTCCATCCTCCTCCACCAGGAGGAAATCAGCTGTGGGAACTCCCAGGTCTCTGGCTATCCTCTTCGCTGTTGCCTTGTGAAGGGTCACAGTGAGAACGAGAGGATCGGAAAAGGTATACGGGATCTGATAAGAGTCGAGGAGGGCTGGTATCAGGGCTTCCCTGCCAAAACCATAGAGCCCCTCAGCTATGTTGAAAACCAGATCCCACCTCTCTCCGGCGGATAGCCTCTCGAGGAGCTGGTGGGCGTTGCCAATGGGAACAGGATCATGGCCCAGGGCCCTGAGGGCTTCCTCCAGGGCCTCCACGGTCTCGAGGCTGTCGAACTCGGCTGTCTCTTCCTCGCTATAACCTTTGGCCAAGTAATCTTCCCTGAGATCGTAGGTGAGACCTACCCTCATCCCTGGTTGGTATTCTCCTCTTTGACTTCTAACGGTCTCGAAATGGGATCGGGATATCGATACACCTCTCCCCGATAATTCCTTATGAGAAGGTGGTCTCCCTCTCTTCCAATGACATAGTTGGGCAGCAGGGGGACCTTCCCCCCTCCTCCAGGTGCATCTATTACAAAGTGGGGCACAGCATATCCCGATGTGTGCCCTCTCAGCCCCTCTATTATCTCTATGCCCTTGGAGACTGGAGTCCTGAAGTGGGCTGATCCCGAAATGGGATCGCACTGATACAAGTAGTAAGGCCTAACCCTGATGCGAAGGAGCCCGTGGAAGAGCCTTTTCATGGTCGCGATGTCATCATTGATCCCCTTGAGAAGGACCGTCTGGCTTCCCAACGGCACTCCGGCATCTGCGAGCCTCTCGCAAGCCTGGGTGGTCTCCGGGGTTATCTCATCGGGATGAGTGAAGTGGACACTTATCCACAGGGGGTGAAACCTCCTCAGGACCTTTGTGAGAGAAGGGGTGACCCTCTGGGGCAGAACAACTGGCACCTTGGTCCCGATCCTCAAGAACTCCACATGGGGGATCTCCCTGAGCCTATTGAGAAGCCAATGGAGAGCTTCATCTGGAAGGGTCAAGGCATCACCTCCAGACAGGAGCACATCCCTCACAGATCTATGCTCCCGGATGTATGCCAGTGCCCGCTCCCACTGGTCCTTCGAGGAAAGGAGTTTGCCCCTCTGGCCCACAAGCCTCGGTCTAGTGCAGTACCGGCAGTAAGTGGAACAGAAATCCGTCACCAGGAAAAGCACCCTGTCCGGATACCTGTGGACTATTCCGGGGACCTTGGTGTCCCCCTCCTCATTGAGTGGGTCTCCCGACTCCTCCGAAGAGGCTACGTGTTCATGGAGCGTGGGAATTACGGTCCTTCTTATGGGATGATTCGAATCCTCAGGGTCCAGGAGGCTAGCGTAATAAGGTGTTATGGCTAGAGGGACAGCTCCATTGTCGCTCACAATAGCCTCCCTCTCCAAAGCGGAGAGCTTGAGGATTCTCTCAACTTGTGCCAAAGTCACCAGCCTATTTGCCAGTTGCCACCGCCAATCGTTCCATTGGGACAGGGTGACATCCTGAAAGAATCGCCTCTTGAACTCCCTTGTCCTGTTGCTTACCACAAACCTTGGGGCCCATCTGGGGGGGGTTATGACAACGGCCTTGGCTTCGGAGCGGAAATGGGAGATGTGTTCTCGAGATGGGGCCGAGACAGACGGTGGCTTCTCCTCCTGGGCTTGAGAGCCCGGAGGTTCTACCTCCTCAGTGAAAAGATCCTGTCTTTCCATTCCTTCCCTCTACCCCCTAACAAAATAAGGGGGAAAATGACCTCCCCCTGTTGTGCACTTACCACCTCAAGTGGCCCTTCCCCAGGCTCATGGAACCTCTTTGAACTCGGAGACAGTTATCCGCCTCTTCCCTTTCACCTCTCTCGCTTTTCCCTTGACCTCCACCTTCTTGTCAACGAGCTTGAGGAGGTCCTTCCCCTTGTCCTTCATGACCACTCTGTAGTCACCCTGATCCGTCCTTATGGCGACCGCATTCACATTTCCCTTGGAGTCCTTGCCCACAGCCACGACCTTTCCCGTTATGGTGACTGCCTCAGCGGGCTTAGCCTTTTTGGCAGAAGGCTCAGAAGCCTTCTTCTCCGCTGCAAGGCTAGCTCCGGAGAATCCCATCACCAAAAGCCCCGCAAGGAGCACAGACATTATCTTCCTCATCCCCTGAACACCTCCCCCCCCTCCCGGAAGAGTATTGGAGTCGACCAAACGCAGTGAGGTCCTCCTTGCCTCCTACTTCTTCATCTTCTTCATGAAGATTGCCTCGCATTTCTTAGCTGCATCCGCCGCATCCCTAGCGGACTTCTCAGCCCTGCTTGCAGCAGACTCAGCCCTGGCTTGTGCATCCGCCGCTTTCTTGGCAGCGGCCTCTGCCTGGTTCACAGCTGCAGTTGCCTGGGTTTTGGCTGCCTGTGCCTCGCTCAGGGCCTTATCAGCCTTTGCTCCAGCAGCCGTGACCTTGTCCTCAACTGCCTTGAGCTGCTCTGTTGTGGCGCAGCCCATGAAGGCGAAACCAAATCCCACAACAATCGCAACCGCCCAGAAAATCCCACTTCTCTTCTTGCTCATCTATCTACCTCCTTTTGGTTTTTTATTGCGACCCGTGGCCTTCTCTCACGGCCAAGAAACCCTCCTCCCATCACCTCCTTTCCACTTAGCTCACTTGAGCAAGCCATTATACTCCTCTCGCTACAAAAGAGAAGAGTATAAAAGACACCTTCTACCTTGAACCCGGACCTCCCCTGGAGGCCATCCTCCTCACGCACTCATCACTTCCAGGATCACTATCTCTTGGGAACTTCCTTCCCTTGAGATGATCTTCCCCAATACCTCGACCGGCCTGTGGAGCATACCCTCCAGTTCTCTGCCCCTGCCCTCCCTCCTCACTGGATATTCCCTTTCGTCCGAAGCAGCTATGGCTATTTGAAGGATCCTACCATCTTGGTCCCAGGCATGGGGCACAACAACCCCTTTGACCTTCACCCACTCTTGGCCCCCATCACTGCCGCAAGTGTCTGTTTTGTCTTCGGGTGCCATGCCTCACTCTCCGGTCCTCTTTGTAAGCAACGGCCGTGCCAGAAAGGCTTTGGAGCACAGTTGGGGAAGGTCTCGGTGTGGTCCGAGAAAGTTTGGAACCAGATGTTCCGGTAAACCAAAGTCCTTGGTGAGCTTTGTCCTCCTTTGGAGCTCATCCGACTGCTCGACCTCGGCCACCGGAGAAATGTGCACTAAATGTTCCGATTTTGGATTTTGGGGAATTGAGAATTCCCGTCCTCAAGCAGTGGCCTTGAAGTCTTCCTTCCTGAGGCCGTATTTGCGCATGAGTTTGTGGAGCTGTCTCACTCCAATACCTGCGCTTTGGGCTGTGGGGGCTATGCGGCCCTTGTTCTGGCGCAACAGTTCGGTCAGGTAAGCCCTCTCCACCTGTTCTATGGCCTTCCTTCTCACCTGTTCCAAGGGCACAGAGGTGTCTATGGGTAAGTGGGAGGGATTGCTTTTTCTTGTGAAGAGCTCGCTCGGAAAGCTTTCGGGGGTGAGCACGGAGGAGCTCTCCAGAATATATGCCCTCTCAATGAGGTTTTCGAGTTCCCTTATGTTTCCAGGCCAATCGTATCTGAAGAAAGCCTCCATCACATCTGGATGAACACCGTGGATCTCCTTAGTATTGAATCTGTTGAGTCTCCTCAAGAAGACCTCGACCAGAACGGGAATGTCCTCTTTTCTCTCCCTGAGAGGAGGTATTTCTATGGGAAACACGCTCAGGCGGTAGTAAAGATCCGTCCTGAAGAGTCCCTGCTCGCACATTTTCACGAGATCAGTATTTGTCGCGGCTATGATCCGGACATCGACCTCGATGTTTTCTTCCCCCCCAACCCTCTGAAAGGTCTTGTCCTGGAGCACCTGAAGGAGCTTTATTTGGGCCGATGGGGTAATGGTGCCCACTTCATCGAGAAAAAGAGTTCCTCCGTGTGCTATCTCGAACTTCCCCAGCTTTCTTCTCACAGCCCCAGTGAATGCACCTTTCTCGTGACCAAAGAGCTCGCTCTCCAGCAAAGTGTCGGGGATGGCCCCGCAATGAACGCTTATGAACTGCTTGTCCCTACGGTTGCTGTGTTTGTGGATGAGATTGGCCAGAACTCCCTTGCCAGTTCCAGTCTCACCCACCAAGAGGACCGTGCTTTTGGTGGGGGCCACGGACTGGATTTTCTCGAACACCTTTCTCATGAGGGGACTCCTGGTCTGGACCACCTCGAGGGATTCAGCCTGCCAGAACTTGTCTCTGAGATAGTTGAGCTCGGATTGGAGTCTTATGGATTTCTGGACCGCTTCCTTCACATAACGCACTTCGTCGGGATTGATGGGGTAGGTGACATAATTGCTGGCCCCCGCCTTGACGGCCATGACGGCCTCTCGGATCATGTCTTGCGGGGCCATAACGATTATTTCGGCATGTGGGAATTCCTGCCAGAATGGTTGAAGGGCTGCCTTGTAGTCGTTGAATCCGTCCGGTTGGACAGCTTCTCTCAGGAGTCCCACATCAACGAATATGAACTCGTACCTCCTTTTCCTTCCAGGCTCAAAGCAGGCCTCCATGCTGGAGGCAACCTCGACCTTGTACTCCCCTCTGAAGCACTCACGGATGGTCTCGCATGCCCCCTGATTGGAGGAAGCCAGAAGAATGTGCCTCATGGCAATGTGTCCTGCCTCGGGTACCTTTTCACGGTGAAAGGTCTCTATGAACTGACCTGCAATTGACCTAAGGTTCTTCTCCCCCTCTTGGGGTTGGCGAAGAGCATCTAACTTTGGCTGGTAATGATTTTTGGTGACAAAAGGGTGCCGGCCCTTGAGCCGACACCCCCGATAAGGACTACTTCTTCATCTTTTTCATGAAGATCGACTCGGCTTTCTTGGCCATTGCCTCTGCCTTCGCAGCTGAATCTGCTGCTGACTTGGCTGCGGACTCGGCCCTGCTTGCCGCGGCCTGTGCCTTTGCTGCTGAGTCAGCTGCCTTCTTGGCCGCGGATTCAGCGTTGGCAGCTGCTGTCTTGGCGGCCTGGGCCTCGCTCATGGCCTTATCCGCCTTATCGCTCACAGCCTGAGCCTTCTGCTCCACGGCTTTCAGGTCATCGGTTGTGGCACAGCCCATCAGGGCCACCCCGAATCCCACGAATATAGCAACTGCAAGAAAAACCCTACCCGCTTTTGCCATCATCTCCTCCCTACCTCCTTTCTAAAATTTGTCCAGTCCCAGCAGTATGTACCGCTCACCGAGTTCCCAGGGTGCGAGCCGCCCCCTTCGCCTTGACCACCTCCTCTCATCCTCACGCGCATACATCCATGAGAGTCCTACCAGTCATATTCAATCTAATTTTCAATCTAATGCCACAAGATAGACATTTTGTCAACACGGGAATTTCATTATTCGGAAACTCTATCGGGCGTTATTCCCCAAGATCTCCGACTCTTGGCGCTCAAGCCCAGGCCCACTGGCACCCTTCCGGACACCGCCCCTCGGGCTGAGCCTCAAAGCTTAGATGAAAAGTTCGAGTTTCTCTTTTCTGGACGGGTTCATCCAGAGATGGATAGCCTCAATTATTCGCTTATCCTGAGCATTAGAAGCTAAATGGTCCTCCTTATCCAGGCCATAGCTTCCTACAAGGCCGATCCTTAGGACTCCTACTACAGGCTCAGGGTCTTTGCAGAGGCCTTTCGAGAACTTCTCCCCTGTGGCCAGGTCTCAGAAGATCCAGAACTGTTTTCACCGGGTGAAATGTCTCCTCTGGCACTTCCACAAAGACTGTATTCCATTTCGCCATGCCACCATTCCATAAGCCAGGCCTCTCCAAGGCCTTGAGTTCCCGGCCCTCGCTTGTCTTTTGAGTTATGATGACTGCTCTTGGGTCTGCAAAATTGACCAAGGCATAGCTCTTCCCTGATGGATCCTTCAAGGAACACACCATGTTCACGGGGTTGAAATGTGTAGAGGAATTCCATATATCCCTCTGATTCTCGGAGGACATGTCCACCTGGGCGCTCTCGACAATCTGGAGGCCACATTCTCCAATGGGAGCCTTTACCCAGAATGGACCTCCTCCAGGCTCCCCCTTGTTTGGGACCATGGCACATACCCTAAGGGGTCGATCTAACCACACGGAAATTTGCCTGGCTGCCTCTCGAGTGGTACCAAGAACCCTTCGTGACGGAACCTCGAGAAGGAGCTCCGCCCTTGCGAAATCCATGGCCTCCTGTATGGATTTTTCTGAAGGCGCAGGATGTGTCAGTTGCTCCAGAAATGAGAATATTTCCCTTCTCAATGAGACCATCAGTCCCCCCAATACCTTGTTCCAATAGCCCACAACATCCATTAGATCCTCTCTGGGCACGTTGTCTATGTTCTTTATGTAAGCTGCAGGAGCCTTCACCATCTGCAGATTGCGGAGTAAGGCCCCGTGTCCTCCCGGCCTCAGAAGCAACTTCCCATCTTTCGTCCTAAAAGGCCTATTGGCAAGATCCACAGCTATAGTATCCGTTGACGGATCTTGAAGGGAAACTTCCACCTGGAATCTAACCCCCAACCTTCTCTCCTGTCTTCGTGTTGCCCTGTCAATCTCCTCCCTGAAACGCTCCAGATGGCCTGGCGAGACCGTGAAATGGACCCTGCAAATATTCCGGGAGTCGCGAACGTAGTGGTATGCCTCTACGAGATGCTCTTCCACTGGAGTTCTCACCTCCCTTCCATACCTGTGAAAGCCAATGAGCCCCTTGGGCAAAAGACCCAACCCCATTTGGTCGGGTCCTAGAAGCCTCCTCACCAACTCCCCGATCCTCCCATGGGCTATCATGTCCTGGAGATCCAATCCTTCCCTCCAAAGACGGCCCATCAAATCCTGACAGAAGGGAAAGCTTTCCAACTCCTCAATAAAACGAAGAACCTCCTTTGCCCTTGGATCTCCGGCTTGGGCTTCCTCCTTCAGGGCGTCCAAGGAAACCCCCTCCCTCTCCCCGTAAGCCATGAGAAATGCGAACATTCTGGTTGCGGAGCCCGATGCTGGGACGAACTTCACAAACCCTCCCTCTTTGCAAAATGCCTCGTGTTCCAAAAGAAGACCCCTTGCCTCTTCCTCTCCTATTCGGCGTATCCCGTCTCCCACAGTGCATGGCCTCAGGAGCTCAGGACCTCTGGGGGGATTCTCGAAAAGGAGGAGCTGGGCCTTCACATCCTCGGGGTCCAGTCCATGCTCTGCGAGCTGTCTCAAGTCCTGCTGGGAGAAGGTCCCTTCCCATCCCTCCATCTTTCCCCTCCATTATGGAGATTTCGAGTGAGGTGCACTCATGGGTCTTGCGCTCCCGGTTAAAAAATAAAAGAAAACGCTCCCGGGGCATAGGGGCAACTGGGAATCCCCCAATGAGGAGTCCATTCGACGGGAACAAAGAGTTCCTATCTGGGGGTAGTGAGAACTTAGAGTTCCGATTTTTTTCTTTTTTGCAATCCCCTTTGTTTCCATTGGGGCGCTGGGACTGGAGGGGGGTTACCATATTTTTTCGGAGCTTTTCCGACCTGTCACACCCGTTATCAAGGGGCCGGAGAGGTTTTTTTCTGGGGATTGGCAAGTTGGCATCCAACTTGCACAGTGTAGCCGAATGGTGGTATTCTCCCTCATCGCCTGTTGGTGGGGGAGAGACCTTATTGTCAGGAGGCTCGCGCAGCTTCACTTCGCTGCTCAAAAGGCAAGGCCAGGTGACATCGCGAGGCCGAATTTGGATCGAGCCGTGAGAAATCTTCCCTTCAGGGAAAAGAAGAGGTGCTGAGGAGAAATGGAAGGGCAAAAACGCAAAAGGATCTTGGTTACAGGGGGGGCTGGCTTTTTGGGGTCGCATCTCTGTGACAGGCTTTTGGCGGAGGGTCACTATGTGTTGTGTGTGGACAATTTCCATACGGGCAGCAGGGCCAACCTAGCCCAGCATGCCCTTAATGGAAACCTCAAAATAATGCAGCACGACATCATCTGGCCCCTTCATGTGAAGGTGGACGAGATCTATAACTTGGCCTGTCCGGCCTCCCCAGTTCATTACCAGGAAGATCCCATTCACACGATCAAGACCAATGTTTATGGGGCCATAAATCTCCTGGGTCTCGCCAAAAGGACAGGAGCCAAGATATTCCAGGCCTCCACAAGCGAGGTCTACGGAGACCCAAAGGTCCATCCACAGAGAGAGGATTATTGGGGCCATGTGAATCCCACAGGAGTGCGATCCTGTTACGACGAGGGCAAAAGGTGTGCGGAGACCCTGTTCTTCGACTATCATCGCCGCTATGGCGTGAGGATAAAGGTAGCACGCATCTTCAATACCTATGGCCCGAGGATGCAGATAGATGACGGTAGGGTGGTCTCCAACTTCATAGTCCAGGCCCTCTCGGGTGCCCCCATAACAATCTATGGCGACGGGAAACAAACGCGCTCCTTCTGTTATGTATCGGACATGATAGAGGCCATTGTGAGGCTCATGGACACAGGCGATGATTTCTGTGGCCCGGTGAACCTGGGCAACCCTTGCGAGATGACCATCCTGGAGCTGGCTGAGAAGATAAAGGAGCTCACCGGCTCCGATTCGGAGATAGTTTTCAAGCCCCTGCCCAGCGACGACCCCTCCTTGAGGAGGCCCGACATCACCTTGGCGAGGGAAAAGCTAGGGTGGGAGCCCAAGGTGGGGATCGAAGAGGGCCTGATGAGAACCATAGAGTATTTCGACGCACTCCTCAGCAAAGGTAAAAGACAGCTGCAACCTCGCTCCGGCGCCATCGCCTTAGCTCAGGGCTGAGCCGGCTTTTCCTGGAGCCAGTCAAAATCCATGGGACCTTCAGTGCTGGTGACAGGTGGGGCTGGGTACATAGGCAGTCACACCTGCAAGAGATTGTGGGAATGCGGCCTCATCCCAGTAACCCTGGACAATTTGGAAAGGGGACATTCCTGGGCGGTCAAATGGGGCCCGCTGGTGAGGGCCGACTTGGAAGATTACCATCTCCTTGTGGAAGTCATGAAGAGATACCAGGTTCGGGCCGTCCTCCATTTCGCTGCATACGCCTATGTTGGGGAAAGCGTCTCGGACCCCAGAAGATACATGAGGCTAAATGTGATAGCAGGCTTGAACGTGCTGGATGCCATGGTCGAGGTCGGGGTCAAAGACATTGTCCTCTCATCTACGTGCGCCACATATGGGATCCCTGAGAAGATTCCCATGACGGAGGATCTCCCCCAGAGGCCAGTGAACCCTTATGGGGAATCGAAACTCTACCTGGAAAGGGCCCTGAAGTGGTATGGGAGGGCGTACGGGATAAGATGGATTGCCCTCCGGTATTTTAACGCAGCTGGGGCAGACCCCCAGGGGGAGCTGGGGGAGGATCACGACCCGGAAACCCATCTCATCCCCCTCGCCATCAGGGCGGCATTGGGCCTTTCACCTCATCTCTCCATTTTCGGAACCGATTATCCAACTCCTGATGGGACCGCCATAAGAGACTATATCCACGTCACTGACTTGGCAGAGGCCCACGTTCTAGCACTCCGCCACCTGCAAAGGGGGGGAAAGAGCATGGGACTGAACCTTGGCACCGGAAGGGGACATTCAGTGAGAGAGGTGATAAGAGCTGTCGAGGAAGTTGCCAGCTGCCCGGTGCCAGTAAAGGAGGAGGGCAGAAGGCCTGGGGATCCCAGTGTCCTTGTGGCGGATCCCTCCCTGGCCAAAGAGGTACTGGGATGGGAGCCAAGATTTCTCGAGCTCAGGGAAATAATAAGGACTGCCTTCTCTTGGCACAAAAAGAGGGCAGGGCTTTCAGGCAAATGATGGCCTAGGAGAAAGATCTCCCATGGAAAAAAGGGCTCTATGCCATATGGAGGTAAGGGAAAAGTGCATCTTAACAATCGAAGATAAAGGGGATTCCCTGGTGCTTCCAAAGAGGGCTGAGTCTCGAAGGGTCGTGGCAAAGGGGAAATTCCTCTTCTGCGGTGACGAGAAGTTCTGGGTAAAAGGGGTGACTTACGGCACCTTCAGGCCAGATTCCAGAGGCCAGGAGTTTCACGATCCAAGGAAAGTGGAGGCGGACCTGGAGCTCATGTCCCGATGGGGGATAAATGCCATGAGAACCTACACTCTTCCCCCTCGGTGGTTGTTGGATCTGGCTCAGGAAAAGGGCCTCAAAGTCATGGTGGGAGTTCCATGGGAGGAACACATGGCCTTCCTGGAAGACCGCGAGAGATCCCGCCGAATAAGGGCAAAAGTGAGAGAAGGTGCTCGGTCTTGCGGAGATCACCCTGCAGTGCTCTGTTATGCTGTGGGGAACGAGATCCCGGCTCCCATCGTGAGGTGGCACGGAAAGAGGGCCATAGAGAGTTTTCTCAGGAGCCTCTACGAGGAAGCCAAAGAAGAGGCCCCACAGGCCCTCATCACTTACGTGAATTATCCATCCACGGAATATCTCGAAGTGGATTTCTTCGATCTTGTGTGTTTCAACGTTTACCTGGAGAGCAAGGAGAAAATGGAGGCCTATCTGGCCAGGCTCCATAATCTCTGTGGCCGCAAGCCCCTTGTCATGG
>Ga0197142_1002410_pt1 | contig 16420 bp, 15 predicted proteins | sample GBS60_MetaG_FD_148614 | JGI IMG/M metagenome (GOLD analysis project Ga0197142, IMG submission 148614) | Sediment microbial communities from Great Boiling Springs, Gerlach, Nevada, United States - GBS 60_MetaG | ecosystem: Environmental > Aquatic > Thermal springs > Hot (42-90C) > Sediment...
TTACCACATGCCGGCCGGAGCGGAGAGCCTGGCGGATGTAACCGGTGGCGGGTTCCCCGCTGCGTAAATCGGTATAGCTGGCTTCCACCAGCACGTCATATTCCAACCCATTGAGCATCTCCTCCACCGAACGCTCTTTTATCTCCGCCGGGATTGTTCTTAAATCCCCTTTTGCTGCTGCAGCCAGGATATTTTCGATGGGAATCCCCGCCGGGTCAGCCAGACTGCCCATGCGCAGATCATTCACCCCCACCACCGAGAACCCTAACCCATAGCTGGCTTCAAGAGCCTGGCGTTGCTCATGTAGAATGGTCAACAACCCTTGCCCCACATTCCCCATCCCGATCATAAGTAAGCGAATGGTTTGCATGATGCCTCCACAATGGATGGTAATTCAGGATCGCCCCATTGGATGATGCAACTTTCTGCTCTAATTTCACCAGGAGCTCACGCCCATTATACTTGCATCGGGGGATGAAAGCCAGATGCTTTGTTCCATTCTCTGCCTCTCCTCAGGTATGGGGAGCTCACGGCGAGTTTTGAGAATACAGACGCACTTCTGATGCTATAATTAAACTTATCCTAATCGGCATGCTTTTTGGGAAATATTTGCCGAATCTTACAATTAAAGAGAGGAGAACCCATGAAACCACTCCATTTGATATCCTTCATCCTTTTGCTCAGCCTGCTCCTCGTTGCCTGCCAAAGGGCACCCCCTTCCCCGACCATCACTCCGCTGCCAGAACCAACCAATCCTCCCCCTCCCACCCAAATCCCACCCACCAAACCCATCGTAACCCTCACCCCCACCCCCTTGGGCGGAGTTAGCCTGCCAGTTGGCGAAAAAGCTGACCTCGTTCTGCAAAACGGCTTTATTTACACCGCCGATTCCGCCCGCAACGTAGCCGAAGCGGTGGCCGTTAAGGGAGACACCAACATCTATGTCGGCACAGACGCAGACGTTCAAACCTATATCGGCCCAAACACGCAAGTGATCGATCTGCAAGGGCGCATGGTCTTGCCAGCCTTTGTGGATAGCCACGCTCATGCCACTTCGGGGGTCTCGGATATCTACGAAGTCTTCCTCTATGGCATTGATTCGGTAGAGAAATACCAGCAAACCATTCGTGACTTCCTCGCCGAGAACCCTGATCTGAAAGCCCTGCAAGGCGCCGGCTGGATCAACAACGTCTTTGGCGCAAAGGGTCCCACCACAGCCATGCTGGATGAAATCGTCCCCGACATTCCCGTAGTATTGTACTCTGAAGACTATCACAGTGTGTGGGTCAACAGCAAAACCCTGCAACTGGCCGGGATCACCCGAGACACACCCGACCCGGAAGGCGGTGTTATCGAGAGGGATGCCAGTGGCAATCCCAGCGGGACATTGCGCGAAACCGCCATGGATCTGGTTGCAGAGGTGATTCCACCCTACACGGTGGAGCAGTATCTGGAGGGGTTAGAATACTTTCAGGGTTTTGCCCATTCGTTAGGAATTACCACCGTTTATATCCCATCTCTACCGGGTGGTCTGGGAGAGGCGCTCACAGCCCTACATGAGTTTGATGCTTCGGGAAAAATGAGCATCCGTTTCCCCACCGCCGCCGGGATTAACCCCGAAGATCCGCTTTCTAAAGTGGATGAGATTAAAGCTTTAATCGAAAGAGAAAAAGGCGGCTATTTTGAGGTCATCGGGGCAAAAATCTTTATGGATGGCGTGTTAGAGGGGAGCACCGCCTACCTCGAACAACCATACCTGCACATCCCCAACTCACGTGGCGAACTGTTATGGGATCCCCAGAAATACAACGAGGTATGCGCTGCGCTGGACCGCGCCGGCATTCAGATCCATGTGCATTCGATTGGCGATGCCGCAACCCGCATTACCCTGGATGGTTTTGCATATGCCCGGCAACAAAATGGACCACGCGACTCGCGCAACATCATCACCCATCTACAACTGGTCAATCCCGCCGACATCGATCGCATGGCAGATCTCGGTGTGATTGCTGTGCCTCAACCCTATCGGTTCGTCATCGATACCTACTACACCCAGGCGGTTGAATTTGTTGGCAAAGAACGCGCCGACCGTCAATATCCGATGAAGACCTTTTTCGATAAAGGTATCACGGTAGCTTCAGCTTCCGACTACCCGGTTTCCTGGCCGCCAAATCCTTTCTATGCGATTGAAATTGGCGTCACCCGCACCGTTCCCCAAAGCCTGGGCGACATTTACGTTGGCGCTGACTTTCAAACGCCTCTCAACCCCCAAGAGCGGGTCACGGTTGAGCAAATGATCGCCAGCTTCACAATCAATGGCGCTACTGCTACCTTTTTAGAGAATCAAATTGGCTCAATCGAGGTAGGCAAAAAAGCCGACTTAATCGTTCTGAGCCAGAATATTCTCCAGATTCCCCCCAACGAAATTCACCGCACCACCATTTTATTGACCTTTTTTGAGGGAAAAGAAGTTTACCGTAGCGAAGAATACGCTCAATAAATTCGGCGAAAAAGTGACCGGCTTCTTTTCGCCGGTCACTTTTTCATGTCCAAACCCCAAAGATTTTCCTCACCGCAGGAGCCAGCGGCTCCTTTCAGCCTGCCCTCCGGCCAGAATTTCGACAGTTATTTCTTCCTATTGACAACTTTGTCAAAGGTGGTGTTTTTGAGTTTTTGCACCAGTTCATATTGGGCTTCACACCAAACCGGATGCATGGGGCAATCGTCGCTAAACTTACACACACCACTATCCCCAACGCATTCGTTGAGCATAATCGGCCCATCAATAGCTTCAACCACCTCTAGTAAGGAAATATCCTTGGGCGGCCGCGCCAGAGAGACTCCGCCTCTTGCACCGCGGGATGTGGTTAATAAGCCGGCTACCGACAATTGAGAGACAATTTTGGCAAGAAATGAGGGCGGAATTTGCTGCTCTTGAGCAATCGTGCTGGTCGCGGCGCGATGATCCGCCCCTAAACGGGCTAAAAAGGTTACCGCTCGCACGGCATAGTCGGCTTGTCTTGTAATTTGCATCTCACCTGCTCCCTTTTAGGTTAAATGGGTAGAATTTATCTCATATATATTAGATTATTTTTGGAGAATTTACAAGTGACAGAGGTCATTCACAAATTATGACGCTCATCCACAAGGGAGACATGAGTTTCAAAGTTTTGGGCTGGAGAATATGATAAGATTCAGGGCGAAATTTTTAGGCGTGAGGAGATAAAGCATGAAACAAATCTGTGTCATCGGGGTAGGCTATGTTGGTTTGGTAACCGCAGCCTGTTTCGCCGATCTGGGCAATCGCGTCATCGCCCTAGACATCAACGAAGAAAAAATTGAGGGGTTGAAAAAAGGGATCATGCCGATCTACGAACCTGGACTTGAGGAACTGGTCGAAAGGAATGTCAAAGCCGGCAGATTGAGCTTTACCACCTCCTATCCAGAAGCACTCAATGGCACCGAGTTTGTCTTTATTGCCGTTGGCACGCCCTCCGGCGTAGATGGCGAAGCAGATTTGCGCTATGTCGCTCAGGCAGCGCGGAGCATTGCCGAGAACATGAAAGCGCCTCTGATTGTGGTCAATAAATCCACCGTGCCGGTAGGCACCGGCGACTGGACGGCTGACATCATCCGTCAACATCAGAAAGAGCCGATACCCTTTGCAGTGGTTTCCTGTCCGGAATTCTTGCGCGAAGGCTCGGCAATCGGCGATTTCATGCAGCCATACCGCACTGTTTTAGGCTCGACCGATCGAGAAGCCGCTGAAAAAGTTGCCCAATTACATTTACCCTTACGGGCACCGATCATGATCACCGATTTGCGCACCGCAGAGATGATCAAATACGCCTCCAATGCTTTTCTGGCAACCAAAATCTCCTTTATCAATGAAATTGCCAATATCTGCGAAGCGCTAGGCGCAGACGTGAAAGAAGTTGCGGTCGGCATGGGGTACGATAAGCGCATCGGGCCAATGTTTCTGGACGCCGGACTGGGGTACGGCGGTTCCTGTTTCCCCAAGGATGTCAAAGCCCTTGCCTATATGGCGGAGGAAAAAGGCCGTCATCCGCAATTGTTGCGCGCGGTGATGGAAATCAATGACGACCGGCGCCGATTGGCCGTCAAGCGCCTGCGAGAATTGGTCGGAGATCTACAAGGCGCTGTAGTCGGATTGTTAGGCTTATCCTTCAAACCCAACACGGATGATATGCGCGATGCCCCCTCGGTCACCATTGCCGACCTGTTAACCAAAGCCGGCGCCAGAGTGCGCGCCTACGATCCGGTCGCGATGCCCGTTGCCCGCACGATCCTGCCCAACGTGGAAATGTGCACCGATCCGTATAAGTTAGCCGAAGGATGCGACGCCATTATGGTCGTAACCGACTGGAACGAATTCAAACAACTCGACCTGGCTCGGATCAAAAGCGTTATGAGACGCGCCATCATGGTAGATGGGCGTAACATTTACGATCCCAAGTTAATGCGCCAGTTAGGTTTTCGCTATCGCGGCTTAGGCCGAGGGTACAACGACGAGTGAACCCATCCGCTCAGCCTCCGATTTGCAATTACGAAGGCTCCAATTATCAACAGGTCTTCTGGGAAAGCGGAGAAAGGCAATACGAAGACCAGGTTGAGGCGATTGCCATCCGGCGCTTACTGAACCAACCCGGTGAGTACCTGCTGGAAATCGGCGCCGGCGCCGGTCGCAACACCCCGCGCTATCGCACCTACCAGCGAATTGTGTTATTGGACTACTCGATCAGCCAGTTAGAACAAGCCCAAGCCCGCCTGGGGCAACATCAACGCTATCTTTACGTGGCCGGCGACGCCTACCACCTGCCCTTTGTAGCCGGCTTATTCGATGCGGCCACCATGATTCGCACCTTGCATCACCTTGCCCAGCCGCAACTCGCTCTTCAGCAAGTGCGGCGAGTCTTGAAAGACGGTGGATTCTTTTTGTTGGAATATGCCAATAAACAAAACCTGAAAGCCATTTTACGGTACTGGTTTGGCCGACAAGCCTGGAACCCTTTTGACCTTGCTCCAATCGAATTTGCCGAACTGAATTTCGACTTTCATCCCAAAGCCATCCGGCACTGGCTGGCGGAGAACGATCTCCAGCTTATCCGCCAGCTTACCGTCTCCCATTTTCGGCTGGGATTTCTAAAACGAACCATCCCGTTAAAAGTTTTGGTTGCCCTGGATAGTCTGGCTCAATTAACCGGCAACTGGTGGCAACTCAGCCCGAGTGTCTTCGCCCTGGCTCAGGCAGGTGAGATGAGAAAATCTGCCCCGGTCAACGGCTTTTTTGCCTGTCCTCAATGCGAGGGAGAGCAATTCCATGAGCTTCCGACCCACATGGAATGTTTGACGTGCGGCAGGCAATGGGAAATCCGCAATGGAATTTATGTCTTCCGTTAAGGGAGGCTTACACCCGCTCCAGCACCCAAAAATGGGAGAGACCGAAAATGCGCAGGGGGGTCTTTTCCAGAGTTTGCAACAAGAAACGTAAAAGCCTGCCCGGCGTCGGAAAGCGGGCGATGATATTATCATACGCCCCGAAGATGATGGTTGCTGACACCAGGCGCAAAGGCAAACCGCCCATCAATTTCTCCAAATCGCGTCGCTGGTAAATGCGCACATGCGGGGCTAAACGATCCCGCCAGCGACGCGGCAAGTAATTGACCAGCGGAATGTTGCCAAAGTGATACTTGCCTCTCCAGTAAACCCCGTGCGTCTCAAAAGGATAGCCGCGATTGGGGACAAATAAGAGCAAGCGCCCTCCCTTTTTCAGCACTCGCGCCATCTCCTGCATGGCAAGCCGATCATCGCCCACGTGCTCTAAAACCTCATGGCTGAGGATTAAGTCGAAAGACCCGTCTGGAAAGGGCAAATGCTCTGCGGCTGCACAAAGTACCTCAAGCTGGCGGCGGCGCGCCATAACCGCTCGATCCCAATCGATTTCCAACCCAACCGCCTTTTGGGCGAGCGGAAGGAACTTCTCTAAATACAAACCCACCCCGCAGCCGTTTTCCAAAATTATCCCGTTGACGTGCTCAGCGGCCGATTTCAGGATCATCTGCCAGCGGCGCTCCTGTCCGGCGCGCCAGACATAAGAAGGTTCGCCACATCGGGCGGCTTTGTCACCGGTCGGTAGCTCTAGCGTAGATGCCATTCCTGTTTATGCCCCAAACCCAGGCGATTATCGATCCAGCGCAGCCAGGTGGGTTGAAAGCCATACAATACATTGCGCGCCACAACCGCCTTAAGATGTTTGACAAAGGGAAATTTGCGTTGATAGCTTTCCCATGCCCGCTGCCATTCCTCCCCGTGTGGGATGACTTCCACGCGACCGCGCATTTGGATACCCCGAATCGCTTGCCAATCCCAAACCTCAGGATAAATTGTCACCGCTGCCAGGGGATTTTCCTGCAGGTCGCGGCTGTGCTGGCTATTCGCATCCGAGAAGAAGTACAACTTTAAATCATCTGCCACAAAATAGACTGCGGCTGCGTGAGGCTCGCCCTGCAAGCTGCTGGTTGCCAGAGTCATGGTCGAGAGTGCGAGCAATTCTCTAACGGCATCATTCATCCATTTTCTCTCCCCAACGGGGATAAAATTCATTATCTATTCCGATGCGGGCAAGCATTCTTCCCACCAAATGATCCACCATCTCCTCCAGGCTCCTGGGACGCGCATAAAAAGCCGGTACTGGGGGAAACAGGATCGCGCCGCTTTCCGCAGCCAGCTCCATCAATCGCAAATGCCCCCGATGCAAAGGCGTCTCCCGCACCGCCAGTAAGAGCGGCCGACCTTCCTTCAGGGTAACATCAGCCGCGCGGCTAATCAGATCATCGGCATAGGAATTGGCGATGGCGGAAAGCGTCTTCATCGAACAGGGCACAACCATCATACCGCGCGTGGCAAAAGAGCCAGACGCAATCGCCGCCCCAATGTCGCGCGGCGAATAGCTTACATCCGCCAAGTTCATGACCGCTTCAACCTCCCAATCGGTCTCAGCTCGGATGGTTAATCTGGCAGGCGGGGATAAGATTAAGTGGGTCTCGATCGGCAACGATTTCAAGACCTCCAGCAGGCGGATGCCCAGAATTACCCCCGATGCGCCGCTGATCGCCACCACCAGCCGTTGGACAGGGGTCACTTTTTCACCCCCCAATGGATGGCAATTGTCCCCAACATGCGGCGCCCAAAACCAACCTCCCGAAATCCGACCTTTTCCAGTAGCTCGGCCAACGCTTCAGCGGTTAAAAAGGACTGGGTCGTCTGAGGTAAGTAGGTGTAAGCGGCGCCATCTCCGGCAAGCCATCGCCCCAGGGTGGGAATCACCTGGTTTAAGTGAAAGTTAACCAGAGGAGAGAAAAGGTTCGCTTGTGGTTGGGTGGTGTCTAAACAAACCACCCGTCCGCCCTTTTTCAGAACGCGATACTGTTCAGCCAGGCTCCGCACAACATCGGTGACATTGCGCAATAAAAACCCCGAAACAACGGCCTCGAAACTCTCGTCTGGAAAGGGCAAATTCAAGGCATCCGCTGCGCACCAATGAATTGGAGATGATTTCCCTTGTCGGCCAACCTGCATCATCGGTAAGGTGAAATCGGCCGCAAGCACGCTAGCTGTAGGCACTTGACGCAGGGCTTCCATAGCCAGGTCGCCGGTACCGGCGCCTAAGTCCAAGAGCCACCCTCCTTCAGGAAGCGCTGCGCGTAGGATAACCTCTCTGCGCCAGCGACGATCTTGCGCCAGAGTCATGATTCGATTCATCCGATCATAGTTCGGCGCGATGCGGCTGAACATGGCGCGCACCTTTTGCGGGTGCTTTTCTTGTTCCACCTTATCCACCTGCATTGGCTTTTAGAAAAGCTTCATCTTCCGCCTCGGCGATGCGCCGACCCTCTTGTACGTTCACACTGGCGAGCAGGAGACCGCCAAGGATAAAAAAGGCGATAATCGAAAGAATGGCCGGGCGGCTGCTGCCAAAGATGGCGCCGGCGGCTGCGAAAAACAGCGGCCCGATCATCGCCGAAAACTTCTCCATGACGCCAAACAAGCCAAAGAACTCTCCGCTCTTGGAAGCCGGAGATAGATAAGCATAGAGACTGCGGCTGAGCGCCTGGCTGCCACCTTGAACGATCGCAACCATCCACGCCAAACACCAAAATTCGATGGTGGAGTTCAGGAAGAATCCCCACACGGCAATCACCGAATAGACCAGCAAAGCTAACAGAATACTGCGCTTGGTATTCAATCGTTCAGCCAATCCAGCAAAAAACAGCTTGCCAAACAAAGCGGCAAATAGCAAGCCAACCAGTTCTAGACCCAGAATCAATCCCAGGATCAACAACAGGTTGCTTTCCCGAATGGGAGGCAACACCTCAATCGAAACCAGGGACATCAGGTTGGCGTGGCCGGCAGGGTATTTTTTTCCGGCATTGACGATCTCCAGGACATGTTCCCCTGGAGCTTCGGCGACAATCACCAGGCTGACATCATAGCGATAAGCAACGCTATAAGCATTAATTTCGAGCGGTTGACCGGTATCTGGATCAAGATACGGTTGACCATCCAAAAGCACGTTCCAAATGCCATGATCAGGACCGGTGCTATGGGTAAGGCGCACTTTTTGCCCGTTGAATCTCATTTCAACCCGCGCCGTACTATCTTTAGATTTGGCATAGACTAAATCTTGATCCAGACCAGCCTGGCGCGCCGGGATGGTTTCAATTGTCCAGTCACCGACAAGTTTCACTGCCTCGCTCTGAGGGCCATATACACCCTCGCCGACAGCCGTGGCGGTGCTTTGGAAGGGGGGCGGTGGTGCACCAACCACATCAGTTGATAACATCCTTGCTCCCGCAATGCCAACAATAGGCAGCACGAACAGGTTAAAAAGGATGAAGGCTAAAAAGAAAGGGCGACGGCGGTCGCCAGCGCTTGGCAAGCGACCAAAAATTAGGCTATAGGGGATGCCAACAAACTGCACTAAGAGCAAGGCCAGAATCAATTCGACACTGCCAAAGCCCAGTTCGGCTCCGTAGATTGCAGCCACACCGATAATCGTCCCAATCCCATCATTGTAGATCAGAAACGCCAGCAAATATTTGAATAACTGGCGATATTGCCGAATATCTCGCAGAGTTTTTCCCAATCTCGCAAAGCTCTCGGAAATCACTTCCCCAAAACGTACGACCTTGAGGGCAGCCGCAGGGGGTTCAGGCACCAATCGCAAGAGGGGAATCGTAAAAATCAACCACCAAATTGCCACACTGAGAAACGAAAGGCGTGCCCCCCACGTGCCAGGCAGAAGCTGGATCATAACCACATTGATCGCCAGCAACAGGCCGCCTCCCAGATACCCCATAGCATAGCCCCGCGCCGAGACGCGATCCTGATCCTCAGGCCTGGCTACATGTGCTAAGAGCGCGTCATAGAAGACATTGGCGCCGTTGAAACCAATCCGCCCGATAATGGCAAGAATGGAAGCCAGCATCCAATCGCCGCTTTCCACGAACACCAGTAAAGCTGTGCCGAGAATGCCCAGTCCGGCAAAGAAAGCTAACAGCTTCTTCTTGCCGCGCAGTATATCTGAAATGGTGCCAAGGATCGGCGAGAGAACGGCGATAATGAGCAAAGAAATGCTCAACCCCAAGCTCCAAATCGAAGTTGCCCGCGCCGCAGTGGGCAAGGTGGAACCGGCAACCTGGCTAAAATAGATGGGTAAAACCGCAGCCAAAATTGTGGTGGCAAAGGCTGAATTTGCCCAATCGTACATCGTCCACGCCCAGATGCGGCGATTGTACTCTTTAGGGTCAGCAGGATAATAGGTCGCAGAGATTGTGCTCATGTTTCACCAACCTGAAAAGAAGATGAATGACTCCCCTGCAAAAAGACTATTTCAGCACCGAGTAAACAGAGAGATAATGATGGGCTCTGCCCTCCTTGCGCTCACCACGGTTTGTTTTTTGCAGTGGACTCAAATACCATGAAAAAGCTGCCGTCTCGTAAGTATACTCGATGAAATCCACGGTTTGAAGATTATTCTTCATACAAATTTGGCAAGATTTTTTGCACATTTCCCTTGGGACAATTTCTGTGTTATAATGCTTTCAGCACTTATTTATGAATTTATCCCGTGCAGGTGTGCGTTAGAAGCGTCCGTACCTTCTTGCCTGCGCATTCATCATTCATTGTTGCAATTATTTCTTCATTCTCCTTTCTTTGTTTCTTTTCAGGGGATATCGAAAGAGAATGGTTTGCTCAAGATGAAGGCAGCGCACGGCTTGAAGCGGACAAATTGACTTTGTTCGTTTATCAAGGAGAGGCGTATGAGTGTAGAATTCATCTTCCGCTTGATCGGAATGGTCTTATTTGGCATTTTAGGCGTCTATGTTGGTGAAAGAATAGCCAACCTCAGTGATCCAAGCAACTTGCTTTATTATCAAATTCTGGTTGGATTGGTCGGTGCGTTAGCCGGCCTGATCCTCACCCCCTTTCTCACCACCCGCCCGGTCAAGGCCTTACGAGTGGTTCTGGGGCGTGTCTCCGTCCAGACTTTACTTGGGGGTTTGTTAGGCTTGATGGCCGGCTTAATTCTGGCTGCCCTGTTAGCGTTTCCCATTTCTCTACTCCCCGAGCCCTTTGGCAACATCCTGCCCTTCATTGGCGCTTTACTCTTCAGTTATCTGGGCGTGATGGTTTTTATTATGCGTCAGAATGAAATCCTCTCTCTCTTTCGAATCAATATCGCTACCAAATCCGCTCCCGAACCCCCTGCTGCTGAAAGCTTGCGAACCATACTACTGGATACCAGTGTCATTATCGATGGGCGGATTGCCGATATTGCTCGCACCGGCTTCTTAATGGGCTCCCTGCTCATTCCGCGCTTTGTGCTGAATGAATTACAATATATCGCCGACTCTCCCGATAGCCTCCGCCGTCAACGCGGGCGACGCGGGTTGGAGGTGTTGGCTCAACTGCAGAAGAATGCCACCCTGCCGGTTCGGATCAGCGACATCGATGTCGAAGGTGTGCGAGAGGTAGATGACAAACTGGTGATCTTAGCCCGTCAATTACGCGCCCCGATCTTGACCAACGATTACAACTTAAATCGCGTTGCTGAGTTGCAAGGGGTAGCCGTGTTAAACGTCAACGAACTGGCAAACGCAGTCAAATCCATTTTCTTGCCCGGTGAGGCGTTAAATGTGAACATCATCCAGGAAGGGAAAGAGCCAGGTCAAGGAGTGGGCTATCTGGACGACGGCACGATGGTGGTCGTTGAAGATGGGCGCGATCATATTAACCGCAACGTCTTCGTGATCGTGACCAAAGTTCTCCAAACGGCTGCCGGGCGAATGATCTTTACCCGTTTGGCGGACAAACACGATCTTGAAGAAATGCACCGTTGATGGCGCGCCAAGAATGGCTTTATGGGCGGAACGCGGTGTACGAAGCATTGGTCGCGCAGCGTCGCGCCGTTTATCGCCTGCTCATCTCCGACACGGCGCAACCCAAAGGGCGGCTGGCTGAAATTCTCCACCTTTCTCAACAGCGAAAAATCCCCCTCGAACGGGTCTCTAAAACCGCGCTTGCTTCCATTCACCCTTCCCATCAAGGCGTTGCCCTCCAGGTTGGGCCGTATCCTTACGTAGATCTTGAAGATATCCTCATCCATGCAGCCGAACAGGCATCTCAGCCCTTTCTCCTAATTCTGGATGTTCTCCAAGATCCTCAAAATGTGGGTTCTCTTCTCCGGACAGCAGAAGGAGTCGGCATCCATGGGGTGCTGTTGCCCTATCGGGAAAGCGTTGAAATCACCCCTGCAGTGGTCAATGCCTCTGCCGGCGCAAGTGAGCATCTGAGGATTGCTCGCGCCAACCTGGCGCAAGCCATCGAAACCCTCAAACAACGCAATATCTGGGTCATCGGGCTTGAAGATACACCCGAAGCCCAACCGTTAGAGAAACTTAAACTCAACGCTGCCCTGGCTCTGGTGGTCGGAGGAGAGGGCAGCGGAATGCGTCCGCTGGTGCGCCGTTCTTGCGACCTGCTGGTGCGTTTGCCGATGAAGGGAAAAATCCACTCTTATAATGCGGCTGTGGCAGGTTCCATTGCCCTCTTTTATGCTGCCTTAGCCCGCGGTGAGTTTACATCCTTATAGAGCTAAGGAAACTTTTCTCCCAAACCGATCTGGTGCGGATGAATGGCTTTGGATAGACGGTAAAAGACATGATACTCCCCAATCCAAATTTCCTGCCATTCGATGCTGGCTGCCTTAAACCGCAGGGTAAGAATCTCATCTAGTGCAGGATTTTTGGTCGTAATATAAGCAACCCGTTCACTATTTGCCACCAGCCGGGTATAGGCTGGATAGCGGTCATCGCGCGGGGTATACCGTAAATCGGGATGATAGGGCAAGCGCGGTGAATAAATAATCTGTTCCTCGCTCAAAAAAGCTAAAGGATAGGCAACCCAATAATTGGTATAACCGCGGGTTTCTCCGTTTTCTTGCAAAAATTGAATCAAATCCTTCATTGGACGGTGATCGATGGCAGCAACCGGGTCAAACTGGGTAGTCAGGCCGGGTGGCGTTCGCATAGCACATTCAAACGTTCCCCACAAATTAAAAACGACAAGCACGCCGATCAGACCAATTTGATAGCGAACTTTTGGGATGAACCTTACCGTCATTTCCCCCGCAATCAATGAGAGTACGACCCATAACGGGAGAAAATACCTGCCCGAAGGGTCTGCCCCAAAGGGCGTGAAAACAAAAGCAAGGCTGAAAGTCAGAGCAACGCCTGTAATCACCCACGCTTGAAGTCGCCGCTTTGGACCGATTAACTCCCGCGTCCACCAGCCCAGAATAGCCAGCCAGATCGCCAGGGCAAAAGGCGCCAGCGGTAAAGCTAGCCAGCGGATTTCCCAGGGAGGGCGCAAGCCCAAAAGCACGCTGCTGCCAAAGATCAATAAGTAAAGAAAATTTCTTGTCGCCTGATGCAACCCATTGCCTTCGGAGCTTGCAATAGCCGAGCCAAACAGTTCGCCAATCAAGGTGTCTGTTCCCTGTTGCCAGGCATAACGCCACCAGGGCAGAGACCCCAGCAAACCAGCCAGGCAGAAGATCCCAATTGCCAAGCCTGTGCTATTACGATCGAGAACCTGGCGGTGTTGAAATCCCGCCCAAAGCAGGCTGAGCAGAACCGGCAGAGCGTAGATGCCCGTCAAGCCGTTCACCCAAAACCCTAAACCGATCCAGAACCCCAAAAACCCAAACCCCCTCAAGGGCGGAAAACGCTCCTCTTCCAAAAGGCGCAAGAGGCTTAGACCCCAATACAAAATCAAATTGCCGATCAATAATGCCTCTCCATATCCCCCCAGACTGACGGTTGTGTACAGGGTAACGTTAACCGTTGGCACAGCCAGCAAGGCCGCCGTGTACCACTTACCATTAGAGGGCGAAAAAATCAGGGAGGTCAACTTTAACGTAGAGAGGATAACCAACAAATAGAGTACGGTTTGGATAGCCCGAATCACCCAAACGTGAAAGCCAAACAAAGCAAAGCCCAGAGCTACCAGAAACGCATCCAGGCTGCCCATGTAAGCCTGTCCGTAGAAGAAAACCGGTCGCTCGCCATTTATAAGGATATGGCGCGCCATTAATGCTACAATTGCCTCATCGGCATTAAAGGGAAAGCAATCGGCAACCAGCAAGGCCGTTTTCAAACCCGCCGCGACGATCAGGAAAATTATCCAAAGAAATTTTGCCGCTCTCATGGGAAAAGCGCTCAGACACTAATGTTAGCATGATTGTACCCGAAGAAAACCGCCCGAAAAACCAGTTTCCCCAAACGATTGTAATCCTTGGGTTTATTGTCCTGGTTTCTATCGGTTATTTCCTTGGATTACCCGGCGTCCCCTTTCACCCCGATGAGCAGACCTATCTCTTTATGAGCGGCGATATCGAACGCTTTTTTTCCAATCCCAGTTCCCTTTTTTGGAAACCCACCCAAGCCGACGAGCTGCGTCAGAATTACCGTTTGCGGGATGCTCCACTTAGCCGCTGGTTGATTGGGATTGGACGTCAAATCGCCGGCAAACCCGCCCCTCAAGTTGATTGGGATTGGAGTAAAGACTGGGAGACCAATCAAGCGCACGGCGCACTCCCCCCCCAAGATCTCCTGCTGGCAGGGCGTTGGAGCGTAGCATTCCTGTTCCCCCTGAGTTTATGGTTGATGTTTCAAATCGCCAAATCCATCGGCAACGACCTCAGCGGTTGGGCAGCGATGGTCATCCTGGCAAGTCATGGACTGGTCTTACTGCACACTCGCCGCGCCATGGCGGAAAGCGCATTGTTGTTCACCTGTCTTCTTACGCTTTGGTTAATTCAGCGCCCTGAGCGATCTCCCTGGTGGATAGGGCTTGCTGCCGCACTGGCATTCAATGCCAAACAGTCAGCAGCCCCATTGGTGCTCTTATGCGGCGTTGCGGTTTGGTTTTCAGAGAACGAATCTGGATTGCGTTTCACCCATCGATTTCGCAATTTCATCTTTTTCTGCCTGACCTTTGGCTTCGTTACTTTTATCCTCAACCCCTTTTTGTGGCGCAATCCCCTAGCCGCCGGACGGGCAGCCTGGTTTGAGCGCAATCAATTGGTCGTTCAACAAGTGGAGATGGTTCGCTCCGTCAATCCAGAGATGGTCTGGGAAACACCCTTCCACCGCCTGCAAGGCTTTTTCATCCACTTGTTTTTCAGCCATCCAGCCGTTGCCGATGTCGCCAATTATGTCCAAAACATCCAAAGTGCAGAAGAGAAGTACTTCGCCAACCCTTTTCACAGCCTGATGCGCAACCTGATGGGTGGAGCGATTTTTGCCTTTCTGACCTTGTTCGGATTTACGCTGGCTGTTGGGCGCACTCGCCATCTTCCCACCCAGAAAAAAAGCTCGACCTGGCTGCTTTGGGCAGCTACCCTTCTGCAGTTAGCCGGATTAACCGCTTTTGTTCCCCTCCCCTTTCAGCGCTATGTTATCCCGTTGATCCCCTTTCAATGCCTCTGGGCAGCTACAGGTATTGAGGGAGTTGTCGATTTGCTCAAAGCGATTGCCAGAACCTTAAAGCACGAGAGATCATCAGGAAATTAGCAACTCTCGGAGTAAAAAAGAAGTCCTTCGGTTTTCGAAGGACTTCTTTACAACAGCTTTATCAGGCTTTCTGGAGCAAGAATTCCAAGCCAAGTTCTTTAACCTTAGCATCGGTTGGCAAACCGTTTTTCAAATTCCAGCCCATCGCAGTGTAATAGCTATCCAGGGCTTTCTCCAAATTGACGACTTGCCCTTTTCCCCGCCCATCAGGAGCCGGTTCGACCAGGAAACGTTTCGGCAGGGTGTCATCCTTACGATCAAATCCAAAGCGAGCATTGATCAAGCGTTCCATATTGACACACTATTCATCTGGTGTTAAAATCAAGTATCTTATGTTATAATGTTATAACAAAACGATAAAGTAAATCCTTAAGGTCTATTGAAAACCGATCAAAGTTCTTAACAAACCAGGATCAAATGAGCACCTATCCAAGGAAAGCCCAAACGCCTATGATACCCTTTCAAATTCAGCGCGATTCTCCGATTCCCTATTACTTTCAGATTGAAGAATGGATTCGAGAGCGCATCCGAAACGGTGACCTTCGTCCGGGAGATCCGCTCGAAAACGAAATCTCGCTGGCTAAAGCGCTTGGGGTGAGTCGAATTACCGTCCGTCAGGCGCTAGACAATCTTGCTACGCAAGGTTTGGTCGTGCGCAAGCGAGCCTTAGGCACCTTTGTGGCTCAACCGCGGAAATCTTTTGTCCTCAACCGTTTCCAACTTCGCAGTCTAACCGAAGAGATGGCCGAAGAGGGCTTGCAAGTCAAGGCACAAACTTTAGAGCAAAGGATCATTCATCCGAGCAATGAAATCCAAAGCCAACTGGGGCTAGCTGATGGAGAAAAAGTCATTCTCATCCGGCGCCTTCGCCTGGCAAATGGAAAACCCTTGTGTATCGAAACCTGCTATCACCCGTATGCTTATTTTCCACTCTTAGTATCTATCGATCTGACCGATCGGTCTATCTATGAAATATTGGATCGGGAGTACAAGCGGCGACCGGTGAGTGCTCGAGACGTGTTAGTGGCAGAGATTGCCGACCATACCACTGCCCGATGGTTAAGCATCTCAGTCGGCTCAGCCGTCATGCACATCCGCCGTCTTGCTTATGACGCCAGTCACATCCCAATCGAGTATTCTCACACCATTTTTCGAGCCGACCAACATCAAATTGTCATTGAATACCGAAGTTAAGAAAATTATTTTATAGAAAGGAAAACAACATGGACATCGCCAAAATTCAACAGGAGTTAAATGCCACA
>Ga0197142_1002412_pt1 | contig 16417 bp, 20 predicted proteins | sample GBS60_MetaG_FD_148614 | JGI IMG/M metagenome (GOLD analysis project Ga0197142, IMG submission 148614) | Sediment microbial communities from Great Boiling Springs, Gerlach, Nevada, United States - GBS 60_MetaG | ecosystem: Environmental > Aquatic > Thermal springs > Hot (42-90C) > Sediment...
AGAGGCTGAACTCCGCCAAAGAGGTGGTGGCCGTGGAGCTCAACTACTTGGGTCAGTTCGCCAACTACCTAGCGTCAAAGGGCGTTAGGATAGACCGGAAGGTGTTGAAGTGGTGGGGCGAGCCGTTTAGCATAGACGAGCTAGAAGAGTGGTTATGAAGGTCGAGGTCAGAAGGCCGTTAGACTACGCCGTCAACCGGCCGCCTATTTGGTGTCCCGGTTGCGGCGACTACGGCATATTGGAGGCCCTCCGAAGGGCTTTGGCCGAGATGGGGGTGCCCAACGAGGAGGTGGTCGTGGTGTCTGGCATCGGTTGCAGCTCCCAGCTTCCACATTTTATTAAGACCTACGGTATTCACGGCATACACGGCCGGGCGGTGGCCATAGCCACGGGGGTCAAGATCGCCAACCCGAGGCTTAAAGTAGTCGTGGTGGGCGGCGACGGCGATGGTTACGGCATAGGTTTAAACCACATGATCCACGCGGCGAGGCGAAACGTGGGCCTCACATACATAGTGTCTAACAACCAGGTATACGGCCTCACCACCGGGCAGATGTCGCCAACCACTCTCAGGGGGACTAAGACGAAGACTACGCCCTTCGGCTCCGTGGATGAGCCGGTCAACCCGCTCGCACTTGCCTTGGCGGCTGGCGCTACCTACGTGGCTAGAGGATTCAGCGGAGACGTCCCGCACCTCACACACCTCATAAAGTCCGCGCTTGTGCATAGAGGCTTCGCGTTGGTGGACGTGCTGAGCCCCTGCGTCACCTTCAACAAGGTGAACACCTACGACTGGTTCAGGGCACGCGTGTATAAGCTTGAGGAGTCCAGCCACGACCCCGCCGACTATCTCCAGGCCTACAGGAAAGCGCTTGAGTGGCCCACGTTGGACCCCTATGGGAAGATACCCATAGGGCTTTTCTACAGAACCGAGGAGAAGCCGACCTACGAGGAGGAGCTCCTGAGGCTCATCGGCAAGGCGCCTATTGAGGCGGAATTGCAACCGAGAGAGGTTTTGAAACTACTGGAGAGGTAGCTCCGCCTGCTGGAGGGGCTCCGGCGAGTGCTCAACCCTTATCTTCTCCCTGTCAACGTAGAACACGTAGTCGTAACTCGCGGAGTCAGGCGGAGTGGTGTATATGTCGACCCAGACCGCTTTAGGATCTCTAAAACGTCTAAGCCACTTAGGTATCTGTTCGGCATCGAGCGTAATTACGTAGTGAGACGGCACTCTTTGGGCGTAGTGTTCTAGGCGCATGTGCTCCATCGGCGAGACCAAGCGGGTTTTCGCCTTCCTGAAGAAGCCCAGCTGAAGGGGCTTGTGGACATACGCCACCGAGTAGTGCGAGTCTACCACTGCGGCGGAGAGACGCTGGTAGGGGCCGTACACAGCTATCTGACTGCCTAATGGCACCTCCTTGACGAGGTGCGCCAAGAGGCCCGGCGGCGGTACGTGTCTCTGCTCTATGGAGGGCACATGTTCGTCGCTCAGCAAGACGGGACCTGTGGGAAGTATTGCAAGGTAGTAAATGGGCTTCGGCACCTCCAAGCCTCGTGCCTTCTGTATCTTAACACGCCTAATAGCGGCGTAGTTTGTATATCTGGCCTCCATTTTTATAATCACGTCGGCGATGTCCCCAAGCGGGTTGTACTTCGCCTCTATGCCTATGATGCTGAAGAGGCCTATTTTGGTCAAGGCATCTGCCGAGGCGCGGTCAAAAACCATTGCCTCCACCCCGTCAATGACGAAGACCTCGGCCCTCTCCCTGTAGGCAATGTCCACCACCTGGTTAAACAGAGTTTCTCTATACTGCGGCACGAAGGGGAAGTCGTAGACAACTATTTCCGCGGGGCTCCAGCCGAAGCTTCTCCAAGTCTCGTGGAGCGTGTCTCTTCCCTCGTTGAAGGTTATCCACAGCACCTCCTGCCCTCCTTGGCGAAGTCGAAGGCTACCTTTGAAATAAGCACGGTTTTCCCCGCGCCGCTGGGCCCATACACGAAGGCCACTCTTTCTGCAAAAAGTCGCTTTAGATCCACACATAAATGGAACACGGCGTTTTAATATTTTGCGGTTATTGAGATATTTTAAATATTGTGTGTATTGCGGCAAGATGAAAAGTCCACGGCGTCGACGCACATGATCTCCGTGGTGGTGCCGACGTATAACGAGGCTGAGAATCTGCCGGAGCTACTGGAGCGTCTGGATCGGGCCTTGGCGGGGAGGAGTTACGAGGTGGTTTTGGTCGATGACGGGAGCCCGGACGGGACCGCCGAGGTGGCCAGAAAGCTGGCTGGGCGATACCCCGTGAGGGTTCTCGTGAGGGAGGGGCGTCGGGGGCTTTCAAGCGCGGTGGTGGAGGGGGCCCAGCTGGCGAGGGGAGATGTGGTGGTTGTAATGGACGCCGACTTGCAACACCCCCCGGAGCTTGTGCCGAAGCTCGTCGAGGCGGCGGAGAGAGGTTGCCTCGCCGTTGCGTCGAGGTACGTGAAGGGCGGCGGGGTTGAGGGCTGGCCTTGGCATAGGCGTATCGTCTCCCGCGGCGCCGTCCTCCTGGCGAGGATCCTCCTCCCCGAGGCGAGGCCGGTGAAAGACGCCGTCTCCGGCTTCTTCGCGTATCGAAGAGAGTGTGTAGCCAACGTGAAGCCCACGGGGCTGTATAAAATCCTCTTAGACGTCCTGGTCCAATGCAAGCCCCGGTGCGTCGTGGAGATACCATACCTCTTCGGTCTCAGGTCGCGGGGCCGCTCCAAGCTGGGCGCCCGTCACATAGCGGACTTCCTCAAGCAGGTCTTAGCCCTCGCCAGGTGGCGTCCCCTCAAGTTCGCCGCGGTGGGCGTCTCGGGAATCGGCGTCGCCTTCGCCGTGATATACCTCACCTCTTTCCTCCCAAAGCCGGCGTCTGTCGCCCTCGCCATAGAGGCGAGCCTCACCTCTAACTACATTCTCAACCGGCGGTGGACCTTCGCAGATCGGCATACGCCGCTTCTCGCCGGGTGGGCCAAGTACCACATAGCCACCGCGGTGGGCAACGGGGTAAACTACGTAACGACGCTGACCCTCCACTTACTCGGCGTTTGGATATATGCGGCGTATGTGGTTGGGGTGGCGGCTGGATACTTTGCGAATTACGTCATCTCGGAGCTTAGAGTATTCAAATAGTATAAAAATACGATAAATCGAGGGAGTTGTGAGGATACTTCTGCTGGGGTGTGGGCATATAGGCAGATACCTCCACGAAGTTCTCTCCGCTAGGCATGAGGTGGTGGCGGTGGACAAGGCTAGGGGTTGCCCAGCCGCCGTTCAGCAAGACGCCTTGGAGGTTCCCCTTGGAGGTTACGACCTCGTGGTGAACGCCCTCCCGGGTAACGTGGCGTACAAGGCGTCTAGACGCGCACTTGAGGCGGGGCTGGACACAATAGACGTATCCTTCTACCCGGAGGACCCCTTTACGCTTCACGAAGTTGCTGTGAAGACGGGGGCTAGATACGTGCCCGACGCAGGCGTGGCGCCGGGCCTCAGCAACGTGCTGGCGGGGAGGCTCGTGGCCGACTTGGGACACGTGGACGAGCTCGGCATATACGTGGGTGGCATACCGGAGAGACCGGTGGGTCCGCTGGGCTACTCCATCACTTGGAGCCCGCTGGACCTAATCGAGGAGTACACAAGACCCGCCAGGCTTATCAAAGGCGGGGAGACCGTTGTAGTTGACCCCCTCAGCGAGGTGGAGCAGGTCAATTCGCCCGTAGGCACGCTGGAGGCGTTCTACACAGACGGTCTCAGAACCCTCCTTACGACTCTGGCCGGCAAGGTCACCACTATGTACGAAAAAACGCTCAGGTGGCCGGGCCATGTGGAGAAGATCCGCCTCCTCAGAGACCTAGGCCTTATGTCGGAGGAGGGGGAGCCGCCGCCTCGGGCGGTGACTGCTAGACTCCTCTCACGGCTTAGGTTCGACGTGCCGGACTTGGTATATATGAAGGTAGTAGGCGTCAGGGGGGCGAAGAGGGTGGTCTACGAGGTGCTCGTGAGGCCACACGGCGGTTGGACTGCCATGCAGATAGCGACGGGTAGCGTGGCCGTGGGCATGCAGTACGTTATTAAGGACCTGGAGCCGGGCGTCACGCCCCCTGAATATATCGGCATGTCTAACAGGCTCTTTCCTAGGCTTCTCTCGGCGGTTAAACAACAAGGAGTTTCCGTCACGCAGGAGGTGGTTGAGAGGACGATCCTATGAGCGGCCTGCCTGACCACCTGAGGAGGCCGCCGCGCGGCATGCGGGACTGGCTTCCGCCGCAGTTCTACGCGTTGAGACACATGGAGGATGTTCTGTCAAGAGTCGCCGAATCCTTTGGATACAGGAGGGTGGAGACGCCAGTCGTCGAGCATTTCGAGGTGCTGGCCAAGAAGGCGGGACAGGAGGTGATCAACGAGATCTACTACTTCAAGGACAAGGCCGGCCGAGACCTAGGGCTTAGGTTCGACATGACGGTCCCCGTCGCCAGGGTGCTCTCCTACAGCCTAGACATGCCGAGGCCCGTCAGGTGGTACTACTTCACGAAGGTGTTTAGATACGATGAGCCGCAACACGGGCGGTACAGGGAGTTTTACCAATTCGGCATAGAGCTGGTCGGGTCGGCCAGCCCGAGGGCAGACGCGGAGGTTCTGCAGGTGTTGGCTGAGTCCCTGACGACGGCTGGCGCCGCGGATTACGTGGTTAAGATAAACGACCGGAGGGCCGTGGATAAGATGCTGGAGACCCTGGGACTCTCCGCCTACCGAGACGTGGTGTATCGCGCCTTGGATAAAAAGCTCAAGCTCCCGCGGGAGGAGGTAGTAGCCATAATGACCAGCGGCGGCGTCCCGCGGGATAAGGCGGAGAAGATATACGACATGAGCAGCGAAGTGGCGTTGCAGGACGCCGTAGACCTCCTGGCGGGGCTGGACCAGAACCTCGGCGCCCACTACGCCAAGCTGGTGAAGTACCTAGACGTCTCGACGGGGCTGGGGAGGTTTAGGTTCGACATGTCCATCGTGAGGGGGCTTGACTACTACACGGGGATCGTCTTCGAGGCGTTTGCTGGGGAGTATAGGCTGGCCGTGGGGGGAGGCGGCAGATACGACGACTTGTTGGAGCTATACAGCGGCATAAAAACCCCTGCGCTGGGATTTGCCATAGGCGTTGAGAGGCTTATGGAGGCCGTGGGGCTTCACAGCGTGGAGAAGCCGCTGGACTACTACATCTACATCTTCGACGATGAGGCGTACCCGCAGGCCGTGGCTGTTGCGAAAAAACTGCGAAGCGCAGGCTTCAGCGTGGCTGTGGAGTTGGGCGAGAAAAGCCTAAAAGACGCCTTTGAATACATCCTTAAGATAGGCACGCGGTACCTAATCATAATCGGCAAGAAAGAGCTGGAACGCGGCGTGGTGAAGATAAGAGACCTCCAGAGGAGGGAGGAATACGAAAGACCAATAAACGAGCTCTAAGGCGTTACCTGCGTCCCCTTTATTCCGCTGAACACCTCGTAGCCCTCCTCCAGCGCCCCAATCGCAGCTCTCTTTCTAGTCTTCTTCACGAAGTTTATCACGGCTTGCACCTTCGGCCCCATGGAGCCCGGCGGGAAGTGGCCCTCGGCGAAATACCTCTCCAGTTCCTCAACCCTAACCTTGTCTAGCCTCCTCTGGTTTGGCTTCCGGTAGTTTAGGTAGACGGCGTCTGTGTCGGTTAGTATCATGAAGAAGTCCGCGTCGAGCTCCAAAGCCAGCAGGGAGGAGGCCAAGTCCTTGTCTATAACCCCCTCTACGCCTCTGTCTCCGCAGATAGGTATGCCGCCGCCGCCCGCCGCCACAACGATGAATCCTGCGTCCAACAGCCTCTTCACGGCCTCCACCTCCACGATCTTGAGCGGGGTTGGCGACGCGACAACACGTCGCCAGCCTCCTCTTGGGTCTTGCCTAATTTGCCATCCGTATTTCTGTGCAAGGACTTCAGCCTGTTTCCTGCTGTATAGGGGGCCTATGAACTTGGTGGGGTTTTTAAAAGCTGGGTCGTCGCAGTCCACCTCGACTCTGGTCACCAAAGCCACGGCCCTCCCTCTGCCTAAATACCTATCAAGCGCAGAGACGATGAAGTAGCCGAGCATTCCTTGCGTCATGGCGTTTAGGGCGTCTAGCCGAAATGTGCCGTTGTCCTTCTGCAACTCTGCCAGGTAGCCCACCTGCGGCCCGTTGCCATGCGTCACCACGACCTGGTGACCCTCCTGCACGATCCTTGCCACGACTCTGGCAGCTACGTCGACGTTTCTTAGGTGGGTTTCTTGGGTTATGGGCTCCCCAGGTCGGTTAAATGCGTTGCCCCCCAACGCCACGACTGCCCTCACCCCTGTCATGACGTCGTCTATTAATAAATCTTTATCCTATTTACGACTATATACGTAGATGCGGCTGAGGAAAGGGCTAGTGACGACAGGAGAAGCCACGGATATACGGGTCCCATGACCATGAGCCAGGAGAAGACGTAGCTGAAGTGTAGGCCCAGCGCCATGTTTGACAGGTTGATCACCGCCAGCGCGGCGGCGGGATTCTCCGAAATCTTAGAAGCGGTAGCATACACCGCGGTGATGTAGGCGGAGAAAGACGCCCCGTAGAGAAATACCAACAGCGGCGTAGCTCCTAGCGGGACGTGGGGAAGAGCCGCGTAAGCCAGAGCGGCTACAAGCGGCGCGCCGAGGAAGATATACAGCTTGTTCCTGGCTCTGTCATAAAGCCTGCCGAGTAAGCCGCCGAAGAAGCCAGAGAACATAGCGGCCGAGGATATGGCGCCGGCAATGTCCTCGCCTACATGGCGATATAAGTGGATCCAAGTGGCCGTGAGGCTGTTGGCGGCGTACACCGCGCCCCAAAACGGAAAAGACGCCAACCCAAAGAGGGCGGTCTCCCAGTTTATCGCCGCCCGGCTCCTGACGCCGCGGCCCATGAGAAGCGCGGCTCCCAAAGCCGCGGCCAAGACGCCGGGTGCCGCCAACGCGAGGCGCCAGCCGGCGATGGAGGCGACGTAGCCCCAATAATACCCCACGAAGCCTCCTATGTTAAAAGAGGCGTTGTACCACCCCAAGGCGGACCCCACCGCGTTGGGCCTCAGGGCGACCAAGACGGCGCCAGCGGTGGAGAAGAAAAGCCCAGCGCCAACCCCGCCCAGTGCCCTAAAGCCGAGGGCCCAACCCCAGCTGGTGGCGAGGCCCATCAACGCCGAGGAGGCTCCGAAGATCACCATACCCACGCCCGCCACCTTGTCATGGCCGTAGCGGGCTCCGAGGTGGCTTGCGGGGAGCTGAGCTGATGCGGCGCCTACGATGAAGGCCGCGGGCAGAAGCCCGGCGGCGGCGGGGTCTACGCCGAATTCGCGTAGCATGATGGGGATCACGGGGGCCACGTAGAACCACATAAGAGCATAGACGCCTCTAGCCAGGAGGACCAGGGGGAAGAGGTTCAGCATTCGAAAACTACCTCACAGATCGGTGCCGGGGTTGGTTCATCACGCGTAGTGGGGCGTCTGCTGGGGCTGCGGCTGGACGGGCAGAGGCGGCGGAAAGCCCAGCTCCCTCATTATCAACGCCGCTTCGAAGAGGGCGGCCTGCATTATAGGCCCGGCCACATGTGGTGGGAGGTTCTTCACATCCACCTCCCCCTGTACGGTAGCCACGCCTCTGATGGTGACTGTGACTACGCTTGGGCTTGATGAGATGCTTATGGTAAACGGTATCTCCGTGGTGCCGCCTCTCTTGACGGCTCTCTCTCCCTCGATCATGACCTGCATGTTCATCTGGATCTGGACCCCCGGGGGTGGCACGCCAAGTCTCTCCGCATGTATATAGTCAAACCTAATACCTGCCACGCTCATGCCCCTTTAATAGCCCCCATATATAAAGATGTAGCCATGCCCACGCAAATAGTCGACCACAGCGAGATGCCGCATGTACTTGGGGAGGTGGACGTGCTGGTGGCTCCACGTTGCGGAGCCCCGCCCCCAGCCCCCCGCCTCGCGTCTGGTCTCCACATAGCCAGAGCCATACGCCAGATACATGGACCGCAGATACTGCCCGCCCTACAGGACCAGAGAAATCTAGGGCTGGAGACCGCGGACCCGGTTCTCCTCTTCGGCCAGCTGTCGCTAGATGTAGCATGGGTCGCGCAGCTGATGCCTCACGGCGACGGGCTCCGGAGATGCGTCGCCCCGCGGCCGGACCCCATCACGGCGGCGGTCGCCGTGCTTTCCCACCGGCCGGGCTCCGTGGCCGTGGACCTCCGGTTCGGCTATGCGAGGTTTGTCCATATTGTGGCGGATTACGCCGAGGAGGTCGGCGCTGTGTTTCAGGCGATAGTGACGGAGCCTCTAGACCTCCCCGGCGAGGTGGTGTTCCACATCTCAACGCCTCCATACATAAGGGAGAGGTACGTGAAGGCGACGGGCAACGTGTCTGTGCGGCGAGGTGATGTCACCCTACAGGCGGCACAGCTGGAGGACTCAGCCGTCGGCGTGGACGAACCGCCCTTTCACAAAGCTCTGGAAAGAGTGGCGGAGGTCCTCGGCGTACACACAGACGTGTTTGACGACCTAACCGCGCAGGGCGTTGTGAGCCACGGCTACCTCATGGACTTCCTATCGCCCTGGCAACTGGGCTACCTCGTGAAGTGGGACTTGGTGAGGCAGGTGCCCGGCGGCTGGTCCGCCACGCCGAAGTTGTTGCTCCTCTACGGCCTCCTCCGAGGACGTTGAATATCGGGGCACTTACGCACGATTCTCCTGCTCCACACTAGGCCAAGTTCGAGGAGGATCACAAATGGGATAAATGTCAGAAACGTGGAGATGAGCGTCGTGTCTGGAGTTATTGCAGCTATTAGTATGAGGGCACCGGCGTAAACCACAGGCCTGTATTCAGCCACCGTCCATGGGTTGAGCAGGCAAATTTCCGACAGAATTGCTATTACAATAGGCGTCTCGAAAATAACGCCTGTCCAGAAGGCGATTTGAATCCAAGTGTTTACAACTGACGAGACGCTGAAGAGCTGTCCAACGTCGAGTAGTTGCGCGAGACCCGCTATAAACCTAAAGAGAGTGGGATATATAATTAATATGCCGAATAAATTGCCGGCGTAAAACAACACCAGACCAACCCAGAGGTATTTCTTCACGGCGCGCTCCTCATGGGGGTAGAGGGCTGGCTGGATATAGAGCCAGAGTTCGTAGAGGAAGTAGGGAAATACAACTAACGTAGCTAGGTAGATAGAGGCGTACATAACAGCTGACAAGGGGCTCCACACCTCGCCGCCTATCAACACAATTTTGATATTCCCTGTGCTGTTTAGTTGATTAAGCATAGGCTGCATAGATTGCATGAAGACCCAGTAGGCAAACGGCCTGTATTCGCCTGTTGCAAAAAAGGATGCCAAAACATTCAATAAACCTCCCGAGTTGAGGTCAGGCGCTGGCATCCACATGACAATCAAAGTCACGACAAAGGCGATGAGGACACGTTTCAACCGCCTCCCCAACTCCGCAAGATGCTCCCACAGAGGCAACTCCCTATCTCTAGGCGGCTTAGATTCCACACACACACCAAGCAATCGATTAAAAAAGCTTATAGGGCATAAAATTAATAAAGCCCCAACCCCTTGATCCTATGTACCTCTTTGTCGGTGTGCAAGAATGGATCATAATCCTAATAGCAATTGTGATTATCCTCATCTGGGGTCCTTCTAAGCTTCCTTCTCTGGCTAGGGGGATGGGCGAAGCCATTAGAGAATTTAGGAAAGCCACTTCGGGGGTGGTGGAGGAGGAGGTCAAGAGGACTGAGAAGAAGGAGGAGATTGACCAGAAGATCATCGAGATGGCTAGGTCGTTGGGCATATCTACTGAGGGGAAGACCAAGGAGCAGATACTAGACGAGATAAACAAGAGGTTGGAGGAGTTGAAGAAGTCGTAATCAGACCGTCGTCAGCTCTTCATTTTTCTGCTGTCTAATTATTCATCACCGTAGTCGCTATGCCGAGTGCTACCAACGACGCACCTAATATATGTTTCGGCGAGATGGGGCTCTTGTTTATCGCCCTATCTAGCATCTGCGACAGTATCGGCGTGAGGGAGGTGGACACCACGGTGGCGGCGACTTTTATCTTCGATATGGCGTAGATGAAAGCCAGGGAGCCCAAGGCGAGGCCCACGACGCCTGATAAAACGGCGTAGGGGAGCCCCGGCGCGGAGACCTTCCGCCCCTCTGGGAGGACTAGGAAAAGCGGTGCGAGTATCGCGGATCGCACAGCGGCGATCGTATATGGCGTGGTCTCCTTGGTGGCTACCCCCAGCAACGCGGAGGCGAGGCCCCACGCCGCAGACGCTATGGCTCCGTAGAACACGCCGGGTCCCCTGGGCCTTCCGCCAAGCGCCACTACGACGCCGAGAAAGGCCAAGGCGGCCCCCACGGCGGCGGAGGCCCTGAAGCTCTCCAAGCCCATCGCGACCGAGAACAGTTGCGCCGTGAATATATATGTATAGCCGATGGTCACCGCCGTGGCCACCCCGCTGTGGTACATGGCCTTGAAGTAGGCGTAGTCGCCGAGGCCTGGTCCGAGCAGGGCGGAGGCTGTAATCACAAGAAGCGTCGATGTAGATGCCTTGAAATCTGCGAGTGGTAGCAACACAGAGAGCGCGACTGCGTTGCGTATTGCCACTAGAGCGGTGGAGCTCACCCCTTTTCTAGTCGCTGCGTACGCCAGCGGTGCGTTGAAGGAAAAAGCCAGGGCAGCCGCGAGAGCCGACACGTATCCGTCCATCGGAGCGGGTGTGTTGGGGGGCTACAAAATCAAACGCCGTCTAGTTTGTACTTATTCAGTAGCTCTCTAAGGGCGGCTCTAATTGCCTCGCTCCTGCTGGGGTAGAGCCCCAGCTTCACCAGTTCATCAAGCACCTCGACATAGGACTGAGGCACGTGAAACGATATAAGCACCATCTTCTCCCTCTCTTTAGACACGCCACTAGTTGAGTGGGAAGTTTTTTAAGTATTACGGAGCAAAACGGCGCCCCAGTCGTGGCGCTCAGCCACCTCGCAGGGGTTGAAGGGCTTGGCGTCAAGATACCTCTCCAGCCTGAACTCGTCGTCTGAACCACGGCCGCCTATGAGCTTGGCGAGACGTTCAGCAAGGGCGGGCCCCACCATGCTTCCATAGCCGTCGAAGCCTCCGATGACGTACAGGTTCTCCACAGCAAGGTGCTGCCCATACAGCGGGCCGCCGTGTGGCCCCACCTCGCAGTAGCCGGTTTTTAAATACAACGGAAGAGCCGGCACCCCCCGCTGTCTTATCAAGGCCGTGATTCGTCTTACGTAGTTTGGCGGCGGCCCCTGCCCAAGCCGCCCGCACCCATCCCCGGCTATGTAGAGGGGAGGCGCCGCCGGCCTCCCGTACCAGCCCAAGACGTAATCCCCAACGCTGTATCTCCACAGCCGCCTCCCCACTATGTACAACACCGCGTAGCACTCGTAGGGTTCCAGAGGCAGAGCCAAGCCCGCCTCCCTTGCCAAAATGCTGTTTCTGTAGCCGGCGGCCAGCACAACTACGTCGCCCCCTATCCTCTTGCCATCTGCCACGACGAACGCCCTCCCATCCCTAACCTTCAGAAGGCCGTATGAATCTGTGAAGCCCAGTTCCTTACGTAGGCGCGCCACTATCCTCCTCACGGGTATAAGGTAGTCGCGGGTTATCACAGCCACCTCGTCGGGGCTCAGCCGAAGACCTTCAACCCTATCGGTCACCTCATGCGGCGTGGTGAGCCTAGAGAGGTCAACCCACCTTGGGAGGATATCCACCGAGACGACCTCCCGCGGCTCCACAAACCTCCTATATATCTCTAGGCTTCTGCGGGCCAACTCCACGTCTTCTCCGTACGGCATAGATTGAGTAAGCACCAGCGACGACAGCGGATACACGAGCTCGCCGCCGACGCCTACCACATCGAGGCCGGCTTCCCTGAGGAAGTAGGCTGTGAACACCCCGGCTATCCCGCCTCCCAAAACCACCACCTTCACGTGGGGGCTCAGGCAGAGGGGGTTTAAAACAGCATCCCGAGGAGAGAGACCAGCAGTTGCGTAGGTACTATCGTCGTTTCTCTATACTCCATCAGACCCAGGGAGATGAGCTTCGTAAGCTGGGGGTCCGTCAGAAGGCCTGCGGCATTGTGGGGACAAGCACCGACAGCAACGCGTCTTTTTCATAGGTGGCCTCCTTTGGAAGCACTGTCTTTAACCGCTCCACGATACATCCGCTGTTGACCGCATGTTGGTTCGTGTAAGGTTCATACTCCACGTAGTTAGAGATGTGGATATTCCACCCCTCGCTCTGTGCAAGCGTCTCGAACAGCCCGTCGAGGTAGTCCTTGCCTAGAGGTCTGAAGGCCGCCCGCCTCCCCGACGCCGCTACAAACAACGCGCCGAGGTAGGGATCCGGGTAGAGAGACGCATACGTAGCCGAACCCTCAGGAACGTCGCTTGAGAAGTATGCGAAGTGTTTATAGCCGTTGGGGAGGGCTATGTAGAGCCAGCAGGGTTCCAGCCGCTCGCCGTATTTCTGGACTCCAGCCTCAACAAGCCGGGCGATGAAGACCCCCAAGTCGAAGAGACCGTACAGCCTAGTAGAGATGACAGATACCGTGGTGATCAGCTGGGGCGTGAGGACGGGAGGCGGGGGGTACTGCAGTAGCCTGGCCCTGGTGGCGGCTTGCATATGAGTGGTAGTATTTATCTTTGTTAATATAAACTACGGTGGTCCCTCGTTTTGCAAACGTCGGAATTTATAAAGGGGTTGTCCGCGGCCTCCAGCCCTATGTATGTCTCGGGGCCGTGGCCGGGATAGACGGCGTAATTAGGCGGTAAGCTGTAGAGCCTGCAGACGGATTGAACTAACAGATCCCAATCGCCCAGGGGGAGGTCGGACCTGCCGACGGACTGGTAGAAGAGGGTATCCCCGGTAAACACGGCGCCGTCAGCCACGAGGGAGACCGACCCAGGGGTGTGACCCGGCGTGTGCCACACGTCGAAAATCCACAGCCTTTCGCCCAGAGGCTTGGGCGTCGGGAGGTCGGGCGTCTCGAAGCCCCACTCCTCGGCCACTGCGTTGAGCTCCCTGTAGACGACCCAGTCGGCTTGGTGCGCGTAGAAGGGAGCCCCTGTGGTCTCCGTCAACGCGGCGACTGCGGCCACGTGGTCGAAGTGGAGGTGGGTCGCCACCACAGCCGCCACAGATCTGCCGCGTAGCCGCGCCAAGATCTTGTCCGCGTCGCCGCCGGGGTCCACCACGACGCACTCCTCAGCGCTACACACTATGTATGTGTTGGTCGCCAAGGGGCCCGTCACCACCTTCTCCACCTGCATAAACATAAATACGGATTTCCGTAATATAGCTTTCATGAAGACGGTTACGGCGCTCCTCCTGCTGGCCGCGCTCGCGGCGGCGTTGCAGATAGGCCAGCTACAGTTCACAGAGGTTAAGTCCCAGCAGGACCTGGCCGTTGTCCTCGGGAGAGACGGGCCTGTCTTCATATTTATCCACCAGCCGCAATGCCCAGGTTGCGATTATCTCAAGACGCAGGTTTTCCCAAACGACCGTGTGGCTACTGCGTTGAGAGACATCAACCTAATCTCCATAGACTTAGCCGACTACCTCGTGAGAAACGTGGAAGCGGTTGCCGACGGGCGGGTCTACATATACTACGGCGGCTCGCTCCGGGAGCAGAAAGTCTCCGGCAGACAGAGCATCCCGGTGATCGGCACGCCCACTGTCATCATGGGCTACGCCAAAAACGGCACCCTACGCGTCACCTTCGTGATGATCGGCCACGCCGACCCAGACACCTTCCTAAGATTCCTGGACATGGCCTACGGGCAACAGACCTCGACCCCGCAACGGCAGACGCGGCCACAGCAACACGCCGCGGGCGAGGGCGCGCAGGCGTTTCTCCAGATTGCCCTGTCGTTTGCCGCAGGTGCGGTCAGCGTGTTTTCGCCCTGCGTCCTGCCGGTTTTGACGATTGCGGCGACTACCTATCTTGTTAGGCGGAGCCTGCCGCTTGTGCTGGCCGGCATGGCGGTGTCTTATGCCGTAATAGCCACGGCGGTGTCTGCGGCGGCGGCTTGGGTAGGCGAGGTGGCCAACGTCGTGCTCTACGCGGTGGGCGGGGTTCTGCTGGTTGCGATGGGGACGGTGCTGGTGGTGGAGAGGCTGAACAAGGCGTTCGTCATCTGGGCCTCCCGCTTCCAGACCTCGGCCCACAAGGCCTCCAGGCGTGGCGTCGGGAGGGCGGGCGACTTCATTCTTGGCGCGTCTCTGGGCGCCGTGTGGACTCCCTGCATAGCCCCCTTCTTCGGCGCCGTGGTGGTGGCGAACCTAGTGGCTTCGGCGTTGACCGGTAACTACCTGCTCCTCTTCGCCGCAACTCTCTCATACGCCGCGGGGTTGGCTCTAGTCATCTACCTACTCGTACTAGCGGCGAGGAGGGGCGCGGGCCGCGCAACGAAAACCATGAAGTGGAGCGCCCTCGGCAGGAAGATTGAATACGCCGTGGGCATAATATCAATAATCCTCGGTGTACTGTTGCTGGGGGAGGCCTTTGGGCTAGGCACATTCTCAACGCTATTCAAGCTTTAAAACACGCGATACGTAACTCTGTCAGTTAGTCACTCATTTCGAAATTATTAAAGTCTTCGATGAAGAGGAGAAAGATGAAATGTCCATACTTCATAGAGCCCAAGGTAGCCGGTTCCTGCATGCCCAGGTGGGAGGACCTGGACAAATGGGCGCAACTCGGCGTGAAGACGGTCATATCCCTCGCCGAGGCGTGGGAGATCGAGTACTACGGCAGATGGGGTCTCCTAGAGCTTCGCAAGTCCCTCGCAGATAGGGGAATGGAGTGGATCCACTGGCCGACGCCCGACGGATACCCGCCCAGGAGGCTCGACGAACTCGTAGAGGTCATAAAGAAGGCGGCAAAAAGCGGCGTGGTGGTAGTCCACTGCGTCGGCGGCATGGGGAGGACGCCGACCGTCCTCGCGGCCTATCTAATAGCTACCAGATGCATGAAGGCAGACGATGCCATAAGAGCTGTTGAGCAGGTGAATCCCAACGTCTCTCTCACAGACCAGCAGTACTACGCCCTTCTAGAGATCGAGGCGACGATCCGCGATATATGTAGATGAGATGTCTTGCGGTGGGGTACTTGGAGTGGGTGGTGTCGGGAAGACTACCTACATCTATCGCCTCGTGGGAGTGCCAGTAGAGCCAAAATTCACGTTGAGACCCGGCTTTAGGACCACGCTCAGCATCAGCATGTGCGCATCTTAGATGCAAGCAATCATGCAACGGAGGTAGCCGAGGCCCTTGCTAAGGCTTGGCCCTTCTATCTAGACCTCGTCGTTTACGTGTACGACGTAACTGACGTCACCACGCTATGGGGTCTGCTGGAGATAGAACGGCACATGCAGAGCAGAGATGCAAGCCGTACAGCAGATGTGTAGTTGTGGATAATAAAAACCGACTTGGCGGCAGTTCGCAAAAATCTTCATCGGAGCAGATGACATAGCGAAGAAGCTAGGGGCTGTCGGCGTCTTCTACATTTCAGCAGTAAGGGACCCTGTGAGAATTTACTTAAACCGATATATGGCATAGATAACTCAACATAAATCATATAGCTCCCGGCAGATTAAAAGATTACTATAGGCTTTACCACGACTGCAACAACGCGGTGATGCACCTAGGGAAAACATACCTGCAAGGTCGAAAGGGATGCGAGGAGTGGCGTAGATATTCTCATATTTCCTGGTTTAACACCTTTTTCACAGAGCTTAACCACTTAGCTGTTACGTCCTCTCCCACATGGCCTAAAAGGTATTCCCTAAGTACCTCATGGCTCTCCTCCACGAAATCCATCCAACGAGGCCCCCTAATGGGTGCCGCCGTCTCTATGAACCTCCGCCACGCGCCAGCCACCTCCGGATACGGTGGCGGGTACGCATAGGCGGGGACTTCTCTCTCCAGATCCGCCAAACCCCATATGCCCGAGAGCGGCCGGCCCAAGGCGGGGTAGGGCCTGAGCTCCACCCCGAGGTTCACGGCCCAAGCAAGCCAGATATACCCAGCTACGTACCTCCCCTCTTTAACCCCCTTCACCAGCTCATCTCTGCTCTGCGGCAATCCGCACTTGAAGAGGGCTTTGGCGGCGCGGAGGGCCTTCACCACGTCGCCCAGCTCGAGAAACAGCGGAAGGAAGAGGTCTGTGACCAGCGGCTCGCCCCACTTGGCGAGGAGCCCCACCCGCCCGCAGGGGGCCTCAGAGGCCGCGTTGAAGCGCCCGTCTGTAAAGAAGAGGTGGACGTT
>Ga0197142_1002415_pt1 | contig 16405 bp, 14 predicted proteins | sample GBS60_MetaG_FD_148614 | JGI IMG/M metagenome (GOLD analysis project Ga0197142, IMG submission 148614) | Sediment microbial communities from Great Boiling Springs, Gerlach, Nevada, United States - GBS 60_MetaG | ecosystem: Environmental > Aquatic > Thermal springs > Hot (42-90C) > Sediment...
CGTCTACCAACTGGCCCTCTTGTACCGCTTTGAGAATGGCCTGGACCTGAATGTCGGCCTCAAGGCATTCCTGAAAGCGGCATAATGAATGAATTATGACCAAGCCTCATCTAAATGCCCTGAAAATCCTTGCATTCAAAGCCAAGGAGAGGCGAGTTTCACTGACAGTTGTTTGTGGTGATGTAGAGAATCTATGTTTCTCGGAGAATGCTTTTGACTTGGCTATTGCCAGCGAGGTTTTTGAACACTTAGTGAATCCTTTAGCTTTTGCTAAGTCCATTGAACGTATTGTCAGGCCTGGTGGAAGTCTAATCGTAACAATTCCGAACGGCTTCTCGTTGCTGGAATTGTATCGGCGCCTTCGCAGAATCGGGCGACTTGTTTTAAATCGGGTAAGAGGACTTGAGTTCAAGGCTGGGCCTGACGCGCATATGCAATGGTTCACCTTGGGTCAGTTCATAAGGCTGATTGAGGGTTCTACCTCATTTCGTCTTTGCGCGAAGCGCCATAGTAATGTGATTAGTGGTTTCTTGTATTGGGTATTCGGTATTCGCTCATATGCCCTGGAATGGGCCGATTGCTGGTTAGCGGACCATTTACCGAGCTTCCTTGTGGGCGGATGGTATATGCTTTTCAGGAAGGCTCATACCAATGTGTGATGTTTCCATCATAATCCCCCATCTCAGTGGAGCATCAATGCTTTTAGATTGTTTGAACTCTATTTATGGCAAAGGGCGGCCAGCTGCCTCTTTCGAGGTCATCGTTGTTTTTAATGGCTCAAATGATGATAGCGTTGAGGCTTGTGCTCGGAATTACCCCCAAGTCAAGCGTATTGAACTGCCTACAAATCTTGGCTTTAGTGCTGCGGTCAATATTGGAATTAGAGAGTCGCAGGGCCATTACTTACTATTGCTTAATAATGACACGATTGTACTACCAGGTGCTATTGATAGATTGCTGGATTATATAAAATCCAATGAAAGAATAGGAATTGTCGCACCAAAGTTACTTTACCCAGATATGTCCCTACAAAGAGCTTGCCACGAATTCCCTACGCTTATAGGTTTGCTGACAAACGCATTGTTCTTGCACATTTTATTCCCTTGGAGCCGTCGTTTTGGTTGGACCAATATGAGCTACTGGGACTATTCAGATACTCGTCCTGTTGATTGGATATCAGCTGCCTGTATTTTGGTGCAAAGAGATGCTTTGATGGATGTGGGGCTGCTTGATGAAAAAAGCCCTGTAGCAGGAGATCTTGATTTGTGTTGGAGAATGTGTCAAAGAGGGTGGAAAACAGTTTTTATACATGATGCACAAGTTATACATCTACTTGGTCAAAGTTCATGGAGAAAATGTGGCCCAGATGCTGTTAATACGCAAATGATGAGTCATATATTGAATTTCAAGGCAATGTATTATTGGTTTTATGATCATTTCGGCCGAGATGTTGCCGCAAAATATTTCCTAATTCAAAAACTGGATGCTATGCTTCGGGTGCCGATTTTCTTCGTGTTATCTTTAATACCACATCCTATGCGAATATCTAGCCTTGCGAGGCTCAAAGCTTATCTACAGATTCTCGCGCTCTCGCTATCTACCCTAGAAAATGAATATAAGGAGAAGGTTGGTCGAAATTAGAGATTAACAAGAGGAGTTCTCAATGAAGATTTGTTTTGTGATTGATGCTAGATCTCCACATGCCCGTAATTGGATTAGGTATTTCGTTCAAATGAATCATGAAGTTCATGTAATTTCTTCTTACCCCATCTCTCCGGAATCCTTAGAAGGAACTTCATTGTATATGGTTCCTTTGACTTTTTTCGACCTCGTCAGATTCAATAAGGGTACTAAAAGCGCCTCTGAGCCGCAAGGTAATTCCTTAACAGCTGCCTATCTGCAGAACTCGTGGATTTCAAAGTTAATCTATAATAATGCTCTGTTTATTGCTGCGATGTTTTTTCGGTACTGGATTACGTCTATAGAAATTTTTCGGTATACTAATACCATATGTAAATTAATTGAGGAAATTCAGCCAGATATCATTCATGCTATGCGGATTCCGTTTGAAGGTATATTGGCAGCAAAAGCTACACCTTCTGGTCTTCCTGTTTTAATTTCAGTTTGGGGTAATGACTTCACTTTATTTGCTAAGCGGTACCCGTTAATCGGATGGCAGACAAAGCAAACCATGCAACGTGCTGATGCGCTTCATTGCGATTGCCAGCGTGACTTGCGATTGGCCAAGATTTGGGGTTTCAAGCCAGATAAGCCTGCCATCGTGCTTCCTAGTGCAGGGGGTATTCAGACCTCTATATTTTATCCTGGACCCATTAGTGGAACCCTTCGCGAGGAGTTAAGAATACCTGACGACGCGTCTGTAGTCATAAATCCGCGCGGCTTTCGTGGCTATGTCCGAAATGACATCTTCTTCCGCGCAATTCGCCTAGTGCTGGAGCAACGTCCTAATGTCGTTTTTCTCTGCAGTGCTATGGAGGGGAACCCAATGGCGGAGCGATGGGTTCGCAGCCTCAACATCAGTCACGCAGTGCGCTTGCTTCCAATTGTCCCGCGCGACCATATGGCTGACTTTTTCCGTCTAGCACAGGTAACTGTCTCTCCCAGCGTGCACGATGGAACGCCTAACACCCTGTTAGAGGCTATGGCCTGTGGCTGCTTTCCTGTGGCAGGGGATATTGAGTCAATAAGGGAGTGGATTACGGACGGTGTTAATGGCCTGTTGTGCGATCCCACCGACCCACAATCGCTGGCGCGGGCAATCCTAAGAGCACTGGATGACACCGACCTACGCTACCGCGCAAGAGAACACAACCTGAAACTGATCGCGGAACGGGCAGAGTATGGGAAAGTTATGGCACAGGCGGAGCAATTCTATTACCAAATAGTTGAGTATGCCTTGTCAAAGAGGAAGCGCAACTGATGTGCGGCATCGCTGGCGTTGTCAACTGGGGCGATAGCGAGATCCTCGCCCGCATGACCCACATCCAAACCCACCGCGGCCCCGACGATGCAGGCCTGTGGGAACATCATTTGCCCGACGGCACCTGGGTCGGTCTGGGCAACCGCCGGCTGGCCATCATTGACCTGTCCCCGGCTGGCCACATGCCGATGTCCAATGAAGAGGGCACCATCTGGATCACCTACAATGGCGAAGTCTACAACTTCCCAGAACTTCGTCAGGAGCTCCTGGCCAAAGGCCATACTTTTCTCTCCAATACAGATACCGAGGTCATTCTTCATTTATATGAAGAAGAAGGGCCGGAGTGCGTCAAGCGACTCAACGGCATGTTCGCCTTCGCAATCTGCGACCTACGCTCCTCTACACCTCTGATCTTCCTTGCGCGTGATCATTTTGGCATCAAGCCCCTTTACTACATACACCGGGGGCGTCGCTTCGCCTTCGCTTCAGAGGTCAAAGCCTTGCTTCAGTTGCCAGATGTCCAGGCAGAGGTAGACTTGGAAGCCCTGCACCAATACCTGACCTTCCTCTGGGTGCCCGATCCCAAGACACTGTTCAAGGGCGTCTACAAGCTGCCCGCCGGGCACTACGCCCTTTTCAAGGATGGCCACCTGGATATCGTTCAATACTGGGACCTCACTTTCCCGCCTGCTGAAGCCGATTATGCCTATACCGAGGCGGAGCTGGTCGAGGAAATCCGGGAGCGCTTCCGCCGCTCGGTCCAGGCGCAGATGATCAGCGATGTTCCCATCGGCGCCTTCCTCAGCGCCGGTATGGACTCCAGCAGCATCGTAGCCATGATGGCTCAGGCCACCAATGAGCCCGTACGCACTTACACGATTACCTTCCCGCCGAAATATCGTATCGGCGAGACGACGTTGGACAACCCCAACGTCGCCCGCCGGGTGGCCCGCCATTTTGGTTGTGACCACCACGAGATCGTCGTTGAGCCCCAGGCGGCTGACCTGCTTCCCAGGCTGATCTGGCATATGGACGAACCGGTGGCCGATCCGGCCATCATCACCTCCTACCTGGTCTGTCGTGAAGCCCGCCGCACGGTCATAGTGCTCCTCTCAGGCCTCGGCGGGGACGAACTATTCGCTGGCTATCGCAAGCATTACGCTTATTACTGGGCCCAAGCCTACCGGCGGTTCCCAGCCTTGCTACGGCAACATGTCATTGAACCTGCCATCCTGGGACTGCCTTCGTTTCGAGGCACACCTCTCAAAGGATTAGTGCGCCTTGCTAAGAAGATGGTTCGTAGCGGATCGTTAACGCCTGAAGAGGGGTTTTTGATGAACTGCACCTATCTGGATGAGACTCAAAAGGCAAATCTTTATACTCCGGAGTTACAATCCAAACTTATCGGTATAGACCCTTGGCAACAACACCGGACTTACTTTGACCGGGTGGCCCATGCCGACTTCCTGAACCAGATGCTTTACATAGACATTAAGACGTTCATGGTCAGCCTGAACCTGACCTACAACGACAAGATGAGCATGGCTTCGTCCGTGGAGGTGCGGGTGCCCTTCTTGGACCGGGAACTGGCCGAGTTTGTGGCCTGGTATGTGCCGCCTCATCTGAAGCTTAATGGCTTCCTGCGTCCATGCACCAAATACATTTTCCGTAAGGCCATGCAGGGCATCCTGCCTGAGGAGGTCCTGCGCCAGCCCAAGGCCGGTTTCGGTGCACCAGTGGATTACTGGCTGGCCCATGACCTCCGGGAGATGGTAGATGATTTATTGTCAGAGGAGAGGGTGAGGCGACGGGGGTTCTTTCAGCCGCGAACCGTGCCACGGCTTGTGGAGGAACATCGTAGTGGTCGTCAGGACTGGTCTATGCAAATCTGGCAACTCCTGACATTGGAGCTGTGGCTGCAAACGTTTGTGGATAACCCGCAGTTGAACACGCTGCCAAGCGCAGTTGTCATGACTCGGGATAGAGGGAGCAGTGCATGAACGATCGCGCGACGCTGAAAGCTGCTGTGCGGCGGCTTTGGGATACCCGGCCATGCGGTGCAAAGAATACAACTGCTGAACCAGGCACACGTGCCTTCTATGAAGAAATCGAGGCCCATCGTTACCGCGAAGAGTTTCATATCCCCCTGGTGGCGGAGTTCGGTGATCACCCTGGCGAGAGGATGCTCGAAGTCGGCCGTGGCCTTGGGACTGACGGTCGCCAGTTTGTCACAAGGGGGGCAAACTACATTGGCTGTGGACTCTCATTTCACTCGTTGATCCTCGCTCGGCGTGGTTTTGAGCTATTTGGACTACCAGGGACTTGGGTATGTGCTGATGCAGAGTATCTGCCTTTTCGAGATGCCAGTTTCGATCTCGTCTACCGTCATGGAGTATTGCATCACACGCCGGATACGGAGCGGGGCATCCACGAAAATATACCGGGTCTTGCGGCCTGGTGGTAAGGCGATCATTATGCTCTACGCCCGCGAGTCTTTCAGTTACATTGTTGGTGTCTAGACCCTCGGCCGCCTTTGTTTGGAATGGTCACGCCTGCGCATGGGCCGCGAATCGTTCAACCGCTTTGTGGGCTTACCACCTGAGCACCGAGGCTGGTTGCCCGATTGGGTCGTGGTAACCAACAGTACCGATGGGCTGGGGAATCCACTTTCCAAGCTTTACACCGCTCGCCAACTGCAACAGATGTTTTCCATTTTTCGCTCGATACATATGGAAAAGCACTACTTCCCTCGGCGGAAGATACCGGTGGTCGGCCCGCTTTTACCCCGCTTCGTCGCCTATTGGCTGGGGCGTATGGTGGGCAGTTTCTGGTACATCAAGGCGGTGAAATGAAACAAGTCCTCCAGAACCTCAAAACCGGCGCTATTGAGTTGGCCAATATCCCAACACCGCTCTGCCGGCCGAACCACCTGCTCATCGCTACCCGCCGCAGCCTGATCTCGGCCGGCACGGAGCGGATGCTGGTAGAGTTCGGCCAGGCCAACCTGCTGGCCAAAGCCAAAGCGCAGCCGGAGAAGGTGCGCAAGGTGCTGGACAAGATCAAGACCGACGGCTTGTTGCCCACGCTGGAGGCGGTCTTCGCCCGGCTGGACCAACCCCTGCCCCTGGGCTACTGCAACGCCGGGGTAGTACTGGAGGTCGGCGCGGGGGTCATGGGCTTCTCCGTCGGCGATCGGGTGGTCTCCAACGGCCCCCACGCCGAGGTGGTCTGCGTGCCCCAGAACCTCTGCGCTCGCATCCCCGATAATGTGAGCGACGACGAGGCCGCTTTTACCGTGCTGGCGGCGGTGGGCTTGCAGGGCATTCGCCTGTCAAACCCCAACCTGGGCGAAAGCGTGGCTGTCCTCGGCCTGGGGCTGGTGGGGCTGTTGACGGTGCAATTGCTTGTCGCTAATGGCTGCCGCGTGCTGGGGACCGATTTTGATGCGCACAGACTAGAACTCGCCCGGCAGTTCGGCGCGCAGACAGTGGACTTAAGCGCGGGCCAGGACCCGGTGCAAGCGGCGCTGGCTTTCTCCGACGGGTGGGGCGTAGATTCGGTGATTATCACCGCTTCCACCAGAAGCAGCGAGCCAGTGCACCAGGCAGCCCGGATGTGCCGCCAGCGCGGGCGTATTGTCCTGGTGGGCGTCACGGGGCTGGAACTGGACCGGGCCGATTTTTACGAGAAGGAACTGACCTTCCAGGTCTCCTGCTCCTATGGCCCAGGCCGCTATGATCCCAACTACGAAGAAAAGGGCCACGATTATCCTTACGGTTTCGTTCGCTGGACCGCCCAGCGCAACTTCCAGGCCGTTCTCAATCTGATGGCCACTGGGCGCCTGAACGTCACACCTCTCATAACCCACCGCTTCCCTATAGAGGAAACCCCCAAAGCCTATGATCTCATCACTGGCAAGACCGGGGAGCCGTTCCTCGGCGTCCTGATAACGTATCCAGAACAACCGGACCTTAATCGCAAGATCACCTTGAACACGTTCCACGTTCCACGTTCCAACGCTCAACATCCCAGCGTGCAGCGTGTAACGGTAGGCTTGTTGGGCGCCGGCAACTTCGCCACCACGACCCTCCTCCCAGCCATGCGGAAGGTCCCTGGCGTTGAATTCGTGGGTATCTGTACCGCCACTGGCCTCACCGCCCGCCATGCTGGCGACAAGTTCGGTTTCCGCTACTCCACCGCTGACGAAAACGAAATCCTTAACGATCCCGACATCAACACCGTCGTCATCGCCACCCGCCACCACCTCCACGCCCGCCAAGTCCTGGCCGCCCTCAAGGCCGGAAAGAACGTGTTCTGTGAGAAGCCGCTGGCGCTCAATGAGGAGGAACTGCAAGAGATTGTGCGAGTACTGAGCGGGGGAGCGGAGGAGCAAGGAGGCAAGGGAGCTGAGGAGCAGGGGAGCGGAGGAACCGATGAGCAAAGGAGCAAGGGGGAGTTCACCTCCGCACCACTGCACCATAGCACTCGCGCTCAGGAAGTACCTCTGCTCATGGTAGGCTACAATCGCCGCTTCGCCCCTATGGCGCGGCAACTGAAAGCATTCCTGGCTGATGTCCACGAGCCCCTGGTGATGCACTATCGGGCCAACGCCGGCTACATCGCGGCTGACCACTGGGTGCAAGACCCTCAACAGGGTGGCGGGCGCATTATCGGAGAGGTGTGCCACTTCGTGGACCTTCTGACCTTCCTGGCTGGTACCTTGCCTGTCCGGGTCCACGCCCGGGCGTTGCCCAACGGCGGCCGCTACCGGGATGACAACGTAGTGATCACCCTGGAGTTCGCCGACGGCTCTCTGGGCACCATCGCATACGTGGCTAACGGAGACAGATCCTTCCCCAAGGAGCGGGTGGAGGTTTTCGGCGGCGGCGCCGTGGCCGTGCTGGACGATTTCCGTCGTTTGGAGTTGGTGCGCCAAGGACACAAAAGGGTGTCCAGGTCCCTCCTGCGCCAGGACAAGGGGCACCGGGGCGAGTGGGAAGCCTTCGTTGCTGCTGTGCAGAACGGCGGGCCACTGCCCATCCTGTTTGAGGAAATCGTCGCTATTACCCTAACAACCTTCCGCATCCTGGACTCGCTACGCTGTGGGGAGCCAGTGACCATAGACACTGACACTTTCATCGCCACAGCCCTCGGTCCTTCTGAACATGAGACTCCTGAAGGCCATGTTGGCTGGGGAAACGGAGGAGAGAGGAATGAATAAGCGCACTGACAACTCGACCTTTTCCACCTCTGCACCTCTGCACCCTTGCTCCCCTGCTCAGATAGCCCGTCGCCTGAACTACTACCGCCGCATCTTTGCCGCCTACCTCACGCCCCAGAAGAGCCAACTCACCTTCTGGCATGAGGTGCCGGAGGTAAACGAAAACTTCCGGCCCGGCGAGTTATGCGAGTACTATATGCCCTTTACCGCCAAAGCGGACTACCCAGGCCAGTACGATCAAAATGGCATCCCGCTCCTGAATTATCACGGCAGGGTGGGGTTGCAATATAACCCCATCGCCATCGCTCAATATGGGCTGGGCAATTATAACCTCTTCCGCCGTACAGGAGGCCCGGAGCGCCGCCGCAAGTTCCTGGCTGCGGCCGACTGGCTGGTGGAAAATCTGGAACAGAACCCGGCCGGCCTGTGGGTGTGGAACCACCACTTTGATTGGGAGTACCGCACCCCTCTCAAGGCTCCCTGGTACTCCGCCCTCGCCCAGGGGCAGGGGATCTCCCTCCTGGTGCGCGCCCACCGGGAGACTGAGGAGCCGGTTTATCTGGAGGCCGCCCAACGGGCGTTCGCCACCTTCCTCAAGACCACTGACGAGGGCGGGGTCACCTGCGTGGATGATAGGGGCTACACCTGGTTTGAGGAAGCCATCGTAGACCCACCTACTCACATCCTGAACGGCTTCATCTGGGCTGCCTGGGGCGTGTACGATTACCACCTTCATACGGGGGATCAAGACGCTGCACACCTCTTCGCCGAGGCGGTGCGCACCCTCAAAGACAACCTGCACCACTTTGATGCCGGCTTCTGGTCCCTCTACGAACAATCGGGCACCCGTATGAAAATGCTGGCCAGTCCTTTCTACCATCACCTGCACATCGTCCAACTCCAGGTGATGCACAGGCTGACCGGCGACCCCCTCTTCGCTGACTATGCCCGCCGCTGGGAAGCGTATCGGCGAGACCTGTTTAAACGCACTCTGGCGCTGGCATACAAGGCGCTTTTCAAACTACTGTACTACTGACGATGCACATCTTGTTGATCCATCAAGCCTTTGCTACCGAGCAAGAAGCCGGTGGCACCCGCCACTATGAACTGGCCCGGCACCTGGTGCAGCAAGGCCACCGGGTGACCATTGTTGCCAGCCCGGTCAGTTACCTGACCGGGCAGGTTCTGCCTTCCGCGCGCGGCTACCGGACTCTTTGTGAACAGATAGACGGCATTGAAGTCCAGCGCACCTGGGCCTATGCTGCCCTGCACCGCAGTTTCTTCACCCGCATTCTGAGCTTCCTGAGTTTTATGTTCTCATCCTTCGTGGCTGCCCTGCAGGTCAGCAACGTGGACATCGTATGGGGCACCAGCCCCCCCATCTTCCAGGCAGTTACCGCCTACCTGGTGGCTCGCCTCAAGCGTGTCCCCTTTGTCTTTGAAGTGCGCGACCTGTGGCCCGACTTCGCAATTGAAACCGGCGTTCTGCGTAATCCATTGCTTATCTGGGCTTCTCGCCGATTGGAGCGCTTGCTCTACCACCATGCCGACCGCCTCATCGTCAACTCGCCCGGTTTTATCCCTCACCTGCGCCGCCGCAGTGTGCCTGAAGAGAAGATCGCCCTGATACCCAACGGCGTGGAAGTTAGCATGTTCAACCCGGCCGACCAGGGCAGGGAAGTACGGCAGGAACTGGGTTTGGAAGACAAGTTCATCGCCCTCTATGCCGGTGCCCACGGCCTGGCCAACGACCTGGGGACCGTGTTGCTGGCCGCCAAGTGCCTGGAGGCCTACCCCGACATCGTCTTCGTCCTGGTGGGGGACGGCAAGGAACGCCCCAACCTGATCCGTCAGGCCGAAGAATTGGGCCTGAGGAACGTCCGTTTTGTCCCTGCCCAGCCGAAGACCCGTATGCCCCAGTTCCTGGCTGCCGCTGACGTCTGCATCGCCATCTTGAAACCCATTCCTATGTTCACCACCACCTATCCCAACAAGGTTTTTGATTACATGGCTGCCGGCCGTCCCACGGTCCTGGCCATTGATGGTGCCATCCGCGAAGTGATTGAAGCCGCCGACGGCGGAACCTTCGTCCAGCCTGGAGACCCCACTGCCCTGGCCGAGGCTGTGCTGAGATATTACCAGGACCCCGATTTGCATCGCCGGCACGGTCAGAACGCCCGCTCCTACGTCGCCGCCCACTTTGACCGCAGCCAGCAGGCTTTGAAACTGGAGAGCGCTTTCCAGCTTGCGTATCAGGAGAGGAGGATGAATCGGAAAATTGCCCTGGCTATTAAACGCGCCTTCGATATCATCGCTTCCCTCACCGCGCTGACCTTGCTCTTCCCCTTCATGGCCCTCATTGCCCTGGCCATCAAACTGGATGATGGCGGTCCAGTATTGTATGTCCAGAACCGGGTTGGCAAGGACGGTAAAATTTTCCGTTGCTATAAATTCCGAAGCATGGTAGTCAACGCTGAGAAGATTGGGCTGGGACTTGAATTAAGAAAAGATGACCCTCGCATTACCCGAGTGGGCAGGGTGCTGAGACATTGGCGCTTGGACGAGATCCCGCAGTTTTTCAATGTCCTGAAAGGGGACATGAGCCTTGTCGGACCACGGCCTGTCATCCCTTCCGAGGTAGCCAAGTATACTCTCTACCAAAGGCGGCGTTTGGAAATGAAGCCAGGAATGGCTGGCTGGGCCTTCGTGAATGGGAATAACGCTATCCCCTGGGAAAAACGTATAGAATTGGATATCTGGTACATTGACCACTGGTCCCTCTGGCTGGATTTTGTCATTCTCCTGAAAGCGGTCGGAGTCGTGTTGAGGAGAGAGGGATTGTATGATGCAGAAGGCATGGTGCGCGGTCTGTAAGGAGTGATATGATGCGTTACATCTTCGTTGGGACAGTTGCAGGAAGCTATTACGCCCTGGAAGAGATGTTGACGCAAGGGGCCAATGTTGCGGGTGTCTTTACCCTTGCTCCGGAGTACGCTTCTCGCCATTCAGACTTTGCCGATTTGAGCCCCCTGGCTCGACGTTATGGAGTCCCGTTATGGGGCATCAAAAATATCAACGATCCTGAAGTTGTCGCCAAACTGCAGGCTCTTGAGCCGGATTACATCTTCGTCATCGGCTGGTCACAGATCGTGAAACCTGATGTGCTCAGGTTACCAAAGTATGCTTGCGTCGGCTTTCATCCGTCTTTGCTCCCCCAGAATCGTGGACGGGCTGTTCTGCCATGGACGATTTTGCAAGGGCTGCGTCGAAGTGGGGGCACCCTTTTCTATCTCGATGAGGGAGTTGATTCTGGCGATATTCTGATGCAAAAGGCTTTTGATGTCGAACCCGATGAAACCGCCCGCACACTATACAATAAGGTAAACGCTGTACTACGAGAGATGATCCGAGAGGCTTTGCCGCTTTTGGAAAGCGGTAACCCACCTCGCTATCCGCAGGATCACTCTAAGGCGACGTACTGTGCTAAACGAACGCCAGCTGACGGATTGATTGACTGGCACCAACCGGCCGAGCGCATATGGACTTTGATCCGGGCCGTCGGTGAACCATATCCCGGTGCCTTCACTTTTTACCGAGGGCGGAAATTGATTATTTGGGAAGCAACGTATGTGCCCTCTGCTCCTTATTGCGGCTTGCCGGGGCAAATTCAAGTTATCAACCAAGATGGTGTGATAGTTCAGTGCGGAGATGGGAAATATGTATTGATACATACCGTGCAGGCTGAAGGCGAAAAACGCCAGTTGGCAGCAAGATACTTCAAGAAAGTTCATGAAATCCTGGGTATAGACTGGCTATCAGTATATCAGCAAGTTCAGAGGTTAGTGGAAAGGGATAACTTATGAGCAGAGTGCTGGTGATTGCCCCTCATCCAGATGACGAAGTACTTGGCGCTGGCGGGACGATGGCTCGTTTGGCACACGAAGGGCATGACGTTTTCGTTGCTATTGTCACGCATGGAGATCCATCTATGTTTGATCCGGCTTTTATAGAACAGGGCCGTCAAGAGGCCGTGGTGGCACACCGATTATTAGGGGTTCGTGAGACCATCTTTCTGAAGGGTTTTCCCGCAGCTCTTCTGGACACAATTCCTCATTGCCGACTAAACGAGGCCTTACGAGAGCTGTTTTACGATGTAAAACCAGATATTTTATTTGTTCCTTTCTGTGGAGACGTTCATATAGATCACCGCTTGATTTTCGAATCCGTCCTTGTAGCAGCGCGTCCTAATGATGTGTATCAAGTGAAAACAATCTACGCGTATGAAACATTATCAGAAACCAATTGGAATGCGCCGCCATTAACCCCTGGGTTCTTGCCAAATACATACTTTGATATCTCATCCTTTCTGGAAGTGAAGCTACAAGCCATGAGTATCTATCAAAGCCAAATCAAATCTTTCCCCCATGAGCGCTCCCTTGAGGCAATACAAGCTCTTGCCAGATTAAGAGGCGCAACAGTGGGCTTTGAAGCGGCAGAAGCCTTTGTTCTCATTCGTTCAATTTATCCGCTGAGCCATAGCCTATGAATTTAATGGCCCTGTTTACCTATTATGTATGGCCAGCTTGGCCAATGGCCGCAACCTGTTGGACTGGGAGGAGAAGTTCCGGCTGGATGTGTGGTACGTGGACCACTGGTCCCTCTGGCTGGATTTCCAGATTCTGGCCCGAACGGCGTGGAAGGTGCTGAAGCGGGAAGGGGTAAGTGCGGAGGGGCATGTCACGATGCCGAAGTTTACAGGAAGCAAGAGGATATTGGCTGAACCCCAGAAAGCAGAAGCAGAATGGTACGGGTCCTGATCCTTGGTGCAGGTGGCCACGCTCAAGTTGTGGCTGACATTCTCCTGCAGGCCTATCGGGCAGGTGCTAAGTGTAAACCCATTGGTTTTTTAGACGACGATCCTACCCTCATAGGCACAACGATTATGGGGCTTCCGGTGTTGGGAACCATCACCCAGTTGGATGAATTCGACCATGATGCCGTCATTGTGGCTATCGGGGACAACCGCATCCGTGCCCGCATTTTCAAGTCAGTCCAGGCGAGAGGGGAGCGGATTGCCAATGCCATCCACCCTGCTGCTGTGCTCGCTCCCGATGTGTACCTCGGCCATGGAGTTATGATCTGTGCTGGCGTGGTGGTCAACACAAGCACTATGATTGGAGACGATGTTATACTCAATACTGGTTGCACTGTGGATCACCACAACCGTATCGGGAACCATGCCCACATCGCTCCGGGTGTCCATCTGGGTGGCAATGTCACCATTGGAGAAGGCACGCTTGTGGGAATTGGCGCCGTTGTAATTCCACAGTGCACTATTGGAGCATGGTCTGTGATTGGCGCTGGCTCGGCGGTCACTAAAAACATTCCAGCCCATTCAACGGCGGTCGGCGTGCCAGCGCGAGTGATCAAACGAAACAAACCTGATAAGGTAACAGTATGAGCGAGATAATTCCGATGTCCTCCCCCGACCTCACCGCGGCCGAGATTGAGGCGGTGAATCGGGTGCTGCAAACACCCCATCTCAGCATTGGCCCACGCATTGTCGGGTTTGAGGAGCGTATCGCCGCTTATGTGGGGGTGCGTCATGCGGTCGGCGTCTCCAGCGGCACAGCCGGCCTTCATCTTTGCATCATCGCCGCTGGCGTGGGCGAAGGCGATCTCGTTATCACGACTCCTTTCTCCTTTGTCGCCTCTGCCAACGTCGTCCTCTACGAACGTGCGATTCCGGTGTTCGTGGATATTGAGCCTCTCACCCTGAATATCAACCCGGAGCAGGTTGCCGAGGCTGTCCATGATCTGTGCAAAGGTGGCCGCGCCGCGCGCCGATGGCTTCCCCCTGCGCTTCGGGAAAGCCGGTTCAGGCTTCGTCCTCCCAAAGCCCTCCTGCCGGTTCACGTCTTCGGCCAGCCCGCTGATATGGACCCTCTACTGGAAATCGCTCGCGCTTACGGCTTGGTGGTGATTGAGGACGCATGCGAGGCCATCGGGGCCGAATACAAAGGCCGCAAAGTCGGCACCTTGGGGGATGCCACAGTCTTCGCCTTCTACCCCAACAAGCAGATGACCACCGGGGAGGGCGGGATGATCGTTACTAACCGGGATGACTGGGATGCCCTCTTCCGCTCCCTGCGCAACCAGGGACGCGATGTCCACGATGCCTGGCTCAACCACAGCCGCCTGGGCTACAACTACCGGATGGATGAGATGAGCGCCGCCCTGGGCCTGGCCCAACTGGGCCGTATTGAGGAACTTCTGAACAAACGGGAACGCGTAGCCCAATGGTACAACCAGCGGCTGAAGGATGTGAAGGGCGTGCAGGTGCCCTACATCGCCCCTACGACCACCCGCATATCCTGGTTTGTTTATGTGATCCGCCTGGCTCCAGAGATAGACCGCAACGCCGTGATGGCTGCGCTGGAGGAGCGGGGCATCCCGTCCCGTCCTTACTTTCCTCCCATCCACCTTCAGCCTTTCTATGTTCAGCGATTCGGTTATCAACGCGGGGATTTTCCCATTGCCGAGTATGCCGGTGATACCGGGCTGGCTCTCCCGTTCTCGGGGATCATGACGGAAGAGCAGGTAGATTGCGTCTGTGATGCTTTGAAAGAAGTTTTGCAGATGCCGGGAGTGAGAAAATGAAGTTCGGGCACATCCGGCATATTTCGTTACTTCTGCTGGACATCCTGGTTGTTTTTGCTGGTCTGTCCCTGGCCTGGCTGACGCGCTCTATTACGGCGACTCTGGATGTCCGTTCTGCACTGGTCTTTGCCCTGGTAGCCATCGTGGTTTATTGCGGGTTTAACTACCTGTTGGGGCTCTATCATTCCATCTGGCAATATGCCTCGGCTGGCGAAATTATGGTCATTGGTGCCTCTGTAATAGCAGGCACTGCCTTTCTCGCTTTAGTGGATGTGGTCTGGCCGGGCAGGCGGCCGGTTCCGCTCAGTGTCGTCTTAATGGGGGGAACCCTTATATTTGTTGGCTTTCTCACCATACGCTATCGGCGACAAGTAAGGAATGGCCTCTGGTGGCGGCTAACGCTAAGAGGCCATTCCCAATTTCCGCGGAAACGGGTCCTGATCGTGGGAGCTGGTGATGCAGGGCAATTGCTTGCCTGGCGATTTTTGAATCACAAAGAGGGAAAGGAGTACAATATTGTTGGGTTTGTGGACGATGATCCGGCCAAACGGGGATTGCGGATCCATGGAGTGCCCATTCTGGGCAATCGGTACGCTATTCCCGAATTGGTTGCCCGTTATCAGGTAGACCTGATCATCCTGGCGATGTACAATGTCTCCGGGGAGGATTTCCGCGCCATTCTGGACATCTGTTTAGAAACGCCTGCTGCCGTCAAAGTGCTTCCCAATATTTTTGATTTTATTCGGGGTGTGAACGGCTCACCCCTGGTTCGTGACATTACTGCAGAAGACCTTTTGGGGCGTAAGCCGGTAGCGATTGACCTTGGTCAATGTCGTAACCTGCTTATGGGGAAGACGGTGATGGTCACCGGGGGGGCCGGTTCCATCGGCTCTGAGCTTTGTCGCCAGGTCCTCTCCTTTCATCCCCGCTTGCTCCTGATCGTGGACAACAACGAATCCAGTCTGTACGATCTGACCCAAGACCTATTGAGCGAGGGGGAGGAAAGGCGACATATACTCAAACCCGTGGTGGGTGACGTAACCAACGCCGTAGAGATGCGAGAGGTCTTCCAGTCCTATCGGCCACAGATCGTTTTCCATGCTGCCGCTTACAAACATGTTCCCTTAATGGAAGAATACCCGGATCGCGCCGTGCGCGTGAACATCGCAGGCACAAAAATTGTTGCTTCTATGGCTGCTCAATATGGCACGGATGTTTTTGTTCTCATTTCTACGGACAAGGCTGCCAACCCGCGCAGTGTGATGGGCGCAACCAAACGGATATGTGAAATGATGGTTCTTTCTACACGGTCGGAAGGTTCTTGTTCCACCAGGTTCACGGCTGTGCGGTTTGGGAATGTCCTGGGTTCCCGGGGCAGTGTCGTGCCCCTTTTTGAGCGCCAGATCGCGCGAGGGGGTCCGGTTACGATTACGCATCCAGAGATGACCCGCTATTTTATGAGCACTTCCGAAGCCGTGAGTCTCATTATTCAGGCTGCCGCTCTGACTGAGGGGGGCGATATTTTCCTGCTGGATATGGGGCAGCAAATTCGGATAGAAGACTTGGCCCGGCGGCTGATCCGC
>Ga0197142_1002416_pt1 | contig 16397 bp, 25 predicted proteins | sample GBS60_MetaG_FD_148614 | JGI IMG/M metagenome (GOLD analysis project Ga0197142, IMG submission 148614) | Sediment microbial communities from Great Boiling Springs, Gerlach, Nevada, United States - GBS 60_MetaG | ecosystem: Environmental > Aquatic > Thermal springs > Hot (42-90C) > Sediment...
CGAGAGCTGTATATTATATCAGTAATGTAGTAGGGAGTGTTATATATCATTGGTATTAATACATATATAACACACATACCAGGCTAACTGTTATCATATTACATACATAGAAAAGATAGATTCTACTGTTATTACACAGATAATAATAATATATAGATGAATAATAGTATGAAGTTTACGAGTGCAGAAGGGAATCCATTTGTTAAGGCATTCATCTACATACAGGCTAATAGAGATGAATGGGATGCAAAGATCTCTGCCATAGAGTACAACAATGCTAAAGTAAAGAGATTTAGAGAACAGAAGAAGGCTTTAAGATGGATGATAAGACATATAAGATGAATGAATCTATATACTATTTATTTATTTAGCTATCATATATTTAATTATGATTAACAGAAAGTATACTCCATTGGATATCAGAATGGCTATACTCAAACACGACCTAAGAAGACTATATAGGAATATAAACAAACAGCATTATGATTATACAGCACTACAATCATTTGATATGTTAGTTAAAGGTATTAACGTTACTAATAAGGTGTAATGATATGCAAAGATTCGCAGGTTTGGATCTCGCTAGGATAAAGGATCATTCTGCCCTTGTAGTGGTTGAGGTCAGTGATGATAAAATTATAAAAGTAACTGACGCAATAGAATATCCTCATATACCTCTAGATAGACTTGCTGAGATGGTTAAGACAAAGTATTATGAACATAGGTGGGTCTTACTGTTTATAGATGCTACAGGATTTGGTGGCGCTGTTGCATATGACATACTTAAAGACCATATGAACTGTAAAGCATTAACATTTACTAACAGATTAAAAAACGAGATGATATCAAACCTCATTATGCTTGTAACAAGTAGAAGGCTCAGAATACCTAAAGAATATAAGAGATTAGTTGAACAGATGCTAGAGCAGAGAATAATAGCAGAGAGTAGCAGTATCAGATATACTCATCCCAGCAGTAAGAACGATGATCTCTTCTGGGCTTTATGTATGGCATGTCTAGCATGCAAAGATATACTCTCTGACACACGTATCAGAGTTGTAAGTAAGAAGTTCTATCAAGAAGAGAATCCTTATGGCAAGTATCATGCTATACGTTTCAGGTGGTGATGTATGAATGAAGCATGGATTTAGAGGAATAAAGAGAATAATACAAGGCATAAAAGATGTATATACTAATATAAATCATAACAATAGTAACAATATCAGTGATAGTAATATATTCAGAGTTGCTCATGTAAAGAAACTAAACTATTATTCTGTGATGCCCCCTTATACTGTTGAAGATTACAACGATTTTGAGAAGATATGGGCTACAACACTTGCTGGCGCTGCATTGGATAAGAAGGTTGAGTTCATAGTAGGCGGTGGTATAAGACCAGTATTTGATCTTAAGCGGAATATAAAGAAAGGATTAAGTGAGCAGGAGATAAAGAAGAGGCTATCAAGTTACGATGATCTATTACAGATACTTATAGATACAGACGAAAGGGTAGAATTCAATCAGAGACTTAAAGTCTCTATACTACTTAGCAAAGTATTTGGCAGAGCATGCATGCTATTTGATTATACTAACGGTAGTACGATCCCGAATTTTCTGAAGATAATACATCCTAGATATCTTGGTAGAGTGGTGTTAGATGAGATTACATGGCAACCTATACAACTTGTGGTGGGAGAGGAGTATATAAATATGGATGAGATGATATACTTGGTTAATCTACCATACACACCAGTAACTAATAGTGAATGGTATGGATTCTCTGAGCTACAGCGAGTAGTTGGAGCAGCAAAGGCATTACAACGATTCATAGAGTACGATGCGCCAGAGATAGCAGAGAGTATGTGGGCTGGTTACGGATTATTTATAGTTAATACAGCAAACAAGAGTAGTGAGGAGACAGACGCAATGCTTAATGCGTTGGTAAACAATATTAAAGCAGGTGCTTTTAACGCAATAGCAGCAAGGAAAGAAGATATTGAGTTCAGAACATTGGATCTTGAGCCGAAAGTGCAAGAATTAGTACAGTTGATAGACGCATATGAAAGACTGATAATAGGCAATTCAACAGTACCATCTGCATTACTTGGAAGAGAAGAAGATCAGAATATGGCCACACTTAAAGGCAAGATAGAGTTCTTTATGAATGGAGTTATAAGGAGTGAGAGAGAGAATATAGTAAGAGAAGTTAGCAGACAGTGGTATGAGCGATTGGTTAAGAGAATAGAGCCTAATGCATTAAAAGAATTGAATGTTAGTGCTGAGTTTGAACCATTCATAATAAGCAATTGGGTAGACATGGTTGAGGCTGTGAAGAAGTTGAAGGAGTTATTACCTACTCTAAGCGATGATGCAACACTTACAATACTTGGTCTGGAGTATCTGAAGAGTGATATCAATAATAAATTATAATCTATTATATTTTTATATTTTTATATTCTATCTTTATCTTAGTCTTTATCATCTAGTTCTGATCTATTATTGATAAAGATATTTTTAATTATGATACTTTTTATCTTAGTCGATGGAATCATCTCTACTCAGCAAGAGGTGTGTTAATAGTATCAGCTTTGGAGACGAGGGCAAATCTACTGTTAATACCATTAAACTTCTACAGAATCACTCGAATACAAGTACGCATATAAATAAATTATTTCATGTAAAAGGTCCAGAGATATACTATATGCTCAACAAAATATTATATAAAGTATCCTATATACAGACCTTCATACAACGATATATTCATTGCCTTATTCTAACTATAACAGAAATTAGATATGCTTTACATGCAGGTTTAGAGAATCATATGAAGCTTGCAAAGAATGACATTATGTTGCATGCTGATAAAAGAAGTCTAAACAAGATATATACAGTTAGTGAATGGTGATATATATGGAGAGGAATATAGATTACTTTACATCTGATTCACGATTTTTCATAAAGTCATTTCTGATAGATGATAGTATAAATGCCAATAGATGGGGAGTAAGCAGAGATGCAATAACAAATAGCATACGTAGTGCAATAGGCAAACCATTTGTAATAGACTTTAATACGTTCTCACATCCAACAGCCGAGAGTGTAGATGGATTGCTTAGAGAACAAGAAAAGTATAGAGTAGGAACTATAATAGATGTTAGCTACAATGACGGATATGCGTGGTTCATAGCGGAGATAAATGATCCAAGAGCCATTAAGGCTATAAAGGATGGAATAGTCAAGTTCGTCTCACCATCAATAATTGTAGATGAGAGCGATGTATTTCGAGATGCTAACGGCAATGAAATAATAAACAAGTTTGTTGTTGCGCATGTTGCTGGTGTTAAAGAACCAGCATTTGGAGTAGTCGCACAGATAAATGCACAGTGTAGTGGTTCTAGGAAGACATGTCTGAATATGCTAAGGGGATTTAGTAATTATATTGTAAGAAATAGTAATCATGATAAGACAAATGTTAGTAAATATTTACCTAGAAACAGTGTTACGGACTATGATATAAATAAGGGAGCTGCATTATGTCATAATGGATGTAAGATGATTAAGAATGATAATTCTTTATGTTCAAATACCATGAATGCTAATATGATGTCTACACAAGATAATACAATAAATAATAGACTAGTAGAGTACGAGAATATCATAGCAGAATTAAAACGTAAATTAAGACTAGCAGAATTAAGTCAAGTCATAGATAGAATAGTTACAGCAAAACTAGCGTTAGGAAAGATAGATCAAGGTAATATGGAAAGTGAGAAAGCAAGATATGCCGAATCAGATACTGATACTTTACTAGAAGAACTTGCTAATGTATATGAGGAGATGTTAACAAATAAAAGTGCAAGTCTACATATACGTAAGCCCTATAGTGCAGATAGTACTATTTATGCAGATAAGTTATTCATGAGGTGATGCATATGGCTCAAGCTGGCGATATAGCAAATCCAGATTTCATAGTAAGATCATTCCAAGTAGATTCTAATCAGAGTATAGAAAGAGGAGATGTAATAGTTGTAGTTGATGGCAGGGCAAGGAAAGCAACAGAGAACGACAGCGGTCCTTTCGCTATAGCAATAGATAGTATAAATGGAGATAGTGCAAATCATATAAGAGCGTGTATATCAGGTTTAGTATACGTTATAGCAGGTAGTAATGTGAAACCATTCAGACCAGTTAAGGTAGGACTTGAAGGAAGAGTAGTCGAGGACCAAGATTCAGATCTAACCAAGAGAGTAGGCATATACATAGGTAAAGAGAATGAGTACCTAGTAGGGGATGCACATAATGGAGAAGTCATACTAATAAAACTGGGGTGATATGGAATGGTTATGATAGATAACTCATATAGTAAAGATATAAGTATCAGTAGCAGAATAGCATTAACATACTCACCATACACAAGTAAAATATACATCGGTTCAATATCTAGTTCTGATTTTACTAGAGACAGAGATCTAATACCGTTGATAAAGATAAACAAAAACAAGAAGTTAGGGGATGGAAGACACGAGATACTCTATGCTGAATATATAAGACAGGCCGAGAGACATCTACAAGCAGGTGTACTGGATACCGTACATGTTCAAACATTAAATGCAGTACAGATACTTGATATGATAATAGGCGAGGAGTATAGACAGTACTACTTGCAGGAAGGATGCACACGCGTACCTGTTCCTAAACTTGAGTTAAGGATACCTATAGCAAACAAATACGAGGCTAGTGAGAGAGTACCCCCTATGGTAGAACCCAACATACTCAATACAAGGTTCACTACTGTTGAGTTCAATCTATGGAAGAACGTTGTAGCACTAGCTGTAGAGGATGAGGCAAGGTTAAGACCAGCAGTAGACCCGTTTGCTAGTCAGATAAAGACCGCTGCATCAGCTCTAGGGAGAGCCGTAGCTAAACAGATAGTTGAGGAACTGGGTAAATTCAACACAATAGCAAAAGATTCATGGAGTTCATTAGGAGCTAGCGATAACTTCTCGGCATATAATCCATTGGACCATATAGCGATGGAATATTCAGGCATAGCAGATAATGGATACGAGGCAGATACCATTATAATGCACCCTAGGACATGGGCTGCTTATCAGAGTAATACATTCATCAAAGGTTATACTATACTTACACCAGAACGTTTAGGGATGGGCGTCTTTCCATTGCCTGGTTGGCCTGGTATAACCGCAGTGGTAGATAGTCTATTCATGCAAGGACAAGCAGCATTATATGATAGGAAGACTTTTCTGCTTGGCGAAGGTCCAACTGTAATAGAGCAAGGGAGAGATATAGAGAAGGGCATGGATAAATATATCATAAGACAGTGGGTACAGCCATTGCTAACTACGAATAATTCAGGTATAATAATGACTAACTTACTATAGATACTTTTAATTTTCTAATTTTATTTTTTACCTTTATTGATATCCTGATATAGACATATTTATCTTCTTTAATCTTACATAGTTATTATAATGTTATGAACGATGATATTATTAGCATATTACTGCCTCAGGCTACACAGATAGGTTTTGGTACAATCGTGATATTTGCAGTCATGAAGTGGTTAGTTAATATAGAGAGAGAATTGAATGATATAAGTAGAATACTACAAGAGATAAGGAACGATGCATCTATGCTTAACAGGAGTATGAATAGTCTTACAGATGCTATAAATACACTAAATAAGAGATACAAGTATATGTGAATTAGTTATGATAAAGAAGTTTGAGTATTAATCACTATGCCAACAGTATTAGGCGATATAGTAAAGAACAGAGAAGAGGTCAGGAGATTGTTAGGGAATCCACCATTAAGCGAGGTTAGTGATGAACTTATAGACTCTGCATTAGAGAAGGCATGCTCCAGTATAAGTACAGATACTGGTAGAAATTGGAGTAGTAATGATAAACAATGGCACGATGTAGTATATACACAAAATATAAGAGCCGCATATTACATAATGCAATTCTTTCCTTCTAAGATGATAGAGAATAAGGCAAAGTTACTACTTGAGGAATATTACAATAGAATAAGATCAATAAATAGGGGTCAGAGTGACTCTACACCAGTAACATTCGCTATAAAGAGCAGTAAGTATAAGACTAGAATGCTCAGGAATGAAGATGATAGGGATCTGTGAGGTGATTGCGATGAACTTGCATATAGTTGGCAGAAATAGTGATCTACAAAAGGATCCTAATAGAATACTCATTGATATGCTCAAGAGTAGATGGAACCAAAACGGTGCAGATGATGATCAAGAGTTGAAAGTTATGGATGGCAACAATAATAATGGTGTAAGGTTCTCAGATGACTGGTTCAATGAATCGTCTTGGTATCAGGTAATAGTAAAACATATTAATACACAAGTGAAGAGTATAACATTAGGAGCAAGGGGTTATATAGAATATAATTCATACCATGCAATACACATATTTACTAAGGGTAAGAACGCTAGAGACAAGATATGGAAGTTAGAGAAGGAGATTGAAAGAATAATTGCTACTAATACCACTAATATGTCTGAAGGCATACAGCTAGTATTGCTACAAGATTTTAAGACAATCCCAGTTGAGGATGCATATGAGGATGTGGAACATAGTATAATGACAGTTATGTTGAGATATTATAAGACTACAGCATAATAGTAGTATAAGGATAATTATAATAACTTTAGTTCTTATTGATAGCATAGGTAAATCATAAGTGAGGATATATGTCACAAGTACCAACATTTGCTGGTTTGGTTAAAAAACCACTAGAGTATAGAGAAGAGAATGTGTTTGGTGAAGGCATAGATATATCATCTGGAACATTAAGAGCTGCTGGGCATATAAAAAGTATAGATCCGAAGATAGAGATAGTGCTAGAGAACTTTAGGAGGCTAGGTTCTGAGGATATATACAAGAGTATAAAGTTAGCAGAGAATTACAGATTCACAGTAAGTTATGGTATAGAGAGTATAGAATTCATAAGGTATGGTATAAATCCTCAGGGATTAAGTAATAGTATAAATAGATCGTTAGGTTTAGGCTTTTCTTACATGCTTAACAATATAGAACATTTTGTGAGGATTAAAGGTGCTAGAATGAATAGTATAGAATTAAAGGCTAGTACAGATACACTCATAGAGGTTACAAGTGAGTTCATATGTAAAGAGATAACTACACCAAACACTACAGACTATGTATCTGGTACGGCTACACATGCAACTGATCTTACAGGTAATCCATGGCATTTTGCTGATGCCATAGATCCTGTCAGACTTGTGGGTTCATCGACTACTATATTACCATGTACATCAATAACTGTTAAGATAGATAGAAATCTAGATCCTATAAGGACACTTGGAAGTAGGCATATAACGTTCTTGCCGCCAACTAACAGAGACATATCAGGCAGTATAACATTGTTATATATTACAACTAGTAGGGAGATCGATCTTAAGAATAGCAATACATACACCCTAAGGTGGATATTAAAAGAAGGCAGTGGGGGAGCCATATTAGATCTTGCTAATACAGTATTTACAACGTTAGATAAGAGAGAGTTCAATGCTAGTGATGGAAAAGCGGTACTAGAGACTCTTGGTTTTAGAGCATCGTCTGCAACAATCTATACTATATAACTAAATAATTTTATTTTTATTCATAATTGTTCTTTCTTTACCATATTATAATTATTCTGTCATGAGCGATGATACTATCAGATTAAATGATAAGGAGTATAGGATAAAATACTATCTTACAGTAAAGGAGGTTAGAGAATTGATAAAGAAGGAGCAATATGCTAAAGCCGAAGCAGTAAAAGGTAATTTTGACCCTATATTTGAGTTATGGAGTTATGTGTTGAACAAATGTCTAGGACTAACACTCGAAGATTTAGAGAATATGCATTATAAAGACGCAGAGTTACTATACTTGAAAGTATTAGAGATGAACAGAAGCATCCCTTTACAGTGAGGATGGAGATAATGAAGATATTCTTAACAGAGAGTACTCCTAAAGATCCATACATCTTGGATATGTTTAGGTTATATTCATTAATTAAGCTTGGTATAGTAAGTATTACGTATAACGACTATGAAAGTATGAATGAGAGGGATATAATACATATAATGGCTATAGCAGAAGCCGATATAACAGCACAAGAGCTTAAGAATAAGAGCAAAGCATTCATGGAAGGTATAAAGATATGATCTCAATAAGAGAATTAGGAATAAGGCAGGCTATAATAAAAGGTAACACCTTGATAACAAATACAGATAGAATTGCTGAAGAGATACTTGGCACTCTTGTAAATGAGATAATACAAGAGGTTAAATACCATATGCTTAATGATACATGGGTAAATGCTAAAGGAAAGACGAAACAGGGGCATATTGAAAGCGGAGAACTCTTATCAAGCATAACAAAAGAGCAAGGCAATAGCTATATTGCAATATGTATCAAAGCAAGACATGCAGTATTCCATGAATTCGGCACGAGTAAGCAGAGAGCACATCCTATATTCAGCACTATTATAAATAGTAAATTGGATAAGATCACGGATGTATTGGTTGAGGAATATAGACTATTACTATGAGATGTTCGATTTATTCATTCTTATCTATTTATTAGTTATATTCTAACAGATTGGTGATGTAGAATGGAATTCCCTTTGGTATGGAGATTCCAGGCACAAGGAGCCGAAGATGTCAAAGCCAAGTTAAAGGAGATAAATGAGCAGTTTGCAAGAGGAGAGATAACTACACATGAATATGCTAGGAAGTTAAGGGAACTGAACAGAGATGCTAATACATTAAGCGGTTCTATGAGGCTACAGTCTAATCTAATGAGAGCGATGCATCCCAATCTTGCTATGCTTGAACGTTCCTTCTCTAGACTAGGCAGTGTTGCTAGGAGTGTAATGAGTACTCTAGATACTGTTAATATAATACAGTTAGTCATGCTTGGAAGGACTAACTCGTTAGCAGAAGCACAGGATAATCTGGAGAAGGCACAGAGGAACTATAACCTTGCTGTTGAACAGTTTGGTGCGAGTAGCCCTCAGGCATTACAGGCATTAGAAGCGTTAAGTGAGGCACAGAATAAACTTAACGACGCTATCAAGGAATCAGAGCATGATAGACTGAATGCTTTGGTAGGTTCACTCTCAGGTATAGCAAATATAGCAGGCTCCCTAGGTTTTGCTGTTATGGGTCTGAGCAGATTCTCTGGAGCACTGGTAGGATTAAAAGGCGCACTAGTAGCATTATTACCATCATTTGCTTCTGTACTTGGCATGATAGGCATGCTCGGTCCAGCTGGTATTGCTATAGCCGGTGCAATAGCAGCTATAGGATTACTTGCATATGCCTATCAATCGAATCTATTCAACATACAGAATGTGATGAATATAGTAGGGTCCAATATAGTCACCTTCTTCACCAATATAATACCTAGTGCATTGCAGATTGCTGCTAATATGATATTAGGGATATTTAGTAGAAGCATACCCGATGCGCTTATGAACTTTGCAGGATTTATGAATAACCTATTCACAATATTACTTCCTCAAGCAGTAGCATCATTTGTATATTATTTAGCAAATGCTGCTAATACCATAACAGGTTATGCTACACAGATGATAAATATGATAAACAATACTATAAATGCATTACGAGGTCTGATTGGTATTAGATTACCATCTGTCTCAGTACATTCTTATTCGTCTGGCACATCTAGTACACCTAGAACATCATCGTCATCACCAGGCACTTCTAAACCATCCTCCTCATCCGCAAGTAGTAAGGGTGGTGGACCAACAAAGGGCCCTGCGATACCATTACAGCATGGTTTTGAGGGAATAGTGAATAAACCGACACTCTTCCTAGTCGGTGAGGCTGGTGCTGAGTACATGCATGTACAACCATTGAACAGAGCATTAAATCATAGAACTGCACACACAGTAAACAATACATTAACTATAAATATAAACATAGGCTCCCTTATAGGAAATGATAGGCATGCTGTTAGACAATTAGCGGATCTGATAAGCAAGGAGATAGCATCAAGAATAGGCGTATTTCATTTCTGATCATCTTATTCTATTTTAATATTTTCTTTTATCCTGAATATATTAAGATGACGTATGCAGATAAGACCAATACTACCAAAGATCACTATAAGTAAAGACAATAATAATACATTGACATTCGATCCATTCAATGATGTTCATATGTTCAACCTGACATCCCTTGATGTAGATCTTAGCATAGATTCTGCACCAAGCACAGCAAGGTTTAGTATCGAGGGTTCTCACACTATAGATCTAGGATCTAGGATAGATATTATGATAGGGAAGAGGCCCGAGACATGCTATAAGATATTCTCTGGCATAATAGAGAGTAGTAAGAGAAGTTACTCAAGTAGTAATTATACAATCACAGAGTTTAGAGCCAAGAGTCTAGGCACTAGATTAACAGAGAGAGTAATCGATCTTGTTGCTAGGCAGAGGATAAAGGAAGATGGATTAACCGACAACAACGATCAGAGTACAGAGGTAAGTAATCTAGTTAAGAGAGTCATTAAGGATGTCACAGCGTATCCAAAGGTCAGTGATGCCATAAGCATGACAACACTACAAAATGAGGGTATAGATGCTGATACGTATGTACAGAGATGCGGTATAACTCTACCTATATACATAATGCAGTATAGACCAGCTATAGACGCGCTACAAGAGCTTGCAGAGATATCTGGACATGTATTCTTTGTAGATGCAGATGGTAAGTTACATTTCCATGCAGCAGGTATCAATTCAAATATAATAACGTTCAAGGATAGTATTAGCCTTAATGAAGATACATCTACAACTGGTATTATAGTAGAATATGAGTTAGAGGATAGTATAGAGCATCTCAAGAACGTAATATATGGATTGGGAGGTAATAGACCCAAGATAAGTAAAGAGGTAATACATACCACAAGTAACTCATACCAACCACTTACACAGTACAGAGCAGTTAAGATAGATCTAGTAGGTATTGAGAGGGAACTACAGTATATAGCTGTTAGGATAGCAAAGGTTAATAACAGTATTAATATTCCTTTAGAAGGAGAGTTAAGGCTCGACGATGGTAACAATAGGCCCAAGGGTGCTCTGATAAAAGCGTTCAGGAAGGACCACCAATCTATAAGCGCCACTCTAGCTACTGGAAATGGACAATGGGTTCTATTTGATGTTGGGGAAGAGAACCTTGATGTCAATACTCCCCATTGGCTTATACTATATAAGAAGGGTGATTCAAATTCAACGTATGTATGGTATCATGATAACTCTAACAATGGAATAAATGCTTACTCTAATGACGGTGTAACATGGATAGTTAATAACAATAGCTACCAATTCAACTATAGACTATACTATGCTCAGAGATTACTTATACCAGTAGCAGATCAAGATAGTATCAATAAATATGGGAGACGTGAGACAGTAATATCATGGCCAACTGTCATAGAGGATGTTGAACTAATAGCATTAACAAAGAGTCAGTTAGATTCCTCTAAGAAGAGGAAACAGTTCATAACATTAACTTGTATACCAGCAGATATAATGCTAAGACTAGGCGACTCAATAAGAGTAATAGATAATGTCAACGGTCTTGATGCGATATTTGATGTCACAAACATAAGCTACTCGTTCGAACAAGGTATTGATGATAGCAACTACAAGTTCACACTCAAGGGAGTCAGATACATCTAGCGAATATCAATAATATTCTAGATTTATTCGTTCTTATTTATCTACATATACTTTATCACGATATGAGTTTTAGAGATCTTAGAAGTACCTCAGGTATAAGTGATATACTAAAGAGACTGAGTGAAGAGATTGCTAGAGAACGTTATGGTAGAAGAGGCGAGATACTTTATATACTCAATATATATTCTAGTAATGAAGATCATATTGATGCAGTTGATAATACTTCAACTAATCTACTAGGGAGTGTTTACGTATATGATTCAACATCACACGACTTTGGATCATATTCTTAATCTTAATGGCAGTATAACTATAGTACTTTATGAGAATGGCATGACTGTAAAGAGTATTAACGTTGGCAACCTCATAGTCAATCTAGGTAAACAGGTCTTTGCTGATATCATAGGAGGCAAGGATGTGAGTATATCTTATATAGCTGTAGGAAGGGGCAATACACAGGTAACCCCTAATGATATATCACTACAACAAGAGATAGGTAGAAAGGATATAACAACGAAGAGTTCATATGCTAACCAAGTAAGGTTCGATACATTCTTTGATACATATGAGATGAACGGTGTATGGAGGGAGGCTGCTCTGATAAGTAATGACAATAGATTGGTTGCTAGAGCATTATTAAACAATACAATAAACAAGACATCAAGCAATACTTCTACTATCTCTTGGGTAGTAACCTTCCAATAGGTGATACAATGACCAGATATACAATACCTAAAGTAGGAAGAGCTATATCAAGTAGTGACTGGTATAGGTACATAGGTGCATTTGCTGTAGATTATGTAGATCATGGATTTCAAGTTACACATGCAGGTAATCTTATGGTGAATGTAAGTGCTGGTAGGGTATATATACAAGGTATAGCATTGGAGAGTGACTCAACAGAAGTACTTACTATGCAAGCTAATGCAACAAACCATATATTCATTAGATTACAGAAAGACTCCCAAGGAAGGCCTTTAGACTGGAGTTTTGTAATTAACATAACTGGTTCAAAACCAATCGATTCAATAAAGATTGCAGAGGTTATAACTGATTCATCTACTGTAGTATCCATAATAGATAGGAGAGCAGTGGGAGATCTTACATATATGTTCGTAGGATCATATGCAACATTAGAGCCTAGGGCAGGATTAGTGGTCAGCGATCCTGAATTAAGGTATCTTATGGTTAGAGATAGCAGCAATACAAGATGGATACCATTGCTAGGCTCTAAGGGTAATGATTACCCTTTCCTATCATTATACGAAGCAAGGGATCATTTCAATAGAGAGAATGTTAATGTTACAGGAGCACCGCAATTATATATAACATCATTAGCATCTATAGAGAATGGTAATAATGATGCTACAGCAAGGCTGCATGCTATAACAATTGGAGGAAATATTGCAAATAATTCCTTTTCATTTTTTAGAACTAATTATACAGTAAGAGTACCAGTGCAAGATGCATATAGGAGCATAGATACGGTGAGTCTTGATATAAGATTCAGGTTGATAACTAGAAATAATAATATAAGACACGCATTTGGTCTAATAGACGGTTCAAATATGAATGCATTCGCAGCAAATACAAGGAAGATATGTATAACAGCAAATGGTCTGGATAATTTTGTTGCTAGAGTGAGTAATGGGAGTGAGAGCATAGTTAACACTAATATACCAAATGATACTCAGTGGCATACATTAAGGATAGAATGGAGTACCAGTAATGTTAGATTCTTCATAGATAACATGCATGCCGCAAGTATAACAAATAATATACCAGTTAGCGCATTGAATATATTTGCTGCTGTGTATAACGCTACCGGCACAACTGCTACAGTATTAAGTATTATAGATTACTGGCATTATAGAATAATATGATGAATATAAAGTGATCTATATGATAAAGGTAAAGGTTTACAGGAGCGATGGTGATGTTAGGCAAGGATTACTGAGAGAGTATATGGTAAGTGACGGTAACGAATTATTTGTATTGTTAGTGAATCTAATACTAAGTAATTTCAATATGCTTATTGATATAGAGAAGAGTCAGAATAATGGGGATAACAATACAGATCATGATGAGTATTGGTTAAGTACATGACCAGTATGATAGATGTTGAAGGTTATTATCCATACTTCGATAACTACTACGGCGCTCTAGATCACTTTAATAGAGAGAATATTAATCTGATGAACATATATAAGGTTTATACTACAGACTCCTATGCCGAAGTAAGGATACATACGGACCATGATAGGTATAGAATGCATGCATTGTTCCTAGGCAGAACCTCCAGTAATGGAGGAATGTATCCTCTTAGAGTAGCATCTGTAGGAGCTATGCAGTATTATATATCACCAGTAGCACTTATCGATGCCACTGCTATATCATTTGAGTGTTCATTTACACAACTGAATAACTTGCAGCGAGGCGAGAAATTGAGTATAGGACTTCTAAGTAATACTCCGACTAGCCGCACCGGTAGCGATGATGCATTCTCGAGTAATGCAATGATAGCCTTGAGATACGATGGGGGCGATGATTATTATAATGCTAAGAGTAACTATGAGATAGTATATAGTGATGGTAACAATTCTGTAGTAGTAAACAGCAACGTGCCAAGGGATAGTAATGAGCATAGGTTCAGGATTGTATGGAGTAGTAATAGAATAGAAGCATACATCGATGGTGTAAGGAGGCTTGACATAAATTATAACATAAATAGAGCATTACTCCCTGCATTCTCGGTAAGGAATGCTAGGAGTAGTGTAGCACTGGACGTAAGACTTGTAATAGATTATTGGCATATATACTATATATAAATAAATAAAAGTATTATTTACTTATTTACTTACTTTTATTCATTCTACATTCTAGCACTTATAACTCATCTACTTGGTCTACTTGGCATACTCTTAACTATATCTATCAATTCATTCACTAGAGTATTAGCACTCTCAATGTTAGTCAATGGTCTGACCTCTCTATCCATGAATGGCATTGTAGGTAGTAGGAATAGTATCCTTTGTAATTCCTCGTTACTCTCAACATCCCATATACTTATACCTCCAGGGATATCAGCGAATGCGTATACAATCTTTAATTTACCTGCATTCTTGTAATCTTCATACATCTTGAATGTCTGTGCGAGCATCTTCAACTGAGCCAGGGATGAGTCTGCAGGTTGGAACTCTACCTTAACCCTCTCTATAACTAGATATAGCATAACTGATCTAACATGCTTTATGATTTAAGTCTTTAGTGTTAAGCTATCCGTGATAATAAAAGATATAAAATACATATCTAATAGTTAAGTATATGCAGGCACAAGAGCATAAAAGCAGTAATAAACCTATACGTATACTAGTAGCAAAACTGGGGCTTGATGGTCACGATAGAGGCGCTCTAGTACTGGCTAGAGCGTTGAGGGATGCAGGGATGGAGGTTATATACTCTGGCTTATTCTGTACTCCAGAACAGGTAGTCAAGATGGCAATAGACGAGGATGTTGATGTCATTGCCATGAGTCTATTGAACGGTGCTCATCTAACACTCTTCCCCAAGGTTGCGAGACTACTCAAGGAAAAGGATAGGAATGATATACTTGTGGTGGGAGGAGGAGTGATACCAGAACAGGATAAACCATTACTTGAGAGTGCTGGAGTCTTGGGTAACTTTGGTCCTGGCACTCCTCTAAATAATATAATAAGGTTCATAACCGAAGAGGTTAAGAAGAGAAGACATTGAGTAACAAGAGTGATCAGGATATAGAATAATAAATATTATTCTGATATTGCTTTTAGGCATCATAGACTCCATTATTATTATGGATTTAATTGGATTGATACAACAGATACTTCCAATAGTAATGGGTAGCGCTATTACATACTCTACATGCTATATTATATTCAAGAGGAAGATCAGCGCTATAAGGGATGCTTTAGACACCCTTGATGATGCACTAAAAGATGATAAGATAAGCGAAGAGGAGTTCAATAAACTATGGCAGAAGTTTAAGATGATAATATACGCATGAGAATATCTATAAATCATATGAAGTTAATACTCTAAAAATAGATTTTTAAATTAATGTATAATATAATATTTTATATTGATTAACTCTCCTCCTTCCATATCATCGATCTCAATCTCTTGCCTACACGTTCTATTGGATGGTTCTCTAACTCTCTCATGTACTTCTCGAATGCTCCCTTACCCTCTCTATTGTACGCATTAACCCACTCCTCTGCAAACCTTCCTTCCTGTATCTCTCTTAATACATTCTTCATCTCCTCCTTTACGGCATTATCTATAACCCTTGGCCCCCTTGTAAGTCCACCATACCTAGCTGTCTCACTGACCCTTGAATACATCCCATTTATACCATACCTCTGTATGAGATCCACTATTAGTTTGAGTTCATGCAAGCACTCAAAGTATGCCACCTCTGGTTTGTATCCAGCCTCGACTAGAGTCTCGAACGCAGCAAGTATGAGCGAGTGTGCACCTCCGCATAGGTTAACCTGCTCACCGAACCAATCAGTCTCAACTTCCTCCTTGAACGTTGTCTCTATAACCCCTGCCCTAGTACATCCTATACCCTTTGCTATGGCTAAACATCTATC